>Ga0315290_10000801_pt1 | contig 21026 bp, 23 predicted proteins | sample YL17G12_0_MG_FD_203627 | JGI IMG/M metagenome (GOLD analysis project Ga0315290, IMG submission 203627) | Sediment microbial communities from Yellowstone Lake, YNP, Wyoming, USA - YL17G12_0 | ecosystem: Environmental > Aquatic > Freshwater > Lake > Sediment | place: USA: Wyoming | collected... | reverse complement strand
ATGGGATGTCCTGGCGGATCGGCAGCGGCGCGGGCGCCGTCAGTACCGGAAGCCCTTGTGGAGGGCGACGATGCCGCCGGTCAGGTTGTGGTAGCTGCAATCCTCCAGCCCGGCGTCGCGCATCATCCCGAGCAGCGTTGCCTGGTCGGGAAAGCGACGGATCGACTCGGCGAGATAGCGATAGCTGGCGGCGTCGGCCGCGATGCGGGCGCCCAGCCACGGCAGCACGCTGAAGGAATACAGGTCGTACACGGGCTTCAGGCCGGGCACGACGGGTGTCGAGAATTCGAGGACCAGCAGGCGGCCGCCCGGTTTCAGCACGCGGCGCATGGACGCCAGCGCGGCGGGCTTGTCGGTGACGTTGCGCAGCCCGAAGCCGATGGTCACGCAGTCGAACGATTCCTCGGCGAACGGCAGGCACTCGGCGTTCGCGAGCGAGAAGCGCACGTTACGCAGCAGGCCGCGGTCGAGCAGGCGGTCGCGGCCGACCTCGAGCATCGCCGCGTTGATGTCGGAGAGCACGACCAGGCCGGATTCACCGACTTGCCCGGCCATGCCGGCCGACAGGTCGCCAGTGCCACCGGCGACGTCGAGCGCCGCCTGACCCGGGCGCAGGCCGGTCTGGCTGAGCGCATGGCGCTTCCAGAGCCGGTGCACGCCGGCCGACATGAGGTCGTTCATCAGGTCGTACTTGTCGGCGACCGAATCGAAGACCTCGCGGACGCGCCTGGATTTCTCCTCGCGCGGGACCTCGGTGTAACCGAAATCGACCGCAGAGCCGGGGCCGGGCCGGGCCGACTGCTGGGCCGGCTTCTGGGGGGCAGTGTCGTTCATGCGAAACGCAATTCTACCCCGAGGTGCCGGGTTTAAACGTTTAAACGTTTAAACCCGGCACCTCCTACGGCGTCTTCGGCAGCGGCGTGGGGTAGGGAATGCCGAGCTTTGCCAGCCGGGCCAGGTACTGCGGCCACTTCTCGGCGCGCGTGGCACCCAACTCGTAGAGATAGCCCCAGGTATAGAGGCCGGAGTCGTGGCCGTCGTCGAAGACCAGCCGGACGGCATAGTTGCCGATCGGGTCCACCGAGCGGATGCGCACCTCGTGCTTGCCGAGCTGCAATGTCTCCTGCCCGGGCCCGTGGCCGCGGACCTCGGCGGACGGCGAATACACCCGCAGGTATTCGAACGGCAGTTCGAAGCGCCGGCCGTCGTCGAACGCGACTTCCAGCAGGCGCGATTGCTTGCGCAGTTTGATCTCGGTCGGGTGCGGCTCGGCGGGCGTCACAGGATGTACCTGGCCAGGTCCTCGTCGCGGGCCAGCTCGCCAACGCTGCCGTCCACGTACGCGGCGTCGATCACGAACGCCGCTCCGGAGCGGTCCGACGCCTCGTACGAAATCGTCTCGAGCAGTCGCTCCATCACCGTGTGCAGGCGACGGGCGCCGATGTTCTCGGTGCGCTGGTTGACGTCGAACGCCACTTCGGCGATGCGTCGCACGCCGCTCGCGTCGAACTTGAGGTCGACGCCTTCGGTGGCAAGCAGTGCCGCGTACTGCGTGCAGAGCGAGGCGTCCGGCTCGGTCAGGATACGCACGAACTCCTCGACCTTGAGCGCGTCGAGTTCGACACGGATCGGCAGGCGTCCCTGCAACTCCGGAATCAGATCGGACGGCTTCGACATGTGGAAGGCGCCCGAGGCGATGAACAGGATGTGGTCCGTCTTCACCATCCCGTACTTCGTGTTGACGGTGCAACCCTCCACCAGCGGCAGCAGGTCACGCTGCACTCCCTCGCGCGAGACGTCCACGCCCACCGAGTCCTGCCGGCGCGCGATCTTGTCGATCTCGTCGATGAAGACGATGCCGTTCTGCTCGGCATTGCGCAGCGCCTGGACCTTCAGTTCCTCCTCGTTGACGAGCTTCGCCGCCTCCTCCTCCGTCAGCAGCTTGAATGCCTCGCGCACCTTCACGCGGCGCGAGCGAGTGCGGTTGCCGCCCAGGTTCGAGAACATGCCCTGCAGCTGCTGCGAGAGCTCCTCCATTCCCGGCGGCGCCATGATTTCGACACTCGCCGGCATCGCGCGCAGCTCGATCTCGATCTCGCGCTCGTCGAGCTGTCCTTCACGCAACATCTTGCGGAAGCGCTGGCGGGTGTCGTTGTCGCGCGGCGGTTCTGGCTCGGCAGTGCCGAAACCCACCTGCGCTTTCGGTCGCGGCAGCAGCTCGTCGAGCACGCGCTCCTCCGCGGCGTCCATGGCGCGGTGCCGCACCTTCTCCACTTCCTGCTCGCGGGTCATCTTCACCGCGATGTCCATCAGGTCCTTGATGATCGAATCGACCTCGCGGCCGACGTAGCCGACCTCGGTGAACTTGGTCGCTTCCACCTTGATGAACGGGGCATTCGCGAGACGCGCGAGCCTGCGCGCGATCTCGGTCTTGCCGACACCCGTGGGGCCGATCATGAGGATGTTCTTCGGGGTGATCTCCGCGCGCAGACTCTCCGTCACCTGCATCCGGCGCCAGCGGTTGCGCAGCGCGATGGCGACGGCGCGCTTGGCGGCCGCCTGCCCGACGATGTGCTTGTCGAGCTCCTGGACGATCTCGCGGGGAGTCATGGACGACATGTGGTCAGTTCCCCAGCGTCTCGATGGTGGTGTTGCGGTTCGTGTAGATGCAGATGTCGGCGGCGATGCCGAGCGCTTTCTCGACCACCGTGCGGGCGTCGAGAGCCGTGTGCTGCAGCAGCGCCAGCGCGGCAGCCTGCGCGAACGGCCCGCCGGAGCCGACGGCCATCATGTCGTGCTCGGGCTCGATCACGTCGCCATTGCCGGAGACGATGAAGGAGTGGGTCTGGTCGGCGATGCAGAGCAGGGCTTCGAGGCGGCGCAGGCTGCGATCCGAGCGCCAGTCCTTGGCCAGCTCGATGGCGGCTCGCGTCAGGTTGCCGTACTGCTGCAGCTTGGCTTCGAAGCGCTCGAACAGCGTGAACGCGTCCGCCGTGCCGCCCGCAAACCCGGCGATCACGCTGCTGTCGTGCAGGCGGCGCACCTTGCGCGCATTGCCCTTCATCACGGTGTTGCCGAGCGTCACCTGGCCGTCACCGCCCATGGCGACGAGCCCGTTGCGCCGGACGCAAAGGATGGTGGTGCCGTGCGGGTTGAAACCGCTTGTCGAGTCGGTCATCGGGGGTCAACCTCGGGCTTTGCGGCGCGCGCGCGGGTGCGTCGCGTCGTAGATGCGGGCCAGGTGCTGGAAGTCAAGATGGGTGTAGACCTGCGTCGTGCTGATGTTGGCGTGGCCGAGCAGTTCCTGCACGGCCCGCAGGTCGCCTGACGATTCGAGCAGGTGCGAAGCGAAGGAGTGACGGAACATGTGGGGGTGAACGTGCTCGGGCAGCCCCTGCAGCCGGGCCCAGCGCGCAATCCTGCGCTGCACGATGCGTGGCCCGAGCCGGCCGCCGTTGACGCCCACGAACACCGCCAGTTCCCCGATGTCCGCAATCGAGGTGCGCTCCCTGAGCCAGCGCGAGAGCGCCTCCGCGGCCTCCTTGCCGACCGGGACGATGCGCGACTTGTTGCCCTTGCCGAGCACCCGCACCGTCCGGTCGCGCAGGTCGAGATCCTGCAGGTCGAGGCCGAGCAACTCCGCAAGCCGCAGACCGGAGGAATAGAAGAGCTCCATGATCGCCTTGTCACGCACACCGAGGCGGTCGTCACTGCGGAAGGCGAGCAGCCTCGCCATCGTGTCCGCGTCGAGCGTGGTCGGCAGGCGCTTGCGCGCCTTGGGGGCCTGCACGTCTGCGGCCGGATTGTGGCGCATCTCGTCGTCGCGGATCAGGTGGCGAAACAGGCTGCGCACTGCCGAGAGCCGCCGCTGGATGCTGCGCGGCGCGAGGCCGCGACGATGGCATTGGGCTGCGAACATGCGCACGTGCTGTGCGTCGACCTGTCCCCAGCTCTCGATGCCGTTGGCCGAGCAGTAAGCGCGCAGTGCCTCGAGATCACGCGCGTAGGCGCTCTCGGTGTGCGGCGACAGGCGCCTTTCGTTACGCAGGCTCTGCAGGAAGCGGGTCACGCCGCCCGACAGAGCGTCGCTCATGCGCCGCGTGCCATGACCGCCTCGGTGAGGACTTCGCCGATGCGGACCAGGAAATCCGTACTCATCGTCGGCAGGTAGCGCTCCGTGTCGTGGCTGGCGATCGCGAGCAGGCCGAGCGATGCTCGCTCGCCGAGCGGTACCAGCACCGTGGAACCGACCGTGCTGCCTTCGCCGCCGAAGAGGTAGTCGCGCTGCGTGTCGCGAATCTGCCCGCTGCGCGGCCGGCCCGACTCGAAGAACGTCTCGAAGATCTTCAGTTCCGCGCTGCCTTTCGGCACCACGCGCACGTGCGGGCTCTGCAGCGCGGCCAGGCTGGCGAGCGACGGTTCCGTGAGCACCAGCACCCAGCGCGACGCACCGAAGTCCTCGCGTAGCGATGCTCCGACGGCCGCCACCACCCCGGACGCGTCGCACGCGCGCAGCAGGCGACGCGTCAGTCGATGCATGCGGTCCATGATCGCGTCGTTGGCGCGGCCGTTCTCGATGAGTTCCTGCAGCTTCTTCTCGAGTGCCGCGTGTTTCTCGCGCAATACCAGCACCTGCCGCTCGACGAGCGATATGGCAGCCGTGCCGCGCTGGTGGTGAGGCAATTTGAGGCGCGCGAGCACGCCCGAGTGCCGTTCGAAGAATTCCGGGTGCAATGCCAGGTACTCGGCGATCTGCTCCTCGGTCGGGCTGCCCGGCTCCACGCCGCGGATCGGTTGCTTGTTCATGCGACTTGTCCCTCTCGCTCTTCGTCCTGGATGTCCACCTGGCCCTCGAACGCAGTTTCCGCCGGCCCCGTCAGCCAGATCTGCTCGCCGGGTCCCGGCCACTGCACGATCAGCCGGCCGCCCGGCACGTCCACTCGCACTGCTTCGGCCAGCGGCCCGTGCCGCCGGCCCACTGCCACCGCCGCGCAGGCCCCGGTGCCGCAAGCCTGCGTCTCACCCGCGCCGCGCTCGAATACGCGCAGCCGCACATGATCCGGCGTGACGATTTCCAGGAACCCGACGTTTACGCGTCGCGGAAATCGCGGGTGATTCTCCATCGCGGGTCCCACCGTGTCCACGGGCGCATCGTTCACCGAGCGCACGCGGATCACGGCATGGGGATTGCCGATGGACACCGCGCCGAACTCCACGGGCCCGCCGGACAGGTCGATGTGATAGCTGGCTGCCTCGCGGTCGGTGACGAAGGGCAGGGAGTGTGGAGCGAAATTCGGCACGCCCATGGCGACGGATACCAGACCGTCTGCCCGCAACCGTGCGCTGACACGGCCGCCCGGGCTGTCGAGGACCCACGGGTGGTCGCGCCGGGCGGCACGGCTCGCCACCAGGCGCGCAATGCAGCGGGCACCGTTGCCGCACTGTTCGACCTCGGAGCCGTCGGCGTTGAAAATGCGATAGAAAACGTCGGTGCCGGCTGCGCGCGGTGGCTGCAGGACGAGCGCCTGGTCGAAGCCGATGCCGGTGCGCCGGTCGGCGAGGCGGCGCAGGGCAGCAGGTGCTGGCACCTGCGCGGCATCGGCGGCATCGAAGACGATGAAATCGTTGCCGAGCCCGTGCATCTTCGTGAATGTCAGTCGCATGCCGCAAGGATACCCGAGCGGCGACTCAGGCCTGCAACGATGCGCGCATTTCGTCCAGGCTTGCCGCGATGCCCGCGCGCATGTCGGGGTACGCAAGCTTGACGCGCAGCACCTCGCGCAGGCGACGATTGTCCACGCGCCGCGTTTCGTTCAGGAACGCGAGCATGCCTGGCGAAATCTGCGACTGGGCCTCGGCGCGAGAGACGAGGCGCGCCTGCGGCAGGCCGGCGAGTTCGGCGGTCGCGAGCAGATAGTCCGTGGTGCTCGAATGATCGCCGTCGGTCACGTTGAATGCGCCACTCGCCTCGGCGTCGAGGGCGGTGCTGCAGGCGGTGACGAGGTCATCCACGTGGATGCGATTGCCGGGGCCCGCATCCTCCGGACGCAGGACCGGCTCGCCGTGGCGCAGCCGCTCGAGCGGCAGCCGGTGCGGCCCGTAAATGCCCGGTACCCGGAAAATCACGTAGCGAACTGCGCGGGCGGCGCACCATTCGACGACGGCGCGTTCCGCAGCGACCCGCCTGCGGGCCCGGTCCGTGCCTGGCGCAAGTTCGGCGCGTTCGGTCACGACGGCCCCGCCGGTATCGCCATAGACCCCGGTCGTGCTCATGTAGAGGAAGACGGCAGGCTGTGCTTGGCCGAGCGCGTTCAGGAACCGGGCCAGCCGGGTATCGACCGTGCCCGTGTCCGGCGGCGGCGCGAGGTAGACGATCGCCGCCCCGTGCGCGGCGGCACGAAGCCGCTCGGTGGCGCACTCCGGTGTGTCGAGATTCGCCTGCAGCGCGTCGATATTCGCCCGGCGCAGCACCGCGGCGCTGGCGTCCGACCGGACCAACGCGAGGACCTTGCGATCTACCACGAGTCGCCGTGCCAGGCGCGCACCCACATAGCCGCAGCCGGCGATCAGACACGGCGGACGAGGCCCGGCACCGCCGGGGTTACGTACCGGATCCATGGGACGAGGATACTTGAACGCCAGGGTTGGAATGCCAATCATTCGCATCCCGTGGCATTCTGGCTGCATGCCGCAGATCACGATCATCCCGACCGGCCAGCGCTTCGCCGTCGACCCGCACGAAAACGTGCTGGCGGCGGCGCTGCGAGCGGGCCTCAATCTGCCGCACAGTTGCAAGGGCGGGCATTGTGCCTCCTGTCGCGCGCGCATCCTGTCGGGAACGTTCGAGTACGCCGGCGCGCGCCCGGCGGGCATCACGCAGGACGAGGCCGACCAGGGCTATGCGTTGCTCTGCCAGGCGCGCGCGCTGACCGATCTCACGGTTGAAGCGCGGGAGATGCAGCCGGCCCCTGACGTCGAGGTCAAGAGCCTGCCGTGCCGGATCGATCGCCTCGAGCGGGTGGCGGACGACGTCATGGCGGTATTCCTGCGTCTGCCCGCCGTCGAGGAGCTGCATTTTCGCGCCGGCCAGTACGTCGACATCATGCTCTCCGAGGGCCGCCGTCGGAGTTTCTCGATCGCCAGCGCGCCCGCCGACGGCCGCCTGATCGAACTGCACGTGCGGCGCGCGTCCACGAGCGGGTTCACCGGACAGCTCTTCGACAGCATGCGCGCGGGCACGCTGCTGCGCATCGAAGGTCCCCTCGGCCAGTTCTGGTTCCGCAACGAGTCGCCGCGGCCCGCGATCATGGTGGGTGGCGGCACGGGCTACGCGCCGCTGCGCGCGATGCTGCGGCAGCTGTTCGCCACGGGCGATCGCCGGCCCCTGACGCTGTACTGGGGCGGGCGGGCGCAACGCGATCTCTACGAGGACGTCTGGCTCAGCCACGTGGCCACCGCCCGCGCCGGCTTCAGCTATCGGCCGGTGCTGTCCGAGCCAGACGCGCCGGCGTCCTGCGGCGCGGCGCGCACGGGTCTGGTCCACGCGGCCGTGCTGGACGATTTCCCCGACCTGTCCGGCTGCGACGTCTACGCGAGTGGCCCGCCCGCCATGGTCGAGGCCATCCGCGCGGAATTCCCGGCCCACGGCCTGTCGCGCGAACAGCTCTTCTTCGATTCGTTCGACTACGCGCCGGACACGCTGGCCCGCCTGAAGGGCACCGCGCTGTCGTCCGGCGCTTGACGCACGCTCAGCGCCTGCGCAGCCGCACGCGAGGCAGCGCCGCCCGCCGACCCACCGAACGCATCACGCTGTCCCGCAATACCTGGCTCGCGCGCTCGCGCTCGCCGAGCTGATCGAGCAACTCGGCCAGCAGCAGGCTGTACTCGGAGTTCGGCCGGCGGGCAATGCTCGCTTCGAGGTAGCTGCGCGCCTTGCCGATCAGGTCCGCGCGCAGGCAGAGTTTCGCGCAGGTGGCCAGCAGCTCAGGATCCTCGGGTTTCTTGCGCAGCCACGTTTCGGCGCGGTCGAGCGGGCCGAGCGGCTCGGCAACGACCAGATCGCCGTAGAGGCGCACGGCCGCCGCATCTCCGCTCGCGTCGATCAGCTCGCGCAGCGCCTTCTCCGCTTCCGCGTGATCGCCACAGGCGATCGCGCCGCGCGCATAGGTCACCACCGCCTGCGGCAGGCGGCGCAGCGCGCGCGGCAGGTTCGACCACGCCTCGGTCAGCGCTGCCCGATCGTGCCGCTCGCCGGCAGCGCGCACATCCTCGAGCTGTGCCTGCGCGAGAATTTCGTTGACCTGTGCTTCCGGCAATTCCTTCGCGCTGCGCAAGCGCGGCGCGAGCGCACGCACGCGATCTCCCTTGCCGAGTTTCTGGCAGAGGCGGGCCATCAGCTCCAGGCCACGTGAATTCATGTCGCCCGACGCGTCGAGCTGCTCGAGCGTCTGCAGCGCGGCTTCGTCCTGTCCGCGGCGCATCTGCATCTCTGCCAGCGTTACGAGCGCCGCCGCCCGCTCGTCCGGCGCCTGCTCCTGCGCGCGCTGCAGCCACTCATCGCGCCGCTCGACGGCATCCTGCAGGTCGGCAGCACGCGCGGCCACGAGATAGTTCGCGGCTGCGGAGTCCGCGTCCGGCGCGGCGCGGCTGAGCAAGTCCTCTGCGCTCTTCCAGCGTCCGGCCGCGAGGTCCAGCAGACCTCGTTGCGTATCCGCGCGCGCGCGTCGCTTGCGCCGCTCGGCCCGCAGTTCGGCAAGTCGCCTGCGTGCGCCGACCGCCTCGACGCTGCCCCGAATGAGGAAATACAGACCGGCGAGCAGCAGCAGGAACACGGGCATGGTCGTTTCGAACAATAAGCGCCCGAGGCGGATCGCCACGTAGCCCGGATCGGCAAGCAGCAAATGCGCCGCCAGAGCGCCGCCGAGCAGCGCAATGGCGATGATCAGCGCGCCCTTCATGGGGCCTGCGACGCTGAGCTGCGATGCACGCGCTGCAACAGTTGCGCGGCGGCGCCGACTGCGGGGCGTGGCGGGTCGATGTCGATCGACGCCAGCGCAGCCGCTTCGGCCCGCGCAGCCGCCACCGCTGGAGTCCCTGCGTCGAAGAACTGCTCCAGCCAGGTGTCGGCGGAGCGCAGCGACTGCACGTAGGCCGCACGGTCCTGTTGCATCACCGCGATGCGCGCGGCGAACAGCAGCAACTGCAGGTGCTGGCGCCGCAGCGATTCCTCTTCGCCGGTCACGAGGCGGACGTTCGTCGGTTCCACGCGCCGCAGCGAAACGAGGTCACGAATGGCTTGCTTGACGCGCTGCAGGGCACGTTCGAACGCGCTCGACGGCGGCGCCGGTTGCGCCGCCCGCCGCGCCGACGACACGGGTACGCCCAGAACCGGCAGGGTCGCAGACCGGCCTTCCAGAACGGTCAGACGCGAGATCACGCTCGGCAGGTCCGGCACTGGTACACCACGCAGTGCGGCCAGTTCGCCCTTGAGCAGACGGCGGACCTCTGCCGCGTCCGGGTCCGTCACGGCGGCGAGACGGGCATCCGCCGATTCCATGGCAGCGATGGCTGTCGGCACGTCGTGTTCGAGGCGCAGGCGCCGGTCGGCCAGTTCGAGCAAGTAGAGCGCTTCGGCCCGGACCCACGTCCGTTGCGGTGCTTCGGTGCGTGACCGCAACTCCGCCACGTTCTGGCCCAGCTCGTTCAGCTGCGCCGGGATCTCGCGCAGGCTCTTGATTTCATTATGAATCGACGCGGCCGATTGCTCGACGCGCGTGGTCAGCGAGTCGAGTGCGCTGGTGAGGCGATCCTGCGTGGCGCGCAGTTCGCCGACCTGCGTGCGCAGACGGTCGATGCGCTCGTCGAATTGCCCGAAGCGCCAGTGCGCATAGATCGCGAGCAGCAGTGCAACGACCACGAATGCGACGAGCATCGGGCTCACGCCGCTGCCCGTGCGGCGGGCATTCATGTCGGTGGTCAGGGATTCAATTTCGGTGGACATCGGGCGGGGCCGGCGATCCGTGCACGCCCGCAAATCGTATCACGAGGGCGGCAGCGTTCCGCGCGAGGCGGCGTGCTGCTCGAGTGCGGCCAGCATGGCGGCGTCCTCGGCGCTCGTCGCCATGACGATTTCCCCCGTCCAGTGCCTGGCCCGGGCGGCCTCGGCCACCCGCTCACCGGGCAGCAACAAGGCCGCGACGCGCAGGCGCGCGGCGAGCTCCGGCGGAACGAGACCGAGCAAGCCGTCGAGAACTTCCACGCTGGTGACAGCGACGATCAGCAAGCGGCTGCCTGCTCGGAGGGCGTCATCCAGCGCGGCGAGGGCGCCGGGAGCCGCTGTAGCGGGTCGGCGCCGATAGATCTCACCCACCTGCACGGTCGCGCCGCGTCGGCGCAATTGTTCGCGCAGCAAGTCGCGGCCGCCCTCGCCCCGCAGGATCAGGATGCGTTGTCCCGCAACGGCCGCGAGGGCGGGGAGGGCGAGCAGGCCTTCGGAATCGGATCGGCCTGCGGGCCGCGCATCCACCGCGATACCCCGGGCTTCGAGCGCGTGCGCGGTCGCGCGCCCCACGGCGGCCACCTTGCAACGCGCGGGCCGCGCCAGTTGAGCAAGTGACGCCTCGACGGCGTTCGCGCTGGTGTAGATCGTCCAGTCGTGCGCGTCCGGAGCGAGGCGAGCGCGTGCCACCTCGTCCAGCGTCACGGGGTCGACTGCAATGGCCGGAATTGCCAGGCAGGCGGCCCCGGCCCGCGTGGCGCGATCGATGAAGGGCCCCGCCTGGCGCTCCGGCCGAGTGACGACGACGGTCATTCCTGCGAGCGGCAGAGTCACGATTGCCCGGCGGCTTCCTGTCGCAGGCGCTCGAGGAGTCCGGCCGCGCCGGCAGCTTGCATGCGTGCCGCCAACGCCCGGCCGAGTTTCTCGGCATCCGCGGGCGCGCCGCTGACCCGGTCGTGATACGTCTCGTCACCCTCGGGCGCGCCGATGAAGCCGCGCACGGTCAGCGTGCCGTTCTCGAGCGTCGCGTGCGCGGCGATCGGCGAGTGGCAACTGCCGCCCAGGGTCGCCGCAAAGGCGCGTTCGGCTCGCAGTCGCGTGAAGGAGTCCGCGTGATGCAGTGCCGCCAGTGCCTGGCGGCACCGCGCGTCGTCCTCGCGACATTCAATGCCGATCACGCCCTGCCCGACCGCCGGGAGCGACAGGTCGAGATCCAGCTCTTCGGTGACGTGGTGAGCGATGCCGAGCCGCTCGAGCCCGGCGCAGGCGAGGAGGATGGCATCGAGACCGCCCTCGTCGAGGCGGCGCAGGCGCGTGTCGACGTTACCGCGCAACAGCTCCAGGCGCAGGTCGCGGCGGGCGTGGCGCAATTGCGCCTGGCGCCGCGGGCTCGACGTGCCGACGCGGGCGCCCTGCGGCAGGTCCACAAATTTCGCGTACCGGCGCGAGATGAACGCGTCGCGCGGGTTGGCCCGCGGCAGCGCCGCGGCGATGCAGAAGCCGGGCGGCAGTTCGCTCGGCACGTCCTTCATCGAATGCACGGCGATGTCGGCACGGCCGTCCTGTATCGCGACCTCGAGCTCCTTGACGAACAGTCCCTTGCCGCCGACTTCGGCGAGCGCGCGGTCCTGCACGCGGTCGCCCTGCGTGCTCATCGGCACCAGTTCCACGGCGATTCCTGGATGCGCGGCGCGCAGCAGCGCGGCGACGTGCTCGGCCTGCCAGAGCGCGAGCTGGCTGCGATGGGTGGCGATGCGGATCGGTTGCGACAAGCTGAGTTCCAGTGCGGGCCGGCCCGTGGGCTCAGCCGTTCTCCGTGGGGGGTGCCAGTTCCTCGCTCTCGAAGCGGAACAGCGCCACGAGCAACCCGAGCACGATCGGGCCGAGGAACAGGCCGACGAAGCCAAAGGCGGACAGACCACCCATGACCCCGACGAAAACGGCCAGGGTAGGGACTTCGGCGCGGCCGGAAATCAGCAATGGCCGCAGGAAATTGTCCACGGCGCCGACCACCACCGCGCCCCACGCCGCAAGGAAGATCGCGTGCCCGTAGTCTCCCTGCGAGGCGAGGTACAGGGCACCGGGGCCCCAGAGGATGACGGTACCGACCAGCGGGATCAGCGCGAACAGCACGCCCACCACGCCGAACACGAGAGGCGAAGGCAGGCCCGCAATGGCGAAGCCGATGCCGAGGAGGATGCCCTGCACGAGGGCCGTGAGACCGATCCCCATGAAAACCGCACGGTTGACGTCGATCAGGTGGCGCCACAGCCGCGCGCGGTGCTGCTCCTCGATCGGCAGCAAGCGGACGAACTTGCCCGCGATGCCCGGCCCGTCGCGCAGCACGAAGAACAGCACGAACAGCATCAGCAGGAAGCTGACCACCGTGCCGAGCGCGCCGAGCACCACGGAGCCCCCGGACGACATCAGCGTCTGCAGCAGCCCCTTCGTGCCGTTGATCACCCAGCCCTGCATCTGCTGCAGCGTGACGCCCGAGTTCTCCCCGATCCAGTCGACCGCACGCTGCAGCCACGGGAAACGCGTAACGTCGAGCGTCTGCACGCTCTGCAACGTCGGGACGTGGCCCTCGAGCCGGCTCAGCAACTGGGCGGACTGCGCCGCCACCGAACCCGCGATGATCGCGACCGGCAGCAGGAACAGCAGGATGGTCAGCGCCGTGACGACCGCAGCCGCGGTTCGCGGCCTGCCGCCCAGTCGCCGCGCGAGGTGCGCCGTCAGCGGCGCAAGCAGCGAACCGAGCAGGACGGCCCAGAGCAGGGGTTGCCACAGCGGCGAGACGATGCGCCAGACCAGGTACAGCAGCCCGGCGATCAGCAGCAGGATGCCGACCCGGGCGAGGAACCGGCGCTGCGTCGCTGCGGCATCGTCCGGTGGCGTGGTCCTGGACTCGTCGATGTCCTCTGTGCGTCGTTCCATGAATCAGTGTCCAGCGCGGATCTGCCGCAGTGCTTCGGGCGCGTGGCGCCGGCTCACCGGCAGGGCATCGTCGCATTCCTTGAAGCGCACGATGTGGCGGCCGTCGGCATCGCGCTCGACGGCACGGACGTGGCGCAGCGCCACGAGCGAGTTGCGGTGGATGCGCACGAAGTCGGGCGCGAACTCGTCCTCCAGGGCGCGCAGCGAATCGTCGATGATGTCGCTGCCGCCGCGGTGGCGCAGCGTGACGTATTTCTGGTCGGCCTCGAAGTAGAAGATGTCTTCCACCGGCACCAGCTTCAGCTGGTCGCCGAGGCGAGCGCAGACCTGAGTCCGGCGCTTGCCGAGCTGCGCCTGGTCGGCGAGCCGCATGAGCTGCGTGCCTGCGACGCGCGCCGCCTGGCGGAGGGCCCGCTCGAGCTTCTCGCGGCGCACGGGTTTCATCAGGTAGCCGACGGCCTGGTTCTCGAAGGCGTCGAGCGCGTATTCGTCGTACGCAGTGGTGAAGATGAGCGCGGGTGGCTCCTCGAGCGTGTTCAGGTGCCGCGCGGTCTCGATGCCGTCCATGCCGGGCATGCGGATATCGAGCAGCACGACGTCGGGGTCGAGTTGCGCGCACCGGGCCAGCGCATCCAGGCCATTCACGGCCTCGCCGACGACGTTGGCCTCCCCGATCTCATCGAGCAGGCGGCGCAGCCGCTCCCGCGCCGGCGCCTCGTCATCGACGATCAGCACGCGCATTTTTTCCGGGGGCGGTGGAGCTGGGGTCTGGGGCATGGGCGGGGCGGATTTTCCGCTGGACCGCACGTCCGTGTCACGACCCGTCTTCGCCAGCGGCCGATTCAGCCATCACCAGCGGGAAGCGCAGCTGCACGCGGTAGCTGTCGGCGCTTTCCTGTACCTCGACCGAGGACAGCCCCGGAAAGGCCAGTTCCAGGCGCTGGCGGATGTTGTCGAGCGCCATGCGATTACCCGGTCGCGACTTCCGTCCGGACGGCGCGACCGGGTTGGTGAACTCGATCACCATCGTCTGCCCGTCCACCCGTCCGCGCACCGTCACCGTGCCGCCGCCCGGCAAGGGCTCGATGCCGTGGCCGACGGCATTCTCGAGCAGGGGTTGCAGCAGCAGGCTCGGCACGACGGCCTGCGCCGGAAGTTCCGCCACGTCCCAGAGTACCTGCAGCCGGTCGCCGAGGCGCAGTTGCTCGATGCGCTGGTACATGCGAGCCACGTCGAGCTCTTCGCGCAGGCTGATCCGCGCGCGGGCATCGCTCAGGCTGACGCGAAACAGGTCCGCGAGGTCCTCGATGGCTTCTTCGGCCCGCGCGGGATTGGAGCGGGTCAGCGACGCGATCGCGTTCAGGCTGTTGAAGAGGAAATGCGGCCGGATGCGCGCCTGCAGTGCACGGACGCGCGCCCTGGCTTCGAGCTCGACACTGCGCCGCCATTGGCTCGCGACGTAGAAGTAGCGCAGCGTCAGCGAGCCGACGATGACGGCGATCCACAGTTTCGGCAGCAGGAACGACCAGTGATCCGTCGGGAAGAGTCCGGACTTGACGCCAAGCTGGTCCTCCCAGTGCTGGCCGAACAGGTAGACGGCCTCGCAGACGAGCACAACGGTGCCCGTCATCAGCGCCAGCGCCCAGCCCGCCGCCTTCCAGAGCGGCATCCGCGCGAGGCGCGACCGGGCCTTGCAAAGCACTCCGGCGCAGAGCAGGCCGGTCCACAGCAGGAAGGCGGAGGTGCGCGCGAGATCGGTCCAGAACCCGCCGCCGGCGGATTGCCGCGCCAGCGCGAGCACGAAACCCAGCAGCGCGGCGATCAGCACGATCGCCAGCACCGCCGGCGCAGCGCAGAAATCCGGGAGAAAGAATCGGCGCTCGTCGTCCGCGGCGTCCGGCGCCGGCGGTGTCGCGCTCATCGTCCGCGTTGCGCCGCCGCCGCACCGGCCGCAGCGAAGAGCGCGTGCTTGAGCCGGAACAGCGTCGAAATGTCCTCGTCGCCGTGGCCCTGCTCGATGAGGCGCTGGTAATGTGCGAGCGTCGTTTCGACGACCGGCAACGCCACGCCGTGGCGCGCAGCCATCTCGCGGCAGATCTTCAGGTCCTTCTCGTGCAGCCGCACGCGAAAGCCGGCGGGATACGCATCGCGCACGATGTTCGGCGCACGGTTCACGAAGTACCAGCTCGACCCCGCACCCTTGCCCAGCGTGTCGATGAGTTTGTCGAGCGGCAACCCCTCGGCTTTCGCGAAAGCCATGGCCTCGGCGACCGCCTGGATGATGCCGGCGCACATGATCTGGTTGGTGGCCTTGGCGGCCTGGCCCGTGCCGGTCGGGCCGAAATGCGTCACCGTGCGGCCCATCGCATGCAGTACCGGACCGGCGCGTTCGATCGCCTCGGCCGGGCCGCCGGCCATGATCGCGAGCGTGCCGTCGCGTGCGCCTTCCACACCGCCGCTGACAGGCGCGTCGATGAACTCGCCCTGCCTGGCGGCGAGCCGTCGGGCTGCCTCGCGAGCGGTGTCGGCGCTGACCGTTGAGCAGTCGATGACGATCGATCCGGGCTGCAATCCGGGGAGCAGGGCATCGACCATTGCGAGCACGTCGTTGTCCGCGGCAACGCAGAGCACGATCACGTCGCAGGCGGCCGCCACATCCGCAGGTGTCGCGGGAGCGCCGACGCCCAGCTCTGCGACGAATTCGTCGGCCCGCGACCGCGTGCGGTTCCAGACGCCGCGCAACAGGCCGGCTTTGTGCAGATTGCGCGCCATGCCCCGGCCCATGGCGCCAAGGCCGATGAATCCAGTCCGGAGGGTCACTCGGCTATTGCTCGGCGCAGGCAGAGTCCATGCTCTTTTTTGCAAACTCCCGCGCGGCGTCGAGCTCGGCGTCCGACAGATAGCGGCGCTCGCCTTCGGTGGCACCCGGCTCGTACAGCCGCTGCGCTCTCATGTACGACTGGTAACGGGCTTGCGCGTCGAGGCAGCGTTTTGCGAGTTCCTCTGCGGTCGGCGCGGCCGCCTTGGCCTTGGCCGCCGACTGTTGCGACGTGGCCGCGGCCTTATCGCTCTCGGCATAGCCCTTCATTTCCTCGTCGTAGCGACGGCGCGTCTCGACGATGTCCGTCTGCTGCGTCTTCACGTTGAGCCTTTCGGCCGGGAGGGCTTCCGGGCGATCCGTGTAGACGACGTTGCCCTTGGCGTCCTTTTCCTTGTAGACCTCGCTGGAGTGCGCAGCGCTGCCGACGATCAGCAGGGCCGCCATGAGCGTCAGAATCGGCTTCATTCGGGTGGCCTCCATGGTTGTGACGCGAGTCTAGCAGGATGGCGCCGCGGATCGCCTCCGGGGCCGCAAAAGCGGGGGGCAGTTCAAAGAAACCAGCGCAAAAAAAGCGGACGCCGCAGCGTCCGCAGGCGGGGGAGAAGGCGACCGGACCAGGACCGGCCGCCTTCCGCAGACTCTGTCAGCTGTAGGCGCGCTCGCCGTGCGACACGGTGTCGAGGCCCTCGCGTTCCTGGTCTTCGCCGACCCTGAGGCCGACGACCAGGTCCACGATCTTGAAGGAGACGAACGCGACGACGGCCGACCAGACGAGGGCGACACCCACGCCCCAGGCCTGCGCCACGAGCTGCGTGCCGATCGAGTAGTCGGCGACCGCGTTGGCGACGTAGTCGTAGACGCCGGTGCCGCCCAGGGCCGGGGAGCAGAACACGGCGGTGAGCAGCGCGCCGATGATGCCGCCTACGCAGTGGACGCCGAACACATCGAGCGAGTCGTCGTAGCCCAGCTTCTGCTTGAGGCCCGCCACCGCCGCGAGGCAGAGGAGACCGGCGATCAGGCCGATCGCGATCGCGCCCATCGGGCCCACCCAGCCGCAGGCCGGGGTGATCGCGACGAGGCCGGCCACCGCGCCGGATGCAGCACCGAGCATCGTCGGCGTGCCGCGGTGTATCCATTCCGCAAACGACCAGGCCAGCGCGGCGGCGGCCGTCGCGAGGATGGTGTTGGCGAACACCATGGCCGTGAAGCCGTTCGCTTCCAGGCCGGAGCCGACGTTGAAGCCGAACCAGCCGACCCACAGCATGGAGGCTCCGATCATCACCATCGGCACGTTGTGCGGCGCCATCGACGCCGTCCCGTAGCCGACACGCCTGCCGACCATCAGCGCGCCCACCAGGCCGGCGATACCCGCGTTGATGTGGACGACCGTGCCGCCCGCGAAGTCGAGCGCGCCCTTCTGGAACAGGAAGCCCGCCGTGGCTGCGGCAGCCGCGCCCGCATCCGCATCCGTGTACGCGTCAGGGCCGGCCCACCACCAGACCATGTGCGCCATCGGCAGGTACGAGAAGGTGAACCAGAGCACCATGAACAGCAGCACGGCGCTGAACTTCATGCGTTCGGCGAAGGCGCCGACGATGAGGCAGGGCGTGATGCAGGCGAAGGTGAGCTGGAAGATGAACCAGGCGTACTCGGGGATATACACGCCCTTGCTGAAGGTCGCCGCCACCGAGCTCGTGGTCATGCCTTGCAGGAACAGGCGATCGAAGCCGCCGAAGAACGCGTTGCCGTTGGTGAACGCGACGCTGTAGCCGTAAATGGCCCAGAGCAGCGCCACCAGGCAGAACGTCATGAACACCTGCATGAGCAGCGACAGCACGTTCTTGGAGCGCACCATGCCGCCGTAGAACAGCGCGAGGCCCGGGATGGTCATCAGGATGACGAGCACCGTGGAGGTCATCATCCAGGCTGTGTCGCCCTTGTCCGGCACGGGGTCGTCGGCAAGTCCGAGTGCGGGTGCGAGGAGGGCACCCAGGGCAAGCGCAATGGCCCATGGTCTGGGCTGCGCGGCGGTCGACGTGTTCACTGGCGTTCTCCTGTCTGTCTGGCGATCTGTCTGTCTGAGGGGATTGCTGCTCGGCGGGTGGTGCGCGGGTCAGACGGCCTCGACGCCACTCTCGCCCGTGCGGATCCGCACGGCCTGGTCCAGGTGGGTCACGAAAATCTTGCCGTCACCGATCTTGCCGGTGCGGGCCACGTTCGTGATCGCTTCGATCACCTGCTCGACGATGGTGTCGTCCACCGCGATCTCGACCTTGGTCTTCGGCAGGAAATCGACGCGGTACTCGGCGCCGCGGTAGAGCTCGGTGTGGCCGCGCTGGCGGCCGAAGCCCTGCACTTCGGTGACGGTCACACCCTGCACGCCGATATCCGCAATGGCTTGCCGCACTTCATCGAGCTTGAATGGCTTGATGACTGCGGTAATGAGCTTCATTGGCGGCCTCCGGCAGGGCTGTTGCATGGTCTGCAGACCTCAATGCAGGAACCGTGCCACGGCGATCTGGCCGGCAAGGGCGCCGGATCTGCTGGATCTGGTCGCTGTGGCGCACCAAAATGGAGCGCTGAGATTGCCGCTACGCCTCACCGCGGAGCGGGTCGTCTCACCTCTCCCGCAAGCGGGCGAGGTCGGCCGCGAGGCCGGGTGAGGGTCTCTTACCTCTCCCGCAAGCGGGAGAGGTCGGCCGCAGGCCGGGTGAGGGTCTTCTCATCCATCTGCGATCGGCTCGTCACTAGTCACGTGCTTTTTCCTACACTACCGCCCACCCTTTACTCATCGTCCCCCCTCTCCCCATGGCATTCGACCCCCGTTTGATCGATGAACTCGCCCGTCGTCTCGCCGGTTCCGTGCCCGAGAGCATGGCGGCGCTGCGCCGCGACCTCGAGACGAACTTCAAGGGCGTCCTGCAGGCTCAACTCGCCAGGCTCGACCTCGTGACCCGCGAGGAATTCGACGTGCAGGCCAACGTGTTGAAGCGCACCCGCGCCAAACTGACGGCGCTCGAGAAGCGCCTCGCGGAACTCGAAGGCAAGTGAGCGCGGCGCTTTCTGCAAACTGGCGTGCGCGCGCCAGCGCGCTCATGCGGAGCGGTGGCCGGTCGCGCCGCGCAAGAAGAAGAAGGAAGGCTGTTAGCAGAGGCGCCGGGTTTAAACGTTTAAATCTGGCACCTCTCCGCTAGCACTTGCAGAACTGCTCATGCAGCGTATGCATGAGCGCCGTCGCCTCCTGGCTCGCGAGGCGGTACCGGATCGACTGTCCGCTGCGCTCGGTCCGCACGAGGTGCTTGCGCCGCAGCACCGCCAGGTGCTGCGACAAGGCGGACTGGCTGAGGCCGATGAGCGGCTCGAGTTCGCCGACCGACTTCTCGCTCTCCGCCAGGTGGCACAGGATAAGCAGGCGCGCCGGGTTCGCCATGGCTCCAAGCAGATCGCAGGCGCGCGTGGCGTTCTTCTCCATGCGCCGCACCGTCGCGCGGTCCATGACCATCGCCGGGCTCGCCGTCGCGCGGGCGATGCTGCGTGACTTCACGCGCATCCGGCAAAACCGTCGGCGGTCATCTTCGCCTCGTACGGCCCCGCCACCTGCGAACCGGCCACGAGGCTGCCTTTCACGCTGTCCCAGTCCTCAGGCTTGAGGATGATCAGCCAGCCCTCGCCGTACGGGTCGGCGTTCGCGATGTTGGGCGTGGCGACGAGATTGTCATTGATCGCCACGACTGAGCCAGCGGCCGCCACCTTGGCAGGCCCCACCCATTTGCCGCTCTCGACCGTTGCACAGGACTTGCCGGCCTTGACCTCCTTGCCCACTGCCTTCGGAGTGAAGGCGACCAGCTTGCCCGCCATCGCGGTGGCCACGGCCGTCATGCCGACCCGGACCGTGCCGTCGCCAAGCTCCTTGAACCAGATGTGATTTTCGACGTCGTAGAGTAGATCGTCGGGGAGATTGCAACCCTTCACTGTCGCCATGATCGAGCCTCCTCAAGCCGGTTCCGAGCGCGCAGCGCGGCTGCCTCGTGCTGCGTATCTATCATAACCAAATTCTAATATCAGACGAGTTCGAGGCTGGCCGCTCCCCGGTCGGCCGGTGCGCCCGTGGGGCGATTCTCCTCAGCGCACGCGGACCGTCATGCGTTCGCCGCCGTCCGGGTCCAGCACGTGCACGGCACAGGCAATGCACGGGTCGAAGCTGTGGATCGTGCGGAGGATCTCGATCGGCCGGTCCGGGTCGTGCAGCACGTGCCCGGCAAGCGCGGCTTCGTAGGCCCCCGCCTGGCCAGCGGCATCGCGCGGCCCGGCATTCCAGGTGCTGGGCACCACCGCCTGGTAGTTGTCGATCCGCCCGTCCTCGATGACGATCCAGTGGCCCAGCGCGCCGCGCGGCGCTTCCATGAAGCCTGCACCCCGGGCGCTCGCCGGCCAGCTCGTCGGATTCCAGAATCGATCATCGAAGGTCTTCGTGTCGCCTGCCTTGATGTTGGCCACGAGCCGGTCGTACCAGCCCTGCATCGCGTCCACGAAGATCTTGGTTTCCAGGGTCCTTGCCGCCGTCCGGCCCAGTGTCGAGAACAGTCCTGCGAGCGGCAGTTGCAGCGTGGCCAGTGTCTGGTCGACGAGCTCCTTCGCCTGGGCATGCCCGGTGGCGACCAGCATCAGCATGCGCGCCAGCGGCCCGACCTCCATGGCCTTGCCCTTCCAGCGCGGCGACTTCAGCCAGGAGTAGCCCTGTTCGACATCGAGCTGCGAGTAGGGCGGCAGCGGACCCGTGTAGTTGAGCTTCGTCTCGCCTGCGTACGGGTGCAGGCCGCGGTCTTTGCCGCCGGCGTAGTCGTAGTACGCGTGGCTCACGAACTCCTCGATCTGCGCCGGATCATGCAGGTCGACCTCCTCGACATGCGACAGGTCGCGGTTCAGGATGACGCCGCGCGGCACGAGGAAACCCTGCGTCTCGAAGATCGACTTCGAGGGAAAATCGCCGTAGCAGAGAAAGTTGCCGAGCCCCTCGCCCTGCGTCGCCCATTCCTTGTAGAAACCGGCGATGGCGAGGGTGTCCGGGACATACACCTGGTCCACGAACTCGCGCATGCGCGTGATGATGTCCTGCACCTGCGAGAGGCGCTTGGCGTTGATCGCCGAATCGGAATCGAGGTCGATCGGGTTCGGCGCGCCACCGACCACGAAATGCGGGTGCGGATTCTTGCCGCCGAAAATGGCGTGCAGCTGCGCGACGTCGCGTTGCCACGCGAGCGCATCGAGATA
>Ga0315290_10000800_pt1 | contig 21032 bp, 14 predicted proteins | sample YL17G12_0_MG_FD_203627 | JGI IMG/M metagenome (GOLD analysis project Ga0315290, IMG submission 203627) | Sediment microbial communities from Yellowstone Lake, YNP, Wyoming, USA - YL17G12_0 | ecosystem: Environmental > Aquatic > Freshwater > Lake > Sediment | place: USA: Wyoming | collected... | reverse complement strand
CAGCTCCACTCCTCAGAACGACGGCGACGCGTACGCGTTGTCCGGACTGCTCCAGGGCATGACGGCCGTCGTGCTGGTCGTCGCGTGCATGAACCTCGCAAACATGCTGCTGGCCCGGTCGACGAGCCGGCGCCGCGAGATCGCGGTCCGCTTCGCGCTGGGGGCCAACCGGCGCGTGGTCGTGCGGCAACTCCTCACGGAAGGATTCGTGCTGTCGCTGGCTGGAAGCGCGGGGGGGCTGCTGCTCACATATTGGGCCCTCCGCGCATTTGGCGCGTCTCTCGATCCGATGTCCGAACTGATGGTGGCCGTCGACCCTCGACCCGACGTCCGGATCCTCGCGGTGGCGCTCGGATGTGCGGTGTGCGCGACGCTGATGTTCTGCCTGGGGCCGGCGCTCCAGTTGTTGCGGACCGACGTGTTCGCCGAGCTGAAGGAAGGGGCGAGGGCCGCGGTGACGGGGCGGCATCGCTACCTCAGCCTGCGGCACGTGCTCGTGGTCGGTCAGGTCGCGCTGTCATTGGCGCTGCTGACGGCCGCCGGTCTGTTCGTGCGCGGCGCGGCCAAGGCGGCGAGGGCCGAACCGGGGTTCCCGCTCGACCGTAGCGTGGTGGTCGGCGTCGATCCGACGCTCGTCCGAATCGAGGAGCCACGGGTGCGGGACTTCTACCGCCGCGCGCTGGAGCGCGTGCGCGGCACGCCCGGCATCGAGGCGGCCAGCATGGCGTCGGTCGTGCCGTTCGGCAATCTGAGCGAAACCCGACGGGTGCGCATCGTCGGTCAGAAGGTCGCCGATGAGCGCGCCGACAACGACGCTGGCGGCGCCAGCGTGTCATACGGCGCCGGCGGTGGCAACGGAGTCGCGAACGACCAGAACGGCGTCGCGGCCGCCTTCTACGTGGTGGGCCGGGACTACTTTCAGACGCTTCGCATCCCCGTGCTGAGGGGGCGGGGATTTACGGAGACCGAGGAACTGGGCAGCACGGGGCCGCGTGTGGCGGTCGTCGACGAACCGGCGGCCAGGCGCCTCTTCAAGGACGCCGACCCGGTCGGCCAGCACATCTATCTCCCGGATCCGGTCGAGGCCGAGCGTGCCCCGATAGAGGTGGTGGGCGTCGTAGCGGGCACGCGTCACAGCATGGTCGACCGCGCACCGGTGCCGCACCTCTTCGTGCCGTTCGGGCAGCGCTACCGGCCGACGATGAGCTTCCACGCCCGCATCGCGACCTCGGGCAGGGCGGCGGAAGCTGCCGCGTTGCAGGCCATCCGTGCTCAGATTCGCGGCGTTGACGGCTCGATTCCCATCGTGCTGTCGAGCAGCATGGCCGACCATCGCGACCATGGCCTCTGGGCGTGGGGGGTCCGCACAGCTGCGCGGATGTTCGCCGTCTTCGGCCTCGTGGCGGCGTTGCTCGCCATGATCGGCATCTACGGTGTGCGCTCATACCTGGTGGCCAGGCGCACGAGGGAGATCGGCATTCGGATGGCGCTCGGAGCCACGCGGGCGGACGTGCTTCGCATGGTGCTTCGCGAGGGGGTCGCCCTGGTATCGGTCGGGCTGGTGATCGGCGTCGGTCTCGCCTTCGCAGCCGGCGCGAGTCTGCGAGGACTGATCTACGAGGTGAGCGAGTACGACCCGGTGTCGTTTATCGGAGCCGCCCTGCTGCTGTCGTTGACGGCGCTCGTGGCCTGCTACGTGCCGGCGTGGCGGGCGACCAACGTGGAGCCGACCGAGGCCCTTCGCACGTCGTAGCGGCCTGGGCCTGGCCGGCGCCCTTGCCGTCTCGCGCGCGCTGAAACGGTACCCTGCGAGATCACGCCGCACCACCCGGTCGCGCATGTTGTGGCAGTGAGCCTGCTGCCCGCCGTCTCACTCGTCGCTGTCCTCGTGCGGGGCAGGGGCCGGAGCGTGTTGTTGAGTTGGCCAAGACGGCGGGTTTCGAGGTCATCGCCCGGAAAGGCGAGAACGGCTGGTTTTACCTCGAGCTGAAGAAGGCCGGCTGATCCGGACCGAGTCTCTCTAGCGGCGCGTCTGCGTCTGGAAGTCGAGCAGGCGAGTGGCCCAATCGGCCTCGACCGCCGCGTCGGAGGGTTCGTCTCCATCGGCCACGCGATGACGGTGGAACGCCAGTTCGCTCGCGGCCCGGTGAAACGCCCGGCGGCGGCACCAGGCGTTCCAGCCATCATGCGTCAACGTTCTCAGCAATTCGCGGAGCCGGCCGCGCACAGAACAGAGCACATGGTACTCAGCGTCGCTCAGCACGCCGCGTTCACGGTCGATTGCGAGATACGTCTGAATCAGGCGGCCTTCTGAACGCAGGCTGAATGCGGCGACGGCCAATAGCGCCATCACGGCAGGGAGCATCACAGCCGCATACACCACAAAAAAGACGCATCCCATCGACGCGCCTGCATTCCAGGCGGCGTGAAGGCCGATGGCCGTAAGCAGGCCGATGGCAGGCGCGAGGCGGCGCACCCACCGTCGATGCGTCTGTCGGGCCACGCCGAGCCCAATCCCCGTGGCGCCGGTGAACAGCGGATGCGAGAACGGCGCCATGATGCCGCGAAGCGTGAAGGTCACGGCCAGTCCGCCCGGTCCCTCCTTGATCAGCGCGCGGCCGTAGTAGTCGATGTTCTCCATGAACGCGAATCCGAGCCCGACCATCGCCGCGTAGATCACGCCATCGACCACGCCGTCGAACTCGGTCTTCTTGCGCGAGTAGAAGCGGAACAGAATGAAGGCCTTGAGCAGTTCCTCGGCGATCGGCGCGGTGACGGTGGAACTGAACGGCTCGCCCAGGCTGGCATCCATCACCTGGTTGACGATGCCGGCGGCGACAACGGCGACCGAGGCGCCCCACAGAAACGCCATCGCCAGCATGCCACGCGGCTCGGGCTCGAAGCGGTCGAGCCACAGGGCGGCGGCAAGATAGATTGGCAATGGCAGGACCGACGCCACCAGCGCGGCCGTAACGATGCGCGGGCCGAACCCGGCCGCGGTGGCCCAGAGCACGAGGGCTGCGGCCAGCCCGAGCCAGACGATCGTGCGGGGCTTGACGAGCGGGCGCGCGGTCACGACTCGCGGCGATTACCAAACTGCAGTTCGATGCCGAAGTCTTCGGCCTTCAGCAACTGCATCACCTCCTGCAGTTCGTCGCGTGAGGGCGACGTGATCCGCACCTGGTCAGCCTGGATCGACGCCTGCACCTTCTTCAGCTTGCGGTCCTTCAGGAACTTGACGATAGCCTTGGCCGCATCGATCGGGATGCCCTGCTGCAGCGTGACGACGCGGCGAACGGTGTCATTGCCTGCCTGCTCGATGTCGCCGAGCGTGAGGTTCTTCACCGGCACGCTGCGCTTGACCATGCGCCCCTGCACGATCTCCCACAGCGCCTGCATCTTGAAGTCGTCGTCGGCGAGAAGCGTGATCGTGTTCTCGGCGCGATTGAACTGGATGTCGGCCTTCGAACCCTTGAAGTCGTAGCGCTGGATCACTTCCTTGCGGGCCTGATTCAGCGCGTTGTCCACTTCCTGCAGGTCAACCGTCGATGTGACGTCGAACGAGCACGTGGCTGCCATGGGTCGATCCTCACTTTCCCGTTGTCAGCATGATTTCGGCCAGACCCTCCGGGCTGACCAACCCCGCGATCACGAGGGTGCCCACCGGAAGCCTCTGACCAGCCTGCGCGCGGTAGGCGTCCAGGACGGCTGGCGCCTTGCCGAGGTCCGTCACGTAGACGACCGAATCAATCACGTTCGACCACTGCGCGCCGCCGAGCGCGATGGTCCTGCCCAGCCGCGCCAGGATCTGCCGGGTCTGCTCCGCGGCGTCCGGCGGTTTGCCCGGGACGATCCCCAGCATGCCCGACGCGAACAGGCGCCCGCCCGTGCCGATCGCACCGCTCAGGTTCGCGTTCGGGACGCCGGCGGTGCCGTCCGTGTTCGGCGTCGTGTAGGCCACCCGTGTGCCGCCTTTGACCGCGACGAATGTGATTTCAACCAGGTAGTCCGAATTCATGAGCCCCGTGATCACCGTGGCCCGCGCCGGGGGGGCCTTGTCCCAGGCCGACCGGTACGCCTCGTTCATCCCGGCGAAGTTCGCGACGTCGGTCAGAAAGACCCTCGCGCTGACCACCTCGTTGAACCCGAAACCCGCTTCCGCGAGGATGGCCTTTGCGTTGTCGAGTACCGTCCGGGTCTGCACCGCGATGTCGCCCGTGACGGCGGTATTGTCAGCGCCTCGTCGCGCCACGAGTCCGGCCAGGAACAACGTGTCGCCGCTCTTGACGGCGTAACTGTACGGGCTGGGCGACTTGAGCCAGGGCTTGGGATGAATGGTCTGACGCGACGTGCCGGGCAGGGCTGCGACGGCGGCCACCTGGATCAGTGCGCCCGGTTGGGGGAGACCGGCGATGACCGTCGTACGCGACGGCGGATCGGTCGGCCAGTACTTCGCCCACACCTGGTTCATCGCGGCGAAGTCCTCGGCGCGCTTCAGGTAGACCGAGAGCGTCACCACGCGATCGAGACTCGTGCCGGCCTTCGCCAGGCGTGCCGACAACTCGTCCAGCACCCGCACGGTCTGGCTGCCGATGTTGTCAGCCGCAGATGCCGGCGCGATGCGGGTGCCGGGCAGAATGCCGGACACGTAGACAAAGCCGCCGTGGCTGGCGGTCGGCGCGAAGGCTGGCATCGGGGCGATCGCCTCCTCCTGCACCGGACGCGCTCGCTCTGCTGCCGCCCGGCTGGACACGACCAACTGGGCAGCCGCCACCACGACCACGGAGGCCAGCACGATGCGCCGACGGGTTGAATATGACATCTCGCGCTCCATTTCGATTCGCCGCCGCGATGCCAGAGAAACGCGGCCGCTACCCTCACCGAGGCCTTCGCAGTGTATCTTACCCTTCGACTTCTGCTGCACCGTACACCCGATGGCGGCTTCCGAGTTCGGGCGAACGGGATCAGCGTTGGGCGGCCCTCCTCCACTAGAATGACCTCAGGGTGAAGCGCAGATGAAGAAACCCTCGTACCCCCGCATTGTCCGCCGTCGCTCCCGCCTCCACGGTTGGGGCGTGTTCGCCCTCGACACCATCCCCAAGAACAAGCGCATCATCGACTACACCGGCGAGAGGATCACGGTGGGTGAGAGCCGCGCGCGAGAAGCCGCGCACCAGGAACACGGTCATATCTGGCTGTTCGCCATCAACAGCCGGTGGGTGCGTGATGCCGAAGTGGGCGGCAACATCGCCCGCTACATCAACCACGACTGCGAACCGAACTGCTACTCGCGGGTCGTTGGCGATACCATCTGGGTCTGCGCGGCGCGGACGATCAAACCGGGCGAGGAACTGTCGTACCGGTATTTCACGGGTGGCACAGCGGGCATCGCGTGCCAGTGCCGGCCAGGTTGCAAGACCAGGCTCTGACAACCCGACGGCGGCGAGGCCAGCAGCGTGCGACACCTCATCTATCTGCATGGATTCGGCTCGTCGCCCGAGTCGACCAAGGGGCGGTTGTTCACCGAACGGCTCAGGCCGCTCGGCATCGACGTCGGCTGCCCGGACTTGAACGAGCCAGACTTCTCGACGCTGACCACGACGAGGATGATTGCGCAGGTTGAGCAGGTCATGACGTTGTTGCCGCCTGGACCGGTGGCGCTGGTCGGATCGAGTCTGGGAGGTTTCGTCGCCTACCACCTCGCGGTCCGGCAGGCTCGGGCGCGCGATGCTCGCGTGCCCGTTCGCTCGCCCGTCGATCGGCTGGTTCTGCTCGCGCCGGCGCTTGATTTCGGGCGATCGGGATTCGGGCCGCTGGGCGCCATCGATCTCGGCCAGTGGCGCGGGACGGACCGGCACGACGTGATGCACTACGCGCGGAACCAGATCGTGCCGATCCGTTTCGCCTTGTACGAAGACGCCAGGAAGTACGATTCGTTCGCAGAACCGCTCCGCACACCGATGCTCATCTTCCACGGCCGGCGAGACGATGTGGTCGACCCGGCGATGGTGCGGCGGTTCGCAAACGTGCGGCCTGCCGTCTCCTTGCGCATGCTGGACGACGATCACCTGTTGGGCGCGAGCCTGGAAGTGATATGGGCCGAATCGGCGCGATTCCTCGGCGTGTGCCACATGGGTCGAGAGACTGTGTGATGCGCGAGCGCATGGGCGTGGCGATGTCCGCCATGTGCCTGACGGCCGTCGGCGGGTTGCTGTGCGTCGCCGCGTGGCCTGGCTTCAGTGCTTCTCAAACCGCGGCAACACGAGTTTCTGCCAACACAGGAAGTCAGAGGCCGGAAGCAGGAAACAAGAACGCCTCTGAACGCATCGCTCCAACAGGCGCCGCCTACCTCGTCATCGAACTGGCCTCGAAACGAGTGGTCGCCGAATCGCGCCCCGACGTGCTCTCCTCCGCGATCGCGCCGGGTTCGGTCATCAAGATTGCCACGCTCATCGCCGCGATGGAGCAGGGTGTTGTCGATGACGCGACGCGCATCGCGTGCCGTCGCACCGTGACGGTCGATGGACACACCCTTACGTGCGTCCATCCAGACCTCCACCGGCCGCTCGGCGCGTCCGAGGCGCTGGGCTATTCGTGCAACGTGTTTTTCGCCACCGTCGCTCGGCGCGTGCCCCGCGCCGCGCTCGACGATGTGCTGGTTCGAATGGGGCTCGGGCCGAGTGAAAGGGGAGCGCCGACGGCGCTGGTGGCGCTGGGCCTGGCTGGCGTTCGGGTGACGCCGCGGACGCTGCTGGACGGATTCATCAAAGTGACAGGATCAGCCCCGTGGTTCCGCATGTCTGACCGGACACGCGCGACGGTCATGAGCGGGCTTCGGATGGCGGCCACGGTGGGCACGGCGTCCGCGTTTGGGAGCGCGGGTATTCCGGCGCTGGCGAAGACAGGCACCGCGCTGATGGCTGGCGGTGGCTACCACGGAGTCGTCGTCGCAACGACGACCCACTCGACGCCGGCTTACGCGGTCGTCGTCATCGTTCCAGGCCGCGCCGGGGCCGATGCGGCCGCACTGGCCGTCGACGTGTTGAGGAAGTCGGGCATCGCGCGCGCACACGCTGGCACGGCGATCCGGCAGGTATCCACCGCCGATCGCGGCCGCACTGACGGCGCACGCGGTGAGACTCGTCTCGTGCGCCAGGGCGAGATTCGTGTTGGCATCGCTCGACGCGATGGCGGCTACGATCCTGTCTGGCTGCCTCTCGAATCCTACGTCGCCAACGTTGTGGCCGGAGAAATATCCGCGGGCGCTCCGATGGCGGCTCTCGAAGCACTGGCGATTACGGTGCGAACCTTCGCGGCCGCGAACCGGGGACGTCATGCCGCCGAGGGGTTCGACTTCTGCGATCTCACTCACTGCCAGGTCGTGGGCAAGGCGACGCCTGAAACCGAGCAAGCGGCGCGGCTGACCATGGGTCTCGTGCTGCGTGAGAGCGACCACCTGGCCCACGTCTTCTATTCGGCCTCGTGCGGCGGTTATACCGAAGCGCCGTCGCATGTGTGGGCAGGCGCCCACGATCCCGCGTATCTGCCTTCGCGACCGGATCCGGCGTGCCAGAGCGAGGCCGCATGGACCAGCGAAATCGCCGAACCGCGGCTGCGCCGCGCGTTGGAGACCGCCGGGCTGCGCGGTTCGGCTGTGCGCGGATTCAGCGTCGCGTCACGGCAGGCATCCGGACGCGCCGCGACGCTCCTGGTTGAAGGGATGATTCCCGATCGGGTCGATGCCAATGTCTTTCAGTTGGCCGCCGGGCGCGTGCTGGGTTGGCAGGTCGTCAAGAGCACCCTGTTTGACGTGCGGCGTTCTGGTGTTGGCTTTGTCCTGTCGGGCCGCGGCCTCGGCCATGGCGTAGGTCTGTGTGTGCGCGGCGCGGGGAATCGCGCCCTTCAGGGTCGGACTCGCCAGGAGATTCTCGCGGCCTACTTCCCGGGCCTCGATGTGGCCGCGCTATCAGGCGCAGACATCGGACGCAGCGGAGCGGTGACAGCTGGCAGCGAACCCGCCGTCCGGGTCCTGCTGCCAGAGGCCGAACGAGAGCGTCTCGATGAGGTGCGGTCATTGACGCGCCAACTGGTGCGCGCCATGTCGTCCAGCCTCGGCGTGGCCTTGCCGCCGGTGCTTGACCTTCAGTTCTACCCGACCGTCGAAGCGTATACGCGGGCGACGGGGCAGCCCTGGTGGACGTCAGCGCGCACGTCAGGTTCCCGGATCGAATTGCTCCCGCTCGATGTGCTGCGGAAACGGGGCATCCTCGAGCTCACGCTGCGTCACGAACTCGTGCACGTCCTGGCGGATCCCGTTCTGCGCGACCGCCCGCTCTGGGCGCGGGAGGGACTGGCCGTCGTCAAGGCAGGAGAACTTGCGGCGGGCACCATTGCTGGACGATCCACTCAAGGAACGAGCGTGCCGGACGGGGTTCGCGTGTTCACGTGTCCTGCCGACGCCGTGTTTCGTGATGCCGCTTCACCAGAGGCGTGGCGCGCCGTGTACGAGGCGGCCGGCCGCTGCGTGGCACGTGCGCTGGCTGCCGGTACGCGCTGGCAGGACTTACGCTGACCGCGACAACAAACGCGGATGAGGGCGAATGTGGAGGCGCCGGGATGTCGGCGCCCCCCGGTCGGGGGTTGGACAACCGGAGCTAGGACGCGCGGCGGCGGATGAGCCTTTCCAGGTAGCGCGACTGGAGCTGCTGGCTTGCCAGGGCCTGCTTGATCGGGGGCAATCCGAGGATCACACCGAGAATGGCCGCCATGGCACGGTGGCTCGCGAGAGCCTGGCTGTCGACAATCAGGTTCTGGAGTTTCCCGCGTTCGATGGCCATCAGCACAGCTCGGTGCGTCGAGTTGAGCGGCGTAATCACCCTCCCGGGGCGCGCCTCGAGACGCAGATGGCCCTTGTCGCAGGCCGCCACGCAGACTCCGCAGCCCAGACAGAGATCGGTGTCCAGCCGCGCGCGCTTCTTCTTCGGCCGGCGGGGATCCAGCGCGGACACCAGCCCCATGGCGCCGATCGGGCAGGCCGTGACGCAGCGCCCGCACCCGGTGCACTCATCTTCGGACACCGACGGCAGGTAATTCGTCGTGTGGATCGGTCGGAGGCTGCCAAAACGCTGCGCGGCGATCATCGCCTCGCAACAGCAGCCGCAGCAGTGGCAGATGAAAGCTACCTCTTCTCGAACGTTCTCGCCGAATTGCACCAGCTTGCGCGACCGAGCCTCCTGCAGGAGGTCGAGGCCCTCGGCGGCATCAATGGATCGTGCGAACCCGTGCCTGGTGAGCGAACGGGCGGTCGAACCAAACGTCATGCAGATCTCCAGCGGGTTGTCGCATGCCCGGCCCACGTGCTGCATCTTGTGGCGGCAGTAGCATAGGCCGACGCCGATGCTGCGGGCGGATTCAATCACCCAGCTGGCCCGCTCGTAGTCGAGCACGTGGAGCGCCTGTTCGTTTGACAGCACTGTCTCATGTACGAACATCCGGCCGAGCTGCGTGTCGCCGGTGGCGAACAGGGCCTTGATGAAGTCTTCTTCGACGGTCAGGTACTCATAGAAGAGCTCGGCCAGGGCCTTCTGGTCGATGTCCCCACGCACCCGCATCAGAGAGAACTCGAAAAACCCGGCCATCGGCGGCGGGAGCACATAGGTGCGGCTGCCGTTGTGTTCCAGGTCGAGCAGGAGCGCCCGGGCCGCCAGGCTCTCCAGCGTTGCCTGTGCCTCCGCCAGCGGAATCTGCCACAACCGGGCGGCGCGTTCTGCTGTGAACGGCCGGATGGGGAGCAGCGCCACACGCTCCGCCTCGGATGCGGTGAACAGCATCTTCAGGATTTTGTAGAGCAGATCCGATGGTGGCGCGCCCTGGGGAAATCGATTCAACCGCTCGACGAGGTGGGTATAGGCCGACCGGGCCGTCGCGTGGGCCATGGCAGGAGGATTGTCCACCGGGACGCATCCCGGCTGCAAGCGCGCTCTCCTAGGATCGACGTGCTGCCATTCTACCGGGCCCGCGCCGCACCCGACAGGGGTGTCGCACCACTGGCGCGTTACGCCCGAGGCCCCGAAGCGACTGATTCGCGCGCGATCGCCCGCACGACGACCGCCCACGCCGCGTTCGCGAGCAGGTAGAGCAGCGAGAGTTTGGTCGCGGCGAATACCGCCTCGAACCACGTGGCGGTTGTGCCGGCTAGCTGCCAGCGCCAGTACGCAAGATGCGACGGCAGGAGCACGCCGACCACGAGCGCGGCCGCGATGACGAGGAGTTGGCGCCATGAGAATGACCGGCGCAACCATGAAGGCGACGCAAGCTCGCGCAGGCCCGTTCTGAGAAGGCCCACAAACAGCGTCAGCGCGAGCGACGCGCCGAGCCCGTAGCGGACAAACGCCATCACGTGCTCACACGCCGATCGCAGAACCGGAAATCTCGTCCATCCGGTCTTTACCAGGATCCAGGCATCGATCTCGCTCCAGTTGCGGTCGAGCCACCCCGAGACGAGCCCGGTCATCCACCAGACGACACCGAACACGACAAGCGGAAATACCACCAGCCCGGCGCGTTTCGCGGCTGGCGCCACGCTTGCGCGCAGGCCATCATCGGCCTGCCAGGCCAGCAGGCCGACCCCCTCGACAAGTCCGAGCCACCACACCATTCCCAGCACGAGCAGCAGGGAAGTGGCCAGCATGAACACATTCGACTCTGGCACCAGCAGCAGCGCCCAGTACAGCGCGCCCAGCACAGCATGTCCGACGGCCAGCCAGGCGAGGATCGCGGAGGCTCGCTTGATCACTGATGACCTCACTTGACCGGGGCGGCGGCGGGCGCCCCTGTTGCTGCCGACTCCACCGTCACCGTGATCGTGGCGCTCGAGGCCGTGGCATCTGGAACGTACATCGCCGAGATGCGCGCCGGCGTTGCGCGGAAGATGCCGGGCGTCGTGACCTTCAACAGGTAACTGAATTCGTAACGGCCCTCGCTGAATGTCTCAAGGAAGAACACCACGCGGCTGTCCCGGAACTCCCGCCTGCTGCCCCACCAGAAGGAACGCTTCTGCTCCAGCGTGTACAACTGGTCCTGCTGGACCGGTTCGGTGCCAGCCGGTATCGGATCCTCCAGCATGAGGTATCGCCAGTCCTTCGATCCCGCCGTGATCAGTCGCACGAGGAGCAGATCCCCCGGTCGGACGGTGCCCCCGAACGGAGTTTCGCGGTAGACGATGCGGCCGTTGACGGTCACTGGAGACAGCGTGAAGTAGTTGCGTTGCAGCGCGAGCGTGCGCGAGCCCGTGCGCTCCTGCGCTGCTGCGGTGTCGTAGTAGGTCGCTTGCGCTGCCCAGTAGACGGCGCCGCCGCCGCGCGTGACGATGCGAATCGTATTGGCGCCCGAGCGTGCGGGGGCGGTCAGCTCAATCGGATCGGGAGACGTGATTGATGCGGCGGTAAAGCGCCGGGTGCCAATCGACGTGCCGTTGACGAGCACGTCCACCTCGCCATCGGTTGCGGTTTCGCCCCGTGCCTTCATGAAGTCGAGCAAGCCATAGAGCACCATGGCGGTTTGCTTGGTGCTGGCCCAGTAGACGCCGTACGTCCGGTTGAGCAGCAACCACCGCACGGCCGGTTCGAGCAGGGGGTTCTTGGGGTCGCGTCTGGCCAGGGCCCGCACGGCGAACGCAGTCGCTTCGACGCTGGTGTCGGCGAAGTCTTCGAGCAGAGGATCACGGTCTGTCGTCCACCAGGCAAGATCGCCCTTCCGCTGCGCTGCAGCCGTCAATTCGCTGGCCAGGTCGTTGCCGCGCGCGTCCTTCACCACGTCGAGAGCCAGCAGCAGGAGGCTCTGACCGTAGGCCGTCATGCGGCTCCGCGCGCTCCACAGTTCGTCGAGTGCTGCCTTCTGGCTCCAGCCCTTCCCCCCCTCGGCGTAGTTATCAGCACCGACTCCCTGCGCCGCGGCCAGCAGGATCACGTAAGTGCTATAGACCTTGAGCTCGGGGATTGCGCGCGGGTACTCGGCATACAACCGCCGCAATGCACGCAGGCCTCTCTGAATGGTCCAGCGGTCGACTTTGTACCCGGCGGCCTGTGCTTCCAGGAGCCCGTAGACGGCATAGGCGGTCATGAAGGGCTGATTCTCGTCGGTCTTCCACCATCCCCATCCCCCATCGTCGTGCTGGTAGTCAATGATGCGGGCGAGTCCTTCGGTGACTTGCCTGTCGAGCGACTTCAGACTCTCGGTCGTCGGGAGCTTGAGATCAGCCAGGGCGCGCCGCGCGATCAGATTTGGCACGAAGCTCGAGAGGGTTTGTTCCGTGCATCCGTACGGATAGGACGTGAGGTACTCCAGCGCGCCAAGCAGCGGGCCAGCCAGCGAGGGCGCGACCTGCACGCGAAGGGCGCGGGCCGCTGGATTGGCGGTGTTGGGAATGGTCAACTCGGAGGTCTGTTCACCCCCGCCGACGATGGAACCGGAGGCGCCGGATTCGCGCTTGAGCCCGAACGGCAGGACGGGGAACGGCAGTTCGACCGCGTCTGAATCGGTGGGCGTGGTCGCCGATCCGGTCACCGTAGCCGTTCCCACGGTCGGGGCTTTCAGTCGCCAGTCGAATCGGGCCTCGCCGTTTTGCGCGATCTGCAGCGTGCGCGGTTGCGACACGTCAATCGCGGAGCCTGCCGCCTCGCCCGTCGCGAGTCCGGTAACGTTGCCCGTGAAGCTGACCGACTGATCCCTGGTGGTGAAGTTGTGCACGACAACCGGCAGGTCGAGCGTGTCGCCTTCGGTCAGAAAGCGCGGCGTCACCACCCGCAGGATCAGGTCCTTGGTCGTCGTCGTCCGCGCAAGGCCCGAACCGACCTTTGTGTCGGCCGTCACGGCGCGCGCCGTCAGCCGCCACGTGGTGAGCGCGTCGGGGTACGGCACCTCGACGCTGGCCTTGCCTTGCGCATCGGTGACGAGATCGGCCGTCCAGAAGATGGCGTCGGGAAAGTCCTTCCGTACCTGGGGCCTGGGCTTCTCGCCCTTGAAGTCGGCCAGTGTCAAAGGCCGGCGCCGGTGCCTCTGCGTGAGCAGCAACTGTTGCGTGCCGGCGTAGCCGGCAAAGGAGTAGTTGCGGGAAAACTCGGTGTTGACACGGCTGTAGTCCAACCGGAAGAAGAACCGCAGCGGATCGGGTGTGTCGTCCGGTTTGACGCCGTACACGGCTTCATCGATCACGCCAACGCTCAGTTGCGCCTTCACCGGCTGGCCCGCTGCGTCGGTGACGGTGAGCGCGAACCGGCCGGGCTGATTCGGCTTCGACACGTTCCGCTCGGCAGCTACCATAACGTGCAGCTGCCGTGGTGTGGCGGGTACCTTCAGCCGCTTCTCGGCCCTGAACAGACGATCTTTGCTGACGAACACGACATTCACGTACGTGTCGCCGAGGTCGCTCTCGACGACCGGGACCTCGATTGTGTTGTCCTTGCCGACCCGGGCCACGCGATAGCCTGAGATCTGCTGGCCCTCTTTGGTGACGAGCACAGGTGCGGTCACCTCGGCCCCTCGAACGATCAGCCGCGCAGTGTCTCCCGGCGTGTACGACTTCTTGTCGGCGACCAGCTCGAGATACGCGTCGGCCTGGTCGATCGACGCCGATGGCGCGCCGGACACCCACAGATTCGCGGTCTCCTGAACGGCCCTCCCGTCGCTATTGCCCGACACGCGGAATCGATACGTGCCGGCTTCGGCTGGCAGTGTCGCCGCCCATTGGGCCCGTCCCTCCTGGTCGGACTGGACCGTGCCGTCGGCAAGCGGCGTCACAGTCGGATCATCCCACCTCCCCTTGTCGTAGACGAGCCGCTCGAGCGCCACGCGCAGCGCGATGCCAGACTGCGGCACACCGAGATAGTCGAGCACCTTGATTGTGACCTGAGAGCGCGAACCGGGACCTAGGACGTATCGATCGGGCTGGGCCGTGATGAAGTACTTTCCGAATGTCGCGTGCACGAACGTATGGCCGCTCACCTCGCGGCTGCTGGCATCGGTGACGCGAGCTTCGATGCGGACGGAGTAATCGCGGCCCTTGTCGTTGGGCTCGAGCGGGATCGACACGGTCACCGCGCCCGTCTGATCGAGCCGCGCCGACTGGTCGCTGGCTTCCTCGCCGCCCCACCATCCGCCGCCTTCCTCGTCACCGTCCTCGCCCCAGCGAAGCGGTGAGTAGTACGGCTGCTTGTGGACGACGTACTTCACCATGCCGTTAGCGACCGGCTGGCCAAAGTAGTACCGCGCCGTGATGGTGGCCGTAGCCTGGCGACCCTGCACCACAAAACGATCCGGACTGACAACGGTCACCTCGAACTCGGGTTTCCGGTACTCCTGCACCTCGAAGTGCCCGGTCGCTGTTTCGTCACCAGACGTGACCGCGATCGCGTAGAAGCCGAGTGCCCCCGTCGCCGGCACAGGAAACGACGTGCTCAATGTGCCAAACGCATCGATGGGGCGCGTGTCGCGGTACACGACCTTGTCGTTCGCATCGGTAATCGAGATCTCTGCCTGCCTGGCGTCAAATGGCACCAACTGTCCGTTGGCGCGCCACCGCAGCACGGCCTTGATCCGGGCCGTGTGGCCCGGCCGATAGATGGGCTTGTCGGTGTAGATATACCCGGTGAGTTGACGCGCGGGCTCGCGCATCGCCCAGCCGCCCGGGTCGGTGGCGGTCACGTGCGATCCGCACCGCGCGACGGTGACGACCGACTCGGGCCGGACGGCGTCGACCGCGGCCATCACCAGGCCGTCCTGATTCGTCTTGCCGGGGCTGCTGACGTTCCGGTCGACGGTGATCTGGACGTCGCAATCGGGCTGCGGTTCACCGGTGATCCGGTGCGCCGCGTACACGAGGATCTGCCCGGGCGCCGTTTTCGTCACGACGCCGATGTCCGAGACCATCACGATTGTGTAGGCCCGGAGCGGCGCGCTGACCGCTTCGACAAGGTACACGCCAGGGTCGTGCAGATCGAGCGGGATCCGCCGCGACTCCGCGCCGCGAACCAGGGGCAGCAGTTCCCGCCACGACGTGACGAGGCGCGCGGCGTTCAGCAGCGGCACCTGCGCAAACGAGTTGTACTGCAGAGTCTGGCGCTGCGCGACCTTCGCCTTGTCCTGTCCCTCGCGCTGCCTGAGCCGGTACGCGTGGCTCACCTGGGCGCGCAGAAACGTCCGGATCTCGGCCCGGCGCGACGCCTTCCAGAGCGCGATGCGCTCGAGCCAGGTCCGCTCCTGGGGCACCACCGGCTTCTCGCTGCCCAACTGGTGTGGATCGCGCAAGCCCGCGAAGAAGGCGAACGGATCGGCGATCCGATACACCCGGAAATCCAGATGGTCGACGTTTTGATAGGTCAGCGAGAACGCCGGCTGATCCGTCGTGAGATAGATCTGGCTGCTCCACACGTTGAAGGCCGGCGCCGCGTTCTGATTCAGCGCCTGCGCATCGACCCGCGCCGGCGTGAACCCGGCCAGGGCCAACAGGAACCACACGCGTAGTCGTTTCATAGCCAGGCCAGTCGATAGATGCCGACAAACGAGGGGTTCTGCAGGATCGGCCGCCAACGCGCGGCCGGGTGGCGCAGCAAGTCGGTCAGGCGGGTCTTTCGCACTTCTCCCGGGGCCCCGTCGGTTGGGCCCGTATGATAGACGACCCAGTCCTGGCCGGCCGGCTCAAACAGCGAAGGACCGACATACACCATCAGATGATCCGGCGCGCGCTGGTTCTCCTGCCTGAAATAGAGCAGATCCGCAGGACGCAGGGCCTCGACGTCGCGCCCGAGACGGCGGCTGTTCAGCGTGATGATGGTCCGCGCATCCGCGAACTCGCCGTACCGCTGCTCGTCGACACGAAACAGCGGCCACCCGTCAAGGCCCGGCTGGGGCCGCACGCGCACGTCCGCGAAGGGCGGGGACACAGGGAGGCCGGCGAGCCGGTGCCACTCCGGCGTGTGGGCACGCATGGCCTCGCGGACCGCGTGGCGGACCAGGGCCGCGCAGTCGGCGACATCGGTGGTGTGCCGATAGAACTGCGCGTCGGCCAGAAACGTGAACCACGATCGGAAGGCCCCTCGATCCGTCTCGTCGCCCAGCCTGACCTGGGCGTCTGTGCTGGCGGCCACCAGCACGAGGCCGGCCAGTCCCAGCGCCAGTCGCCCGGCGATCATAGGCGTTACCGCTTGTTCGACAGCCACGTGGATGGATCCGAGCCCCGCCCGGGACGAGCGATGAGCGGCGCGTTGAGAAACGCGATGAGGGGGGCAAGTATCCGGAACGCTGAAAGAATCGACCGGTAGAACCCGGGAGACGTCGCGAATGCGGCGGGCTTCTCACATCCGGCCAGAAACTGGCGCAGCTTCAGCAACTCGGCCGCCGGATGATCTCTTGGAAAGCCCAGCGGCACGCGCTTCAGCCGTTCTCCCGTCAGCTCCCCAAAGACGCGGCGGAACGCCGGGGATTCGACGATGGTGCGCAGGCGCCGATGGCTGGCCGCGATGTGTTCGCGCACCAGGTGCAGTTGCGACGTCGACGGCATGTACATTCCGCCGCCGTACCACACGTGCTGCGGTGAGACTTCCACGTACAGGCCCGCACCCTCGTGCTTGGGCAGAAGCCGGTGGGGAAACACCGCCGCGACATGGGTCTTGAGCGGCGTCTTGTCCGCGCTGAACCGCGTATCACGATAGACCCGGTACATGGACGCGCGCGGCGTCGCGATCAGATCCGGCGCAAAGTCGCGGAAGTCGACCGCCAGCTTCTCAATCAGCGAGGCCATCGGAGCCCGTACCACCGCCTCGTAGCGTTCCTTCCGCTCGTGAAACCACTCGCGCCGGTTATTACGCGCCAGGGCGCGCAGAAACGCGAGCGTTTGCGGAGTGAAGGCTTGCTGCGACCCCCCGGCTGCAAGGGGTGCGAGGCGCGCAGTCAATCGGTGCAGTGACATAGGAGAGGTCTCCTGAGGAAGCACTTGAAAGTGTACTGCGGCAGCCAGAGAAAGCCAATCGGGTCGCGCTGGTGGCAAGATGCCCCCGCTTGGGGGTAGGCTGGGGGTGAGGGCCCCATGCTCATACGAACAGAGTCGGACATCCGATCGTCCGAGATCACCGACGAATGTCTCTATCTGCGGCGGCGGGAGTTCATCATGGCAGCCGCCGTGCCCGCGCTGGCTGCCGCCGCCGGGTTCTCGCGCACCGTGACACTCGATGCCGCGCAGGACCAGATCCCCAACGTCCGCAAGAGCGCCTACACGGTGAACGAGGAGGTGAACACGTACGGCGACATCACGTCGTACAACAACTTCTACGAGTTCGGCACCGACAAGGCCGACCCGGCACGAAATGCGAAGAACTTCCGGGTCAAGCCCTGGACGGTCAGGATCGACGGCCTGGTCAACCAACCGGCAGACTACCAGCTTGAAGATCTGATCAAACCGCACGGCCTCGAGGAGCGCGTGTACCGGCTGCGGTGCGTGGAGGCCTGGTCGATGGTCATCCCATGGGTAGGATTCCCACTCGGAGACTTGCTCAAACGCGTCGAGCCTTCGTCCCAGGCGAAGTTCGTGGAGTTCACCACGCTGGCCGACCGGAATCAGATGCCGGGCCTGCGGTCGGCGATCCTGAAGTGGCCCTACGTCGAAGGCCTCCGTCTGGACGAAGCCATGCACCCGTTGACCATCCTCGCCGTCGGGTTGTACGGTCGCGTCCTCCCCAACCAGAACGGCGCGCCGCTGCGGCTCGTGGTGCCGTGGAAGTACGGGTTCAAGAGCATCAAGTCGATTGTGCGCATCAGGCTGGTCGAGAAGCAGCCGACCACGGCCTGGGTCGCCTACGGGCCGCAGGAATACGGGTTCTACTCCAACGTGAATCCGCAGGTCGACCATCCGCGCTGGAGCCAGGGAAGCGAACGGCGCATCGGCGAATTCTTCAAGCGGAAGACGCTCATGTTCAATGGCTACGCCGACCAGGTGGCGGGGCTGTACGCGGGGATGGATCTGCGGAAGAATTACTAGTGGTCCGGACAGCCAAGCGCTTCGTCTTCGTGGCCGCGCTGGGCCCGCTCGCCTACCTCGGCTGGGGAGCCTGGGCCCACGCGCTCGGCCCGAATCCGATCGAGACCATCACGCGCGAGACCGGCGTCTGGACGCTGCGGTTCCTGCTGCTGACGCTGACGGCGACGCCGCTGCGGCGCTGGACGGGTTGGAACGACGCGATCACGTTCCGGCGGATGCTCGGGCTGTTCGCCTTCTTCTACGGATCGCTGCACCTGGCGACCTATGTCTGGCTGGATCAGTTCTTCGACGGCGCCGCGATTATCAAGGACATCTACAAGCGGCCCTTCATCACGGCTGGCGTGACGACCTACACGCTGATGCTCCCGCTGGCGCTGACCTCAACGGCCGGGATGATTCGGCGGCTGGGCGGGAAGACGTGGCGGCGGCTCCACCGCCTGGCGTACGGCTCGGCGGTCGTCGGCGTCGTGCACTACTGGTGGCTGGTAAAGGCCGACATCCGGCCGCCCCGCAACTACGCGATCATCCTGGGCGTGCTGTTCGCGTCGCGGATCTGGTTCGGGCTCGCCCGCCGGCGCGCGTGATAATCACTCCCGGAGTGATTGTTTCATTCTGTGGCGCGGGAGAATCAGCGGGGGGAGGACGGTTCCTCCGCGTCCCCGCTCACGCACGCCGGCAAAACATGCCTTGCCGGGACGGGTCGCCGACCTGACGGTCGCGCTATTCGCGCCGCGTGTCTCGGCCCTCACGGCACGTTTTGCAGACTGACGTCCTTCGACTTCGCTCCCTTCGACAGGCTCAGGGCTTCGCTGTCGGCTTGGTTCGAGGGGCCGCTTCGGAAGCCGTCCTCCCCGGGCTGTTTCTGCCGCAGCTCAAATGGAATAACTCCGGGAGTGGCTATTTCGCCGCCACCCTCGATCGGAGCCAGGCGATAATCGCCGGCAGCAGCGACAGGAAGATCACAATCGCGACGACGATGTGGATGTTCTTGTCGATGTCGGGAATGAAGCTGCCAAGCAGGTACCCGGTGAGCGTCATGCTCGTAATCCAGATGATCGCGCCGATCACGTTGAACGAGGCGAAGCGGCGGTAGGTCATGTCGGCCGCGCCCGCGACCACCGGGGCGAAGGTCCGCACGATGGGGATGAACTGCGCGAGGATGATCGTCTTGCCGCCGTGCCGCTCGTAGAACTCGTGAGTGCGGATGAGGTGCTGTCGGCGGAAGAAGAACGAATCGGGCCGGCTGTACAGCGCCTGTCCGGCTCGTTTGCCGATGTAGTACCCGGTGGCATTGCCGCAGATGGCCGCGACGATGAGCGCCGGGATCAACGTGTAGATGTTCAGCAGCCCGCTGGAGGCGACGATGCCTGCCGTCACCAGCAGGGAATCGCCAGGCAGAAAGAAGCCGACCATCAGGCCGGTCTCGGAGAAGATGACGACCACCAGGCCGATGAGCCCGCCGACCTCGATGAGCTTCGGGACGTTGTAGACGAAACGGAAGAAGTCCTGGATCAAGTCGAGCACGCAGACCCTCTCTCTGCCTTCTTGTGGCCGGGGACAGTCCAGCAAGTATACAGCGCTCTGGTATGCTGAGAGCCGCGCCATGGCCACTCCGACCGCAGCCGCCAACGCCCGCTCGACGCGGGGACCCGCCGACAGACCCGACGCGCTCGACCTCGCGGCGTTGCTGCGCGCGAACGTCAAGGGCGACGTCAAGTTCGATCCCGCGAGCCGTGCGCTCTACACCACCGATGCGTCCAACTACCGGCACGTGCCGATCGGGATCGTCGTGCCCCGCGACATCGACGACATCGTCTCGGCTGTCGCGGTATGCCGAAGCGTCGGGGCGCCAATCCTGTCGCGCGGTGCCGGCACGAGCCTCGCTGGTCAGTGCTGCAACGTGGCGGTCGTCATCGACATGTCCCGGTATCTCAACCGCATCCTGTCGATGGACCCCGTGGGGCGGCAGGCTCGCATCGAGCCGGGCGTCGTGCTGGATCGATTGCGCGAGCTGGCGGAGACGCACCATCTGACGTTCGCGCCCGATCCCGCGACGCACCGGTGGTGCACCGTCGGCGGGATGATCGGGAACAACTCGTGCGGTCCCCACTCGGTGATGGGGGGCAAGACCGACGACAACATCGACGAACTGGAGGTGTTGACCTACGACGGCCTGCGGATGCGAGTGGGGGCCACTTCGGAAGACCAACTGGATCACATCATTGGTGAGGGCGGGCGCCGAGGCGCGATCTACGGCGGCCTTCGCGCGCTGCGCGACAGGTATGGCGATCTGGTCCGCGCGCGGTTTCCGCGAATCCCGCGCCGGGTATCGGGCTACAACCTCGACTTCCTGCTGCCCGAGAACGGATTTCATGTCGCGCGGGCGCTGGTCGGTACCGAGGGCACGTGCGTCACGATCCTCGAGGCGACCGCTCGACTCGTGCCAAGCCCGCCGGCGCGCGCGTTGCTGCTGCTGGGATTCGAGGATGTCTATCGTGCGGCCGACGCGGTCCCGTTTGTCACCCGCTACGGCCCGATCGGTCTCGAAGGGATCGATGCACTGCTGGTCGAGCACACGCGGAAGAAGAAGCTGAACGCCAAGGGGCTGGCGCTGCTGCCGCCGGGCGGCGGCTGGTTGTACGCCGAGTTTGGCGGCGAGACGCTCGCCGAGGCGGAATCGCGCGCCGAAGCGTTGATGGAGGGATTCAGCTCCCATCCGGATGCCCCTGCGATGCGGCTGTTCCGCGATCCGATCGAGAGCCAGCAGGCGTGGAGCGTTCGGGAGTCGGCGCTCGGCGCCACCTCCTTCGTGCCCGGCGAGGGCCATAACTGGGAAGGGTGGGAAGACGCCGCGGTGCCGCCAGAGCGGCTCGGCGGCTACCTGCGCGACCTGCGCAAGCTCATGGCGGCGTTCGGCCTGCAGGGCGCGCTGTATGGGCACTTTGGCCAAGGCTGCGTGCACACACGCATCAACTTCGATCTCAAGTCATCGGAGGGCATCGCC
>Ga0315290_10000799_pt1 | contig 21048 bp, 26 predicted proteins | sample YL17G12_0_MG_FD_203627 | JGI IMG/M metagenome (GOLD analysis project Ga0315290, IMG submission 203627) | Sediment microbial communities from Yellowstone Lake, YNP, Wyoming, USA - YL17G12_0 | ecosystem: Environmental > Aquatic > Freshwater > Lake > Sediment | place: USA: Wyoming | collected... | reverse complement strand
ATTGGCTCAAGGCTCTCGTCCTGAGGCACTTTATCTGTGCTTCCATAAACAGCGCATGATGATGAAAAAACAACTCTCTTGACATTGTTAAGCTTTGCTGCTTCAAGAACATTCCTTGTTCCTCCAACATTCACTTCGCGGTATTCTTCTGGCTTTCTCACAGACTCAGTAACAGATATTAATGCCGCCAGGTGGAGTACAAAATCAGCTCCTTTGAATTCTTTTTTCAGGAGCTCAAGATTTCTTACATCTCCTTTTACAAACCTGATTTTTTTCAAAGAAGGCTTTATCTTGTCCTTGGTTGTATTATAGAGATTGTCAATGACAACAACCTCTTGGGCTTGCCTGACTAATTCCTCAACAATGTGGCTGCCTATAAAACCTGCTCCTCCAGTAATAATGTATTTCATATTGCATCACTCGTTTAGTTTTTGTATTCCGGCATTTATATTATACCTACTATTCATTTAAGCTCTGCATCTATAATCTTTATGTATTCATCTTCTGACTGTGCTCCAACAACAACTAAGCCATTAATAATAAACGTGGGCGTGCCAGGAATTCCTATTTCTGCCCCTGACTTTAGGTCTGCATCAACTTTTTCCTTGTACCTCTGGGTTTCAAAGCAAATATTAAACCTTTCAGTGTCAAAGCCCAACTCCTGTGCATACTGCTCAAGATAAGGTGCGCTTAACCGGGTGTTATGAGCAAACAAGTAATCATGGTATTCCCAGAACTTGCCTTGCTCATTAGCGCACTCAGCAGCCAGCGAAGCATTATAAGCATCAGGATGAATACTGGTTAAAGGATGATTCTTGAAAAAGTACAGAATCTTGTCGCCATACTTCTCAAGTATTGCCTTCATTCTCTCCTCTCCAATCTTGCAATTAGGGCACTCATAATCAGAAAACACATAAATTATAACACTAGCATTTGAATTGCCAACATAAGGGTCATCGCCGATAGGAACCTTGACTCTCTGGCCGGGATTTAAGTCCTTATTAAATAATCCGAAGCCCTGGGTGAAAATACCGACTCCGACAAGTATCAGAAAAGCGAAAATAGCTAAGGCCACAATATTCTCAGTTCTCTCAGAAGGTTGTTCCTTCTTCGAGGCTTGAGGCTGCTCTTGAGCAACAGCCTCTTTCTTATTAGCAGTTTTCATTTTTTCATAAAGAATAAAAATGCTTTTTTTAAAAAGTTTTGCTAAATTAATGGTTAATAACGATGGTCCTTCTTCGTAATGCCTGTGTAGATGAGCGCTGTTATCAGCACAACCACAAAGACCACCATGAAGGCGCTGAGTAGGAGAGTAAGGTTCTCTGTAGCATTCTCGCTTGCTGTGACAAAGCCAGTGGGTGAGCCGGCGCCAAGGTTAAGCACAAAATAAGCGCTGATAAATGATATGAACATTATGAGCATCCAGATGAAGAAAATGTCCTTCTGAGACCTGTGATGAATCTGCAGCTTATGGTCACTGAAGAATTTCTTCTCATCAACAATCTTTTCCATAGAATTAACTTTTGGTTTTGCTATTTTTAAATGTTGCTCTTTCCACTTGGGTGGCTGACCCAAACGTAATCTTTATAAATAAGTCCAGGTTTTTCTGCCTAAAGCCCGAGTGAATAGCGTTTTTAGGGTTGAAACTTGTATTAACAGGTTTTATCGAGCTATTTCTCTTTGGTTTAAGAAAATATCAAGAAAATAATAAGGTTTTAATTATGGCGGATGAAAGAAGCAGTGGAAAGCAGCAGGATTACTCTGCACCAACAGATGCAGGCAGTGATTTCAAGCACCTAGTCAGGATTATAAACACTGACTTGAAAGGTAATAAGCAGATTCTTTATGCCCTTCCTTATATCAAGGGCGTCGGCTTGATGTTTGCCAATGCTATTTGCAGGAAAGCTAAGATTGATATTTACAAGAAAGCAGGCTACTTAACAGAGCAAGAGGTCAAGGCTATCGAGGATGTTCTTACTCATCCTGCAAAGCACGGCATCCCTTTGTGGATGTTTGACAGGAGAAAGGACTATGACACTGGCGCTGATTTGCACATCATTGGTGGAGCATTAGAATTTGCCCATGAAATGGATATTAAGAGAATGAAGAAGACTAAGTCTTACAAGGGGCTTAGGCATCAGTGGGGCCAGCCAGTAAGAGGACAGAGAACCAAGTCAAATTTCAGAAAGAACAAAGGCAAGGTTAGCCTTGGCGTTATTAAGAAGAAGATAAAGTCAGGAAAGGTATAAAAAATAATTTTCAAGGTGTTTAATTAATGGGACAACAAAAATCTTTGATTTTTGAGTCCCAAATTTAGGTGACAAAATTTGGGAGATCCAAAAAAAACAAGGAGAAAGTATGACAAGCCTAGCCATCCATGGCAGGGCGGCAGGATTGAGGAAGAAAAAGCTCTCTTAGAGGAGTACGGCTTGCAGAGCAAGAAGGAAATCTGGCGAATGAAAAGCATCTTAAAGAGGTTCAAGGACCAGGTTAAGAACCTTGCTAGCAGAATTGATAATCAAGGAAGGCTTGAGGAAAAACAATTAGTGAGCAGGCTTGTTTCTCTTGGCTTGATGAAACAGTCTGACCCTCTTGACGTGATTCTTGGTCTTTCTAATAAGGATGTTTTTGAGAGGAGGCTTCAAACTTTATTGGTCAGAAAGGGCCTTGCAAGGAGTATGAGCCAGGCAAGGCAATTCATAACTCACAGCCATATTATCGTTGATAATAAGAAAATAACTTTCCCAAGCTACATGGTTGGCGTTAAGGAAGAAGGATTGATTGAATTTGTTTCTACTTCAACTCTTAGCAAAGTAGACCATCCTGAGAGAATCATAATTGAGACTCCCAAGGAGAAAGCTGAGAAAAAGAAAAAGGAGCAGAAAGAAGAAGCTCCGCTGGCATTTTCAGAGGAGGAAATCATTGCTCTTGAAGAAAAAGGAGCTTTGATTAAAAAAGCAGAAGAGGCTGCTGCAACAGCGGCAAAAGAAGCTAAAGACGCTAAAGAAGCAAAGCCTGAGGCAAAGCCTGCTCCAAAGCATGAGAAAAAAGAGAAAGAGAAGAAGCACGAATAAACAGAGCAAAGGTTAACATAACATGATAAAGGATAATATTCGCTGGGGAATCGCGCACATTTACTCGTCTTATAACAATACTATAATTCATATTACTGACATTACTAATACGGAAACCTTGTCATTTAGCTCAGGAGGCCAGATGGTTAAGTCTCACAGGCTTGAGAGCAGCCCAACAGCAGCCATGATGGCTGCAAAAAAGGCAGCAGAGATAGCTATTGACAAAGGCATAGGAGGAGTCCACATAAAAATCAAGGCGCCTGGAGGCCATAATGGCCCAATGACTCCTGGACCAGGAGCACAGGCAGCTATCAGAGCCTTGTCAAGGATTGGGCTAAGGATTGGATTTATCGAAGATGTTACTCCGGTTCCTCACGGCGGGTGCAGGAAGAAAGGAGGAAAAAGAGGAAGGAGAGTATAGGTGAATAAAATGAAAATCAACATTATAACTGATAAAAAAAGCAAGAAACAAGAGGACAAAATTGTTTTTGAGCTCAGCGATGTTGATATTAGCTATGCTAACACTCTGAGAAGGCTTTTTATGAACGAAGCGCCTGTCATCGCAATAGAAGATGTGGAGTTCAGGAAAAATGATTCTGGGCTTTATGATGAAATGATTGCTCACAGGCTAGGGCTTATCCCTTTTAAGACAGACTTGAAATCATACAACCTTATGTCTGAGTGCAAGTGCAAAGGAGAAGGCTGCGGCAGGTGCCAGCTCAAGATGACTCTCAAAGCAAAGGGCCCCGGAACTGTTTATTCAGGAGATATCAAGACCAAGGACCCGAAGGTCAAGCCTGTGTTTACAAAAATACCAATTACCAAACTGCTCGAAGGCCAAGAGCTTGAACTAGAAGCTGTTGCAATAATGGGGCTTGGAAAAACTCATGCAAAATGGAGCCCTTGCCTAACTTTTTACAAGGAAAGAGTTGATATCAAGATTGAGAAGCAGCCAGACAACAAGGAAGAGATTGTAGAGCAATGCCCTGTTGACATTTTTGAAATAAAGAATGACAAGCTAGTGCTTGTTGGGGATAACATTAATGATTGCATACTATGCGATGCCTGCGTTGACTTGAGCAGCAAGAAGATAAAGGTTGAGCCTAAGAAAACATATATGATGACCATTGAGTCATGGGGCCAGCTTGAGCCTAATGAGATTGTTGAAGAAGCAATTGATGCTCATGACAAGCAGCTTGATGAGTTTGTTGACCTGCTCAGCAAAATCAAGTAAGTCCATAAGGCACATTCCTCAACTAATTAATGCGGGGGTGCCGGAGCGGCCAAACGGGCTACCTTGAGGGGGTAGTGGCTTAGTGCCTACGCGTGTTCGAACCACGTCCCCCGCATTTGCGAAGCAAATGTGGGTTCAGAAATTCAGTAGGAATTTCTGTCACCCGCAGTTTATGATTAAGACTTTCACAAAAAAATGAAAAAATTACATAAGAACGAACAATTGATGGAATTATTGCAGCTCTTGAAAAAGACAGCAATTGAGAATGATGCTGCTATCTGGAAGAGGGTTGCGTCTGACCTAGAGGGTCCTACGCGCAGGCGAAGGGTGATTAATGTTTACAAGCTAGAGAAATACACAAAAGATAATGAAACTGTTGTTGTGCCTGGAAAAGTGCTTGGCACTGGAGAGCTTAACAAGAAGATAACAGTTGCCGCTTACACTTTTTCAGAGCAGGCTGTTCAGAAGATTAATGCAAAAGGAAAATGCCTAAGTATAAAGGAGCTTGTTGAAAAGAACCCTAAAGGGAACAAAGTAAGGATTATGGGTTGAGAAAAAATGATTATTGATGCTACTAACATGATTGTTGGAAGAATGGCTAGCTTTGCAGCCAAGAAAGCTTTGCTTGGAGAGAAAGTTGATATTATCAACTGCGAAAAAGGGCAAATAACTGGCAGGAAAGAGGATGTGCTTCACAAGTACTGGTACAGGGCAAGGGACATGGGAGGGCCAAGAAAAGGGCCTTTCATAATAAGATTGCCTGACAGGTTTGTAAGAAGGATTGTCAAGGGAATGCTGCCCATGAATAAGCCAAGAGGAAGAGAAGCTCATAAGAAAGTGATGTGCTACATTGGAGTGACTGAGCAGTTCAAAGACAAGCCAACTGTAAAAGTGCCTGGAGCAGATGTGAGCAAGCTAAGCATGCTAAAAAGAGTTAGTGTTGGAGACATCTGCAAGCACATGGGCGGCAAATGGAACGAGTTATAATCATGAATTATATTAAGGATGATTAATATGGAGCAAAAAACAATCACAACGCACGGAAAAAGGAAAAGAGCAATAGCAAGAGCTGTGTTAAAACCAGGAAAAGGCATTGTCACAGTCAATGATATTGATATTGATAATTATGAGCCAAAGATATTCCAGCTCAAGATAAAAGAGCCACTAATAATAGCAGGAGAAATTGCTAACCAGATTGACATCAAGGTTAATGCTATTGGCGGCGGAATAAGCAGCCAGACAGTAGCTGCAAGATTGGCAATTGGAAAAGCACTAGTAGAATACAGCCCGAGATTAAAGAAGATATTCCTTGAATATGACAGGCAGCTGCTTGTCGCTGATGTGCGAAGAAAAGAATCAGCTAAGCCAAACAGGCACGGGCAAGCAAGAGCAAAGCGTCAGAAGTCTTACAGGTAAGACTTCTGGGTATGTCAATCAAGATTGCCATACGACAAAAATCTTACAGACAAAACCAGAAGGTGATATAAGATGATTATACCAATTCGATGTTTTTCATGCAACAAACCACTAGCCCATTTATGGGAAGAATTTGTTGAGAAAGTGCAGAAAGGCGAGGACAGGAAAGAAGTAATGGACAAGCTCGGCCTTGAAAGGTATTGTTGCAGAGCATTATTCTTAGGCCATGTTGACCTGCTGGATATTGCTGGCAAGTTCAAAAAATTCTAAAGAATTTTTTGGCTGTTCAAACTTGATTTTGAACATTTTAAAAAGTTTTAATATTCTTTTTATGCAATTCTTTTCTGCTTTCAAATGCTTTATAAATTCTGGTTATAACCTGGAAAATCATGGATTTAGGAAAAACTCTCTATGTGACTAATAGGAAAGACTGGCGCTCATGGCTTGCCAAGAACCACGCTAAAGAGAAAGTGATCTGTCTGATATATTATAAGAAAGCTTCTGGAAAGCCAAGAATCCCTTATAATGATGCTGTTGAGGAAGCCTTGGCTTTTGGATGGATTGACAGCACTGTCAAGTCTATTGATGAAGAAAAATTCGCCCAAAGGTTCACTCCCAGAAGGAAAGGAAGCAATCTTTCACAGGCAAATAAGGAGCGAGTGCGCGAATTGATTGCGAAAAAGAAAATGACCAGGGCTGGCTTGGATGCTATTGCGCATGCTTTTGACCCGGCTAAAGATGCCCCTGATAAGTTCAGGATTGCTCCAGATATCTTGAGAGCCCTTAGAAAAGATAAGGAGACGTGGAATAAATTCCAAAAGCTGCCGAAAAGATATCAGCGGACTCGCATCGGCTTTATTGAGAGCCGTAGGAAGCATGGCAAAGAGCAGTTTGAAAAAAGCCTGGCTAATCTTGTTAAGATGACTGCAAAGAATAAGAAGTTCGGAATGATGACTTAGCTCAAAATGATTATGTGCTTCTTGAGCCCTTGGCTTCAAGCCCTTACTTGTATTTCTTCTCTATCTCAGCAAGCTCCTGCACAAATTTTTCTGCAGGAACACCTGCGAAATAAATCCTGTAGAAAGGGTTTGCATTTGCCTTGATTTCATGCTTATTGGCGATATTGAATGATTGCAGCACAATCATAGCTCCTTGGCTTCCATAATCCCCAAAGACATCCAGGTCATGGTTTTCAGAAGAGGCTAGCTTGCAGGTCGTGTACTGCCCTATCAATTCCTCCAAGTCCTTCCTTACCTTGTTCACATCCACCCAGCTTTTGATTGGTATTGAATCATATATCTCCATAAGTTTTCTATGGCAAGGCTTTCTTATAAAGTTTTCTTTTCCAGCTTATCCTTATCAATAATTATATAAATCCCGTTCTAGTATTACTATTCGTGATGGACCGAGAGACAATTGACTTCAAGGCTATTGCTGCGAAGTGGCAGAAAAGGTGGGATGAGAAAAAGGTTTTCAAGGCAGCTGAAGGCTCAAAGAAAAAGAAATATTATGTCCTTGAGATGTACCCTTATCCTTCTGCGAGCTATCTGCACATGGGTCATGTGAGAAATTATACTATCGGAGATGTGTATGCTCGTTTCAAGAGGATGCAAGGCTTTAATGTTCTCTATCCTATGGGCTTTGACAGCTTTGGCTTGCCTGCAGAGACAGCTGCTAAGAAAGAAGGCATCCATCCCAAGAAATATACTGAGGATGCTATTAAGAAGATATCAGAATATTTCAAGGCAATGGGCAATAGCTATGACTGGGACAGGACCTTGTCAAGTCATGAGCCTGATTTTTTTAAGTGGAACCAATATTTCTTCATTAAGCTTTTTGAAAAAGGATTAGCCTATGTTAAGAATGCTCCTGTCAACTGGTGCGAGCATTGCCACTCTGTATTGGCAAATGAGGAAGCAGAAGGAGGGGTTTGCTGGCGCTGCGAGCACGAGGTAGGAAAAAAGGAATTAAAGCAATGGTTTTACAAGATAACTTGCTATGCTGATAAGTTGCTTGAAGATTTGAAAAAGATTGATTGGCCTGAGAAAATCAAGGTAATGCAGGAGAACTGGATAGGCAAGAGCCATGGAACAGAAATAAGCTTTATGCTCGACAATGAGCCTTGGAATATCTTTACAACAAGGCCTGACACAATCTTTGGAGTTACTTTCATGGTAATATCTGCCATGCATCCACGCCTCTTGGAGATAACAGAATCAAAATACAAGAAAGAAGTTGAGGCATTTGTCAAGAAATGCGAGAAAGTAAGGACTCCTGAGGAAACAGAAGCCTTGGAAAAAGAAGGAGTGTTCATAGGTAAGTTTGCAATAAACCCAATCAACAATGAGAAAATCCCTGTTTATGCAGGAAATTTTGTGGTTGCAGACTATGGCTGCGGAATGGTGATGGCAGTGCCTGCCCATGACCAGAGAGATTTTGAGTTTGCAAAAAAATACAATATCCCAATCAAGGTAGTAATCAATCCGCCAATGTATGACATGAACGTTGACAAGATGTCAAGAGCTTATACTAGCGAAGGCAGGCTTATTAATTCAGGAGAATTCACAGGCTCAGAAAACAAGGATGCAATTGAAGAGATAACTTCTTACCTGGAAAAGATTGGCAAGGGAAAAAAGACTGTTCAGTACAAGATACGTGACTGGCTAATTTCAAGGCAGAGATACTGGGGCACTCCGATTCCTATAATATATTGTGAAGAATGCGGAATAATTCCAGTCCCTGAAAAAGACTTGCCAGTGCTATTGCCTGAGAAAGTTGATTTTAATGCTGCAGAAAATCCTTTGCTCAGCAGCAAGGAATTCCTTGAGACCAAATGCCCCAAGTGCGGAGGCCATGCTCACAGGGAAACTGACACAATGGGAGGATTTGTTGATTCTTCATGGTACTTCCTGAGGTATTGCGATAACAAGAACAAGACAAAGCCATTTGATTCAAAAAAAGTGAATTATTGGATGCCTGTTGACCAGTATGTTGGAGGGGCAGAGCACGCAGTAATGCATCTTATTTACGCAAGATTCTTTGTAAAGGCATTGAAGGACTTGGGATTTGTTGATTTTGACGAGCCTTTTGCAAAACTGTTCAACCAGGGAATCCTCTACAAGGACGGAGCTAAGATGAGCAAGAGCAAAGGCAACATTGTTACCCAGGATCAGATTGAGAATAGCTATGGGATTGATACTGCGAGGTTCTTCCTCATGTTCCTTGCTGCGCCTGACAAGACCATGGAATGGGATGACAAGACAGTTGAAGGCACTTACAGGTTCCTGGTAAAGGTTTACAGGATGCTTACTGAGAAAAAGATTGTTGACACTAAGATTAAGAACCAGGAGAGCAGGGCTCACAAGACCATCCTTGAAGTTACAGAATATATCCAGGATTTCAAGTACAACCTTGCGCTTATCAGCATAATGAAATTTGGCAATTACCTGCATTCAAAAGATGAGATTAACAAGAAAGCAGCAGAGACTCTTTTGTTGTTGCTAGCTCCTTTCTCTCCTCATCTTGCAGAGGAATTATGGGAAAAGCTTGGCCGTGAATCATTCATAAGCCTTGAGAAGTGGCCTGTTGCTGACAAGAAAAAGATTGATGAGAAGCTGGAAGCAGCAGATGAGCTCGGAGAGCTTGTGAGAAGAGATATTCTTGCTTTGCAAGAGTTGACAGGCATAACCAAGCCTAACAAGGTGTTATTTGTGCTTCCTGATGCTTGGAAATATGATTTTATTGTCGGATTGAAAAAAGAGCTTGAGAAAACCAGGAATATCGGAGAGCTAATTAAATCCTTGTGCTCAAAAGACAAGGCTCATGCTAAGAATATCGCGGGTCTTGTTCCAAGATTTGTTAAGAACCCTGACAAGATACCGTTTGTTGTATTGAGCCATCTTGACGAGAAAAAAGCCTTGACTGAACATGCTATTGAATTGGAAAAGGAATTCAAGACCAAATTCGAGATTATACTTGAAAAAGATTCAAAACATGACAAAGCAAAGAATGCAATGCCTGGCAAGCCAGCTATTATTTTTGAGTAAGATTGATAAATTAGAAAATATTTTAGCAAAAAGAGGTTTAATATTTTAAATGATACCACAAAAAGTCCTGTATATCAATGCAAACAACGGCTCCTTCAGAGTAGAGGATGTCAAGGATGAGGAAGTTATTGGCCCGCTTGACTTTGCGTTCAGGTATGCCAATGATGATAACAAGTTCTTTTTTGGCAGTGGGGTATTGGCAGGCTCAATAATCCCTGGCACCAGAAGGCTGATTTTTTGCGGGCGCTCGCCATTATGGAAGAATTTCTATATTTCAACAATGGGCGGAGCTGCACTAATCTTCCATCACCTGGGTGTTAATTATGTTGTTATTGAAGGCTCATGCCCTGAGCATAGCGTCATGAGATTAAAAAGAAAAAATAATGACATTAGTGTAAGCTTTGAAAAAATAAATCCAGAGCCTATATGGAAAAATTACAAAGACAAGCTTGGATTTTATGCCTTGCAGGAATATTTGTTTGACAAGTACAAATCAGAGTATGATGATTGCCTTGATGAATTTGGCAAGTTAAGAATCTTAGCAACCGGACCAGCTAGCCTGAAGACTAACATGGGAGCTATTGGCTCTGCATATGTTGAGGCAGGAAAGCTTAATGCTGTTGATTGCTGGGCAGGGAGAGGAGGCATAGGCTCAAAGCTTGTCCAGAAGCACAAGATTGTCGCAATTATTTATGGCGGAGACTACACAGACCCTGATTTAAGGAATTCAGAAGAGATGAACAAGTATTTTGAAGACAAATTCCATAAGAAAATGCTGATGGAAGACCTGGAAGTTACTAAGAAATACAGGTATGACCCGGAAGTTGCTTCTGGAGGAACACTAGGAGTTAATTTCACCAAGACCCAGAGCTGGCTTTACAGCTTTAATTATTCATCAATCTATCTTTCAGATGATGAAAGAATGAAGATACACAATGATTATGTCAAGGACCATTACCTGAAGCAATTCAATGAGGAGACTATAAAGCCTAAATTGTTCAAGACCTGTGGAGAGAGCTGTGTTGCAGTATGCAAGAAAATGAGGGCAGAATTCAAAAAAGACTATGAGCCATATGAAGCACTAGGCCCTAATTGCGGAATATTTGACCAGAGAAGCGCTGAAAAGCTCAACCATCATGTTGATGCAATGGGGCTTGATGCAATACAGGCGGGAGGAATGGTTAGCTGGCTCATGGAATGCATTGCAAAAGAACTTGTTAAGAAAGAAGACTTTGGCTTGACTTTAACTCCTAAATGGTGCTGGAAAGACTTTGATGTTGTTAATGATTCTGAAAATAATGCAAACCTGGGAATACAGATAATCAATATGATGATGAACAATGCTATGTTTAGCAAGAGCATAAGAAGCGCTGCCAAGCAAGTTGATAAGAAGTATGGCTTGAGAGATAATGCAAAAACAATCAATCTTGCAGTTTACAATGCTTATGGTGAAGATGGCTGCATGGTCCCTAACATGTACTGGGCTCCTGGCTTGTTCAGCCCAATGCCAATAATGGGCAAGTACTTCCAATACTATGAGAAGAAAATAGCAGACCCTTATGAGCTTGGCAAGAAGAATGTTGAGAGAATGATAAAGGAATTTTATTCTGACAACGCAGGCTGCTGCAGGTTTCATAGGGGATGGATAGAAGATTTGATAGAATACCTGATTGATAAGCACTTTAAAGTAAAAATAGATTTCTATGCTCATCACAAGAAGCTAGCGCAGTTGATTAACTGGGATAATCAGAGTGTTTTTTGGGAGAGCGAACGCGTTATTGACATTGTAGTTGAGTATTTGAAGAAATTCCTAAGAGAAAAACCTGATGATAAAGCATCTAAGGAATGGATTTCTAGGTTCGAGAAAGACAAAATGAAAGCTGCCAGGCAATACTGGGAAGAGATAAGGCGCGGAATAAATGACGCGATGAGGGAATAAGAACATAATTCAACCAGGCATCGGCACAATGTCAATTCTGTAGAATCCGCCTACCTGGGCTGCTTTATTCAAGAATTCTCCCCCAATAAGCTTTGTAGGAACGCCAAATTTTTTCTCATATTTCTCATCAAAGACAATTCCTAAGTCTTTTTGTCGCCAGGGAGGGATGCTTGCTGCATAATTGTTGCCATGGAAGATGAATGCCTTGTTTTTGTAAGATATGTGATAGCCTTCTAGGATATCCTGGAGCCTCAGGTAAGGCATCAGCTTGTTATCACGCTTGATAAAGCTTTCTTCTGCGAACTGCTTGATGTCAGAATAATCAACTCTCATGTAAAAGCCATTGTCTGCCTGAATCATCAATACTAGTTTGTCAAGGCTCATGCTAACATCCTTTTGCTCTGGCATTACGATTTTTCCGTCTGGGCCTCTGAAATAAGTTCCTGGATTTACCTCTTCTTTAAGAGCAGAAATGTCCTTAACATCCACCAAGTCTTTCCATGCCTGCGCACTTTCCTCTGGGAAGAAAACTCCAGGATAGGTAACCTTGGACTTTCTGGCAGCACTAAATCCTGGCTCTTGCCAATACTTCTTTGGGATGTTGGTCTTGCTTATGGAAAGAAAAACCTTTTTTGCGTCTTCAGGCACCAATGTGTACCAGTCAGTTGACTCAACCCTTGTGAGGCCAGAGCTCGGCTCTGCTTTTTTGCCGATTCTCTCCATTGCATCAGGCAGGCTCATGCCGTACTTGGTAGTCGGCATTGCAACGCCAGGATTTGACTTGCACACTCTGCTGTAATCAATTGGCTGCATGGTTCTTGTCAAGGTGTCAATGTTAGATTTGCTGAGCTCCCTTGCATCAATGCTTATCCTTTCCAAGTTATTAATCCAGGAATTCGGAATCGGGATAGCTCTTTCCCCAATTGTGCGGCTAGTATCCCATGTTTTTGGAAGAGGAATTCTTGCGCTGTTATAGGCAGTTATGATGTATGCAGAAATCACAGCGACCCCGCCAACTATTCCGATAATAGCTTCTCTCCTATCCATTACCTTCTCAGAAGATTTTACACTTGCCATTGTGATTTAGAAGCTGCGCATGGCTTAAATATTTTGTTGAAATTTCAGCTGCCAATCAATCCAGTCCTTTCTATCATGAACCATATTGCTGACAAGCCTAGCAGGATTATCATTATTCCGAGAACAAAATCAAACTTGGCATTAAACAGCCAGACAAAGATTAATCTAGCGCAAACATAAATAATAAAGATGTCCCTGATAAACCCCCTGACACCTGTTTTCGTCACAAAGCACTAATTATTTGAGGATTATATAAATGTTTTTGAGATAAATGTTTTTGAGAAAAAAGTTTTATTTTGCTCCCGTGTATATTGACCCGACAAAATTTTGAATTGTTAGACCGGATGCATATGTTCCATTGATTATGATTTTGTATTTCACGCCTGTTTTAAACGGTTTATCAAATTCACAACTTACTCTCACAGGACCTTGTTCTTTGATATTCTTTCCTTCGTTAGGTGAGATTATACATTTTGTGTTTGCTCCATCGGTTGTTGTTGCAACGAAGTCGCTGAAATTAATACTGCCTGAAATCGCGTTACTCAAATTGAAATAAACCAGAGAATGGTCATAACCATTATTTGATATTATTTCAAAATTCTCACATGTAAATTCACGATTAACAATGCATCTGTGAGGTATAATCGGGTGACCATCACATATGCCAACTGTTGAAAAGAACAATATAAAAGCTAATACTATCAGGATAATGCTCCATATAATCTTATTTTTATTTTTTCTATTAACGAACATTATTACAATTCCGACAACGAAAAGGATTAAACTGATTAAAGGATAGATGTAGTTTTCTGCTAAGCAAATCATTTCAAATGCTAACCTTTCTTTATAGGTATTTAAATATTATTAAAAAAAGAAATATTTGGAGTTTGAATTGAATTTTTACTATTGCTAATCAAACTCTTTTCGCAAACTTATCTCTTCAAATCCTTGAACTTTTCGCAGTGCTGCTCTCCGCAAGTGCCCAAGTTCTCAAGTGCAGTGTCATGGATGACTATGGTTACTGCTTCCCCAGGAATCCCCAGTCCTGTGAAAACTTCAGTAAGCTTTTTTATAATCTCTTTTTTCTGCTCTTTCTTCATAGGCCAGGTCTCAACTGTTATTATTGGCATATTACTCACCCCCATAATTAGGCCGGATTATATGAAATCCTTGCTTTTCATATCCTTTCTCAAAGAAAACATGCTCTGACATGAACTCATAAGCCGCTCCTGTTTTCTTTAGCCAATACATCAGCAACGTGTCCTTGCTCATAAGCCCAAGCTTCTCCACTTGATCGTATGCATTCAGCATTACTTTAAGCTGCCTGAGATTTAGGCTTAGGTTTAACTTTTTGTCAAGGCTCTTTAGTTTTATATCCCCGATGTCAAGGCGCTCTGCCTCTTCCTGCTCAACTAAATTATCAAGAGTTTTTATCTCATCTTCATCTAACTCCTTGACATGCCTGCTAATCTCAAATGCGAGCTTGTGATCCGGAACCACAAGATAATTAACCCATCCCATGCTTATCACCTTTGCTTGGTAAGATTTAAAATGCGCGCCCAAGGGTGGATAGGCAACTTAAACATTAGTTGACCCCATTCTTTCCTCCGCTCCGCGACCCTCAAAGCACCCTTGCCTAGGCTTAGAGCTGCTTCGTTCCCGACCTGACTCGGTTCGCAAAGATAAGAGCCAAAGAGGACAGAGCCTCGACGGTCTGAACAGGACTAATGCTTAAGGAGCAAACCGCCCCTCGGGCTTCGGCCCCCACGTATATCCGTTATGGGTGACAGGAGAGGATAAGCCTCCCGGCCTAGCGTAAAAGAGGAAGAAGGGACTATTTAAAAAGGTTTTTGGAAGATTAAGGTTAAATTTATTAACCAGTAACTTCAGGGTTATTTTCATGGCTAAGAAAATCAAGCATCCAGTGAAGATAAAGAAGATTGTTCCCAGGCTCACTTATAATCAGATTATCAAGCAGCACCTGGGGATATTGAAGAACTTGCAGTATGAATCAGGATTATTCGCAGCTTCAAAAAAAGACAGCACAACAGGATATAACAAGTCATGGTTGAGAGATAATTTCTATGAATGCATTGCTTTTGAAGTGATTGGCGACTGGGATACTGTGGAAAAAACCTATGAAGCATTACTAAAAGTATTTCTCAAACACGAGGATAAACTCGATTATGCTATAAGCTCAAAGCCTAAGTACAAGCACGAGTATATTCACGCCAGAGTTGATCCTAAGACTTTTAATGAGTTCGGTGATGAATGGGGTAATAAGCAGAATGACAGCATTGGAGCAATTCTTTTCAGGATTGGAGAATTAGTTCATCATCACCAGAGACAGATTTTGAAAAGCCAAGACCATTTACGTATTGTTAACAAGCTAATAAGATACCTGGACAGTATCCAGTTCTGGCAGGATGAGGATAATGGCATATGGGAAGAGGATGAGGAAGTGCATGCTTCTAGCGTCGGAGCATGTGTTGCAGGCTTGAAAGCTGTGATGAAAATCCCAGGCATTATTGTTCCTGAGGACATAATAATGAAAGGAGAGCATACCCTTAACGCTCTCTTGCCAAGAGAGTCAAAAAAGAAATTTGTAGACCTTGCCTTGCTATCATTAATCTGGCCTTATAATGTAGTAAACAATGAACAAAGAGATGAGATACTGAAGAATGTAGAATATCTTCTTCTGAAAGAAAGAGGAGTTGTAAGGTATAAGAATGACCATTATTACAACAAGAACCCTGATGGCTACTCTGAAGAAGCAGAATGGACATTTGGCCTAAGCTGGCTAGCCATAATCTACGAGCACATGAATAACAAGAAAAAAGCCAAGTATTTCCTTGACAAGGTAACGAAAGACATTACCCCGGAAGGCTTGCCAGAGCTCTACTTCTGCAATTCTCCAGAGCACAATGAGAACAACCCATTAGGCTGGTCAGAGTCATTGTTCATAGTTGCATTGCATGACCTGAACAAGAAATTTATCAAGGAATAAGAATATATTTTCTGCACCAGTAAAATTTATATACTAGTTCTTTAGGTGAAAGCTGATTATGACAGGACCAATTAATGAGCAGGAAAGGCAGATAAGAAGGGAAATGGCAGAGCTAAAGGAGAAAATAAGCTTTTTCTTCTACAACAAATTCATCAATTTTGAAAGGGACAAGAAGATTCAGCTTAATGGCTCAGAAGTCAGGCCTTCAATGTTTCTTAATGACTATGAAATCTTTATTGACTGCTTCAGGTTTGCAGCTCCAGGCAATGCTGACTATGACGAAAGGCTCAAGCTCTACACAGACAATGAAGTAAAATTCCTGTTCCTGGACTTGAGAAACATTGTTGAGAAGAATGTTGAAGAGTTCTTAAGAGCCAAGCTTCCAGCCCTAGGATGCAATGTGAAATAATATAAAAATATTTTCAGCACTTTCTATAAAGCTTCAAGAGCCTATAAGTCATTAAGCTGAGCCACACACTTGCCACTCTCGCAAGCGCAATAGCCTCCGCAGTCCATGGTCTGGCCTTTGCATTCTGCGCTGCATGAGACTGCTGCACAGTCGGGCTGGTCTTTTTTTAGTACGCAGGTGTCTGCATGGCAGCAATCAGCAGGGACGCAATCATCATCAGTAGTGCACTCTGCTGCTGAAGGCGGCGTTGTCTGAATTCTTACCTGCTTGCATTCCTTGTTAACGCACTTAGTCTCGAACATTACTGCAATTCCTGTGCAATAATCAGGGCATTGCTTTTCAACATTGACAAAAGCCTTGTTGCCATAAAAGCATTCGCCAGAGCTCTTGTGAGTGCCGCAGGCGCAATCAGAATCTGTTACGCAGGACTTCTCATTAACTGGCGGTGGAGTTATTGGCGTTTGCTTGCAGCCAGCTAACAATATTAAGCTAAGCACTAAAACAACTAAGATTATAATTGCATTTTTTGTTTTCATGTTATCCCCCCTGTGATGTATCAGGGGAGTTTATTTTAACTTAAAAATGTTCTGGAAAAACCAAAAAACTTATTAAGCAGATTAAACCTTCTCTTGTCTAGTAGGGGGTGTCACTTGGAGAATTCAGTCCTATTCCTAGGTACAGGCGGTGATTCTTTGCTTGTTGGTAAGCAGATGAGGGCTAGTGGAGGCATTATTCTTGAGCTTGAAGGAAACCAGTTTGTTCTTGACCCTGGGCCTGGATGCCTAGTAAGGGCCAGGCAGGCAGAAGTCAGCATAAGGGACACTATTGCTGTGCTTGTAAGCCATGCTCACACTAACCATTCTAATGATGTTAATGCTGTTATTGAAGCTTTGAGTGTTTCAGGCCTTGACAGGATTGGAGTGCTTGTTTGCAATAGCAAGCTGGCTAATGGCGATGACAAAGAAGTGCCTGTATTAAAAAAGAGAAGCTGGAAATTCGTAGAGAGAGTGCTGACACTTGAGCCAGGAACTAAGATAGGCATTAACAATGTCAACATCTACACTACAAAAACTCAGCACTTTGATTCTGAAGGACTCGGATTTATTTTTGAAACCCCTCATTACAGGGTTGGTTATACTTCTGACACAGAATATTCTGATGAGATTGCAGACCAGTATGCAAAGTGCGGGATGCTCATACTAAACTGCAAGTTTCCAAGCGACATGAAAGAGCCAGGCCACCTGAATGTTGAGTCAGCTATCAAGTTCATAAAAAGAGCAAAGCCAAAACTAGCAGTAATAACTCATTTTGGGATTAAAATGATAGAAGCAGACCCTATATACCAGGCAAGAGAGATACAAAGGCAGTCTGAGACAGAAGTGATTGCTGCAAAAGACGGATTATTGATTAATCCTGTCAGTTTCTCCTCAAGAATGAGGCAATCAACACTTGAGCCTTTTAGCTAGAGAATCAAGCAAAGGCTTGCTTTACTTTCTCATCGCTTAATAAATAGACAAATATGAACACGCTTATAATCAGTGAGGGAGTGTAAAGAGCTGTTTTTACAGCATTAAGGCTTATAAGAGAGAATAGAGCTGAGATTCCTCCGCTTAGCATTCCAAGGCCTGCTGATACTATCGCAACAATCCTTGCCCATTTCTTTAGCTTCCATAATCCTATCCCTATTATAAGACTGAACACAGCAGAGATGATAAGCATTATCCCCATTGCAACTAAGAAAACTGTGATAAATAGTTGTAATGAAGAAGGGGTCATGTATTTCTCAATGTCAGATGCAAATGTCTTGATTAGCCAAGGCATCACAAGTGATGTAAAAAGAATTAGCGCTAGCATCATTAATAAGCTAAGGCCTGCAGATAGGTAATAATAAATTGCAATCGCCTTTACTCCTTTAGGCACTTCTCTCTTGGCTTGGCTTTTTGGCATAGTATCCATTAAATTTATTGTAGTCTAATAATAAATGTTTTCTTTTCTTATAATAGCAGTACAATTCCATAGCCTATCAGGCAGCCTGCTGTCACTATGGGCATTGCAGGATAGAACTTGTCTTTCTTGGCAAACACAAACAATAGAGCAATTGCAATAGTGGTTGTTAATGTGATTATCAGGCTTTGCTGGAATGCTATGCTCTTGGCAGCTTCTAACGTCAATCCAAAGTTTGTGTAGAGCTTGTTTGCAATGTTCTGCATAACCACTCCTGCGAATATCAATGGGAAGGCAATGTCTCCTCCTCCAAGGATAGCATTCTTTTTCTCAACTTTCTGAGTTTTAACATCAAATGTTTTTTTCAATGTTTTAGGAGAGGTAAGCTTGACAGACTCTGCAGCCTGCTCCTTAGGAGTATAGGGTATCATTAATCCTGCAAATACCTGGCTCTTTGTCTGAAACTGAGCCATTTTCACCATGTGCTTGCTCTTAAAAACAGCATATATGTCATATAAAGAAATGATTAAAAGCAAGATGACTGCGCCCATGATGTGGGTTTTTAATAAGCCGACAATAAAAAGGCCGATGCCAGCATACATCAACACTTCTGTAAGATTATGAATAACTACGTTAGGCTTGTAAACCTTGAAATAGGTCAATATTAATGCGATAATGAAAGTGATTGTAGTATTCTTAATCAGGACATCCAAAGCAAATTTTATTGCAATCAGAACTGCGACAAAGAACCATAATTTCCACAGCTTGACTTTTTTTAATTTTATAATAAGCAATACTAGCAAAGTGCCGATAAGAACTCCTCCGAGCACATACAGCAGGACAATTCCTGTCTGCCACTCAGGAAGCTCGCTCCCAGATACTTCTGTATAGCCGATATTTGTCTCATTACCTACTTTCACAACCTGGAACTTGTAATTAATCAATCCTAAGCCAACAACCTGGGCTAGCAAAAAGAATAATACTAGCATAGCAGTTACTGATAAATTATGCTTCATAGCTATAAAATACTAAGAACTAGTATTTAAGCATTATTAATATTAGAGACGAATTTGAGGAATAAATTTAAAATGTGAGTAGATTCTCCTGGCTTTATGGTAAGAATCAATCTGATAAATCCGAGGCAGTTAACAGATCAGCACTTAGTAGCAGAGTACGATGAGATGCTCATGCTTATGGCCTATGTGAGAAAGCACCAAAGTTTGGAAGGCATACCTGAGAGATTCTGCCTTGGAAAAGGGCATATCAAGTTCTTCAAGAACAAGATTGGCTACTTGAAAAAAAGGCATGAGTTATTGAAGAAAGAGATGGGAAGACGAGGATTTGTTGCAAGAAAAACTATTGTCACAAAAGGTATTCATAAGAAACTACTTAATGATTGGAAGCCAAATCCGAAGGATTTGCAAATAATAAAAAAAAGAATTAAGCAAAAAATCTGCCTAAAACCAGAATGGTACAGGTATTGTGGAGAGCATAAATCAAAGAAATTTTTGCTGAAGCTGATTTCTTAATCTTTCTTTATTACAATAAGGGGCACAAACATCTCCTCCTTACTTACCCCGCCATGATTGCCTAGGAGGAAACGCTTATTCTCGCTCATCAAGAAATCTTTGAGTGCATAGTTCTTCTTCATCACAAGCACATAATCTCCTACTCTTTCAAACAATTTCTGATTAGGCTTGTAAAGACCAAACCAGTTCTTCCTGATTAAATCTTCGCTCTTGAAAACCCAGCAATATTTTCTTAACCTAGTCTTGGTGTAATGTTCAAACTGCTTTGCCTTGGAAGGATGAACATAGCAATAAGCAGCCCTTGGCTCTCCGCACAAAGGCAGAGTCAAGGTCTCCTCTAGTTTTGGATGTTTTTTCAGCTCAATCCTGCTTCTGGGGGGAATATCAATCTGTCCATGGTCAGCTGTGATAATTAATAGTGTGTTAGTGCCATCAATCTTTTTGATAAAAGAGGTGAGTTTCTTGTTTAGCATAGTAAAGTGCTTCTTCACCTTGCTGCTCTTTGGACCAAAGTGGTGCTCTATAGTGTCAAAATCAGGCCAGTAAGCATATATGAACTTATTTTTCTTGCTTTTTTTACGTTGCCTTATCACTTTCATTATAGAATTAAAAAATCCATCTACTCCCTTATAGCTAATCCTCTTAGCCTTGTCCATGTGCGCTAAGGTATAGTCTGAATCAGAAATGCTATGCGGGTGGAGGCTGAAGGTATTAGCATTTATTTTTTTCACAAAGGGCTTAACATTGAAAATTATTTTAGGGTTGATGACAGAACCAAAGGATTTGCCCTTGTATCTCGGAGTAAAAGGAAGAATAGTCGACACAGTACCCATCTCCTTAAGCAGGACAAACCACCCTGTTACTGCGTGCTGCTGGGGCGCAACCCCTGTCATAAAGGTTGTAATTCCTGTTGCTGTAGTTGATGGAAAAACAGACGTTATTGAGCTACGAAAGTATTTTTGGAAAACAGTTCCTTCTCCGTGCTTTTTCAAGTATTCATGCCCTAATCCATCAATTACAATCAGAACAACATTCTTAAAGCTCTTGATTTCCTTTGGCTTTAAGGTTTTGAGTGGGGCATACAAAGGATTTCCACCCAGAGCTCCCTCTATAGAGCTCATCAGGTTAACAATGCCTCCATCCTTGTAATCTGGCAGGTTTATCATTTTCTCTAGTAATGGCAAGGCATACTTTAAAAAATTATTTATTCAGAGAATCAAGCTAGTTTCTTGATTTTATTGATCGTTACAAGGATTGCTCCTTTGCAAGGCTCTCCTTTGTTCTCAGGGATTTTCTTGACTTTATCGCACCACTCGCCTTTGTTAAAATACTCTGCAGTGCCTTTAAGCTCATAACCTTCACACTCCTCTTCC
>Ga0315290_10000798_pt1 | contig 21072 bp, 20 predicted proteins | sample YL17G12_0_MG_FD_203627 | JGI IMG/M metagenome (GOLD analysis project Ga0315290, IMG submission 203627) | Sediment microbial communities from Yellowstone Lake, YNP, Wyoming, USA - YL17G12_0 | ecosystem: Environmental > Aquatic > Freshwater > Lake > Sediment | place: USA: Wyoming | collected... | reverse complement strand
TCTATGATGTATCGGATTGTCCCCGCTGGCAAAAGGACTTGCATGAAGGCTTGCATGTCCCAGGCCAGGATTTATCCTCTGAACTGGTCGACGCACCACATTCGGAAATTGTGTTTACAAAAACCTGCGTAAAGATTGTAGGGAGATTCGAGGATTAATAATCTGGTTCTTGGTTATTTCAACTTGGGAGACTTAATGGCTGAATCTAAATGGTGGCAGAAGGCGGTTTTTTATCAAATCTACCCGAGGTCCTTCGCCGATGGCAACGGAGATGGCATCGGCGATTTTCCGGGGATCACATCCAAACTCGATTATCTGGTAGCGTTGGGTATTGATGCCATCTGGCTTTCACCCCATTTCCCTTCTCCCAACTGGGACTGCGGTTATGACATCTCGGATTATCAAAATGTCGCCCCAGAATACGGGAACCTTGACGATTTCAAGAACTTCCTGCGTGAAGCGCATGCTCGCGACCTGCGGGTGATTCTGGACCTGGTTTTAAATCATACCTCCGATGAACATCCCTGGTTCGTCGAATCCAAGTCAAGCCGCACAAACCCCAAATCCGATTGGTATGGATGGGTGGATTCACCGCCGAACAATTGGCAATCCTGTTTCGACGGAGAAGCCTGGACCTACGCGCCCGAACGAGGGCAGTATTATTATCACTACTTCATGAAGCAGCAGCCGGATTTAAACTGGAAAAACCCCGCTGTCAAGAATGCCATGTGGAATGCCGCTCGATTCTGGCTGAAGATGGGAGTGGATGGTTTTCGTCTGGATGCTATCGGAACCATTTTCGAGGATCCAATCCTGACCAATCACTCGGTCCCAATGAACCTGGCTGAACTGCGTCATGCAACAGACCTAGCTCAAACCCCTCCACAAAAGAAGAAAATAATAAAGCAGTGGGATGAAATGTTCAAATTCCAGTTTGGCCAGCCAGGTGTACATGAGTTAATGAAGGAACTCCGGTCTGTCCTGGATGAGTACGATGGTGATCGAATGTTAGTAGGGGAAGATGACGACGTGAGATATCATGGCAATGGACAGGATGAACTCAACATGGTGTTCAACTTTCCATTGATGAAAACCGACCAGCTCACTCCCGCACATATCCGCAGAAATCAGCATGAACGAATCGCAGCCTTGGCAGAAATTTCCCCGGAGGCATGGCCCTGCAATACTCTGGGCAACCATGACTGTTCGCGAGCCTTGTCCCGGTATGGAGATGGAATGCATAATGGAGAACTGGCACGACTGTCGCTCGCTTTGATTTTGACCCTAAGGGGAACGCCATTCCTTTATTACGGTGAAGAAATCGGGATGACCGATTATCTTCTGACCGACATTTCCTATGTGCGCGACACGATGGGTTCCTGGTATTACCACGCGGCCGTCCATGAACTGGGTGTCGATCCTGACGAGGCACTGAAGCGAACGGCCGCCATGACCCGTGACAAGAATCGCACACCCATGCAATGGACAAATTCCGCCAATGGAGGCTTCTGTCCGTCATCGGCAACACCCTGGCTGCCTGTCAACCCCAATTACGTTGTAGGAATAAATGTCAAAGAACAACTGGATGATCCGTTATCCACGCTCAGTTTCTACAAACGGCTGATTTTCACCCGTAGAAATACGCCTGCATTGGTGACAGGAGATTATCGTCCTCTTCAGGAACGTTCCAGCGACTATTTGGCTTTCCTCAGGATTGCTGACCACCAGACCGTCCTGGTAATTTTGAACTACTCGGAGAAACACCAGACTCTGCATTTCTCAAAGCCTCAATATAAAAAAGCCCATCTGATCTTCTCAAGCGCCGGGCGCGGGAATAAGGAAGAATTACTGAGCACAATCAGCATCAACCCGTTTGAGATCTTCATCGCTGAATTGAATTGATCATCCTGTGAAGGAACAACCCCGGCCTGAGGTAAAGCATGAAACACTCACTCCACGAACTGTCTGTGGACGTGAGTTGACCACGGATCTCTCGTGGTCTCCGCACGCTGAATATCATGGGCAAACAATCTATTTCTGTACGGAATTTTGCCTGGAGGCCTTCGAGGCTGACCCGGAGCGCTTCTACAAAGCCCACAGTCGGAAAAAGGATCAGCACGCGGAAGATTAATTCAATCAAACAAGCTGTTGAGGCAGGGGGATAAACCGTTTTACCAGCTTCAATCTGTAACGCTCCCTTCCTCATGATTCAACAACCAGGCAAATAGTGATAGACTCAATTCAACATTTTTACTGGTTGAGAGAGATTGCCATGACCCCTTCCCAAACTATCCGTTACCTCCAATATCTAAACGATAGAACCGACACAATTGAAGGTGAAACCATTGTCGAAGCTCCCGTCTCGCTAACGGTGAATGGTGAGAACTGGTTAACCTTTATGTGTACCACCCTTCAGCTCGAAGAGTTGGCAATTGGTTTCCTCTATAACGAAGGTGTAATTTCTAATAGAAATGAACTCGCCGACGTCCATGTCTGCGAACATGGGGACAATATCGATGTCTGGTTGAATCATTCCGTGGAGAAACCGCCCAAATGGCGAAGGACGTCCGGATGCTCTGGCGGTGTTACTGCTGTGGATTTACTATCTGAGGGTTTGCCAGCCATCCCTTCCAATGGAGCTATTCTCACACCTTTGCAAATCTATGAATTGATCGTTCGATTGTTCGAAAGCCAGGACCTTTACAAGGAAACCGGTGGTGTCCACACAACCATCTTGAGCGATGGAGATAACACCATCATAAAAGCTGAAGACATTGGACGTCACAATACACTGGATAAAATAGCTGGAGCCATGCTCCAGCTTGAACCGGTTCTCCCCCATAAAATCCTTATCACCACCGGCCGCATCAGCTCCGAGATGCTCCAAAAAGCAGCACGTTTGCAAGTGGAGATATTAATATCCAGGACATCCCCTTCGTCTCTGTCCATTCAGCTGGCGGAGCGGATGGGTGTAACTTTGATTGGGTACGCCCGGCGAAATCGATTTAACGTCTATGCTCACCCGGAACGTATTATTTCATAAACAGACGGGAAAGCCAATCGCGATTTCGATGATAGGGATTATTGAAAAGAGGCTGTCATGGGGATTACACGAACAAATCGATACCGATTGAAAGACAGGAAGCGATTTCTCCCCGGACTCCTCTTGAATGAAGGTTTTTTCCACGAAGTCATCAAACCGATTATCGACTCGCACTTCCCAAATCTCCACTACGATGCTGCGCTGACGGGTCATTGTTCAGATGCGCTTGGGTTTGATACCTATATTTCGATGGACCATTATTGGGGACCCAGAGCGATAATATTCCTCTCCAAAAAAGATCATCCCAAAATCGCAGAAAACCTTAAAAGCATCGTTAGGCAAAACCTCCCGGAATCTTACAAAGGATTCCCGACAAACTGGAATTTTTACTTGTCGGATAATGGGCACAGACCCGAATTCTCACCTGATGGCCAGATCGATCCCAACCTCTCCATCGAAACCGTCGGTCAGTTCGTCCACGAAGAATTGGGCGTTGAATATCCTCAGTCACTATCCAGCAAAGACTGGCTGACCTTTTCAGAGCAGGAACTGCTGCATCTCACAACGGGAAAAGTCTTTCATAATACCCTCCATGAGCTTGAAAAAATGCGGGCATCTTTCAGGTATTACCCACATGAAATCTGGCTCTTCAAAATGCGCAGCTTGTGGAAGTCGATTGCCGAGGAGCAGGCTTTTGTAGGACGCTGCCATGATGTGAAAGACGAGCTGGGAGAAAGGCTTATCGCCACACGGATCACCAATAAACTAATGAAATTGTGCTTTTATTTGGAAAAATCATTTTATCCGTATTCTAAATGGTTTGGCACCGGTTTTTCAAAACTGGATTGCGCAAAGGAACTGACTCCGATTTTTGATGAAATTCTCTCGGCCAATTCCTACAAGAAAAGGGAACAGTCCCTTTGCGGTGCGTACATAAAAATGGTAAAGAAGCATAATGGCCTCAAGATCACTGAGCCTTTACCCCTGGAAATTATTGATTATTATCAACGGGGCTACAAAGGGTACCAGACAAATCAGATTGTGGATGCTTTAACCAAATCGATATCTCCTGAATTTTGGAATGAGCTGGGAAGTGTGGATTTAGAAAAAAAGGACAACAGGGTATTTGAGATTGAGCCATTGTTGGATGATTCAAATCACGTTCGAAACTCGAAAATATTACGAAGAATAATAATGAGATAACAATTTTAAAACATCAAAAACTAGATGGAATATTCCTTCCACATTTATCGACTTTTCCGAAAAGAATTTGCAATACCTGTGCCCGCCCAGCGTATTAGCCGAAAGTAATACCATAATCAAATTGAGATAAGTGGTTTGTTCATCGTATTTTCGAAACTTTACACCAATAGGATGAATATCAAGGAATCTCATGAGCTAAGAGACTATCCCCTACTCGCATCTGAGGGGATAATGGTATCAGATCTGGAAATCATCAACGCTCTCAATAATTTTACAGAAGAGGCAGAATGACCAACCGGAAAATCGTCTACAAACCCATTTCGCCTGAAGTGGAAAATATGGTGTCTGATCATGGTGGTAACAAGGAATCTATTCTGGAAGTATTAATGGATTTGAATGCACGGAACCAGTTGAATACATCCACCATCACTGACACGGCACGTGCACTGAATTTATCTCCTCAGCATGTCTACGGGATGGCAACCTTTTATTCGATGCTTTCCCTTGAGGAACGCAAGAAAATCCTTCGTGTCTGTGATGGACCGGTTTGCTGGCTGAAGCGCGCCTCGGAAACCAGAAGCGCCTTCGATGCCTCTGTAAATGAATCCTGGGCGGTGGAACGTAGTTCCTGCCTTGGGTTATGTGACCGTGCACCAGCCGTCCTGGTGGAAGATGAACAGGCAGGACCCATCCAGCCCAAGGATGTAAAAAAAGCCTGCGAGGGATGGCGGGGTGTACCGACTGAATATTCCAAAGCTCGAAAAGGTGAAATTCGCGTCATGACGGCGCTTATCGGAAAAATTGATCCGGATTCAATTGAATCTGCAATTTCAAACGGTTTATATGATGGGTTGAAAAAAGCTCTTCAACGGGAACCTGTAGCCATTTTATCGGAAGTTGAATCTTCAGGGTTGCAAGGTAGAGGCGGCGCAGGATTCCCGGTGGGTCGTAAGTGGCGGTTTGTCGCATCAGAGAAAAGAACGCCACGAACCATCGTCTGCAATGCGGATGAAAGTGAACCATTGATTTTCAAGGATCGCGTTTTGATCGATACTAACCCGCACCAATTGCTCGAAGGGATGGCAATCGCCGGTTATGCGGCAGGCGCGAGTGAAGGTTGGATCTACATCCGCGGCGAGTATGAACATCAAGCCCAGCGCCTGGAAAATGCGATCAAACAAGCGCAAGCCAAGGGAATTCTCGGTGATAATATTCTTGGCAGCGGATTCGCTTTCCGAATTCATGTCCATCGCGGTGCCGGTGCTTACATCTGCGGTGAAGAAACTGCTCTGCTCGAGTCGCTTGAAGGTAAGCGAGGCGAACCTCGCCTGCGACCACCCTATCCCCCACAATTTGGTTTTCGTGGGCAGCCGACCGCCGTCAACAATGTGGAAAGTTTCTGTGCTGTACCGCACATCGTCAAGAATGGCGCGGATTGGTGGCGCAATCTAACCGATGACCCCACGCCGGGCACCAAAGTCTATATGCTCCTGGGGCAGGTTAAAAACCCCGGATTGTTCGAAGCCCCATTCGGATTAACCTTGCGGCAGATCATAGAAGATTTCGGTGGAGGGATGCTGCCAGGTTCGTCCTTCAATTTTGCGTTAAGTGGAGGTGCGGCTGGCACAATTGTCCCACCAGCGCTGCTCGACAATCACATCGATTACAGTTCCGGTCCGCTGAAAGGCGTAACAAGGGATGTCCCAGCGATGGAGAAAAGGTGGACACAGGTCATTTCTATGGGCGCCGGGGCATTTCTTATCTGCGACCAAGCAGTTTCACCAGTCGCATTTCTGCGTGAGTTGTTGTTCTTCTTTGCTGCAGAAAGCTGCGGAAAGTGCACACCCTGCCGCGTGGGAACCTGGCGTTCGCTGGAGATTCTAGATCGAATGGCGTCCGGTCAGGGACGCAAGGGGGACCTGGATGAACTGCGTGCCCTCGCAGAGAACATGCAGACTGCATCCTTTTGCGGCCTGGGACAGTCTGTCGCCATCCCTATGAACTCTGCCATGACACATTTTGAAGCAGAGTTTAGAAAGGCGGAAAAATAAACTAATGGATGCACAAGAATTGTTACAGTTATTCCGTAGTGGGCAGAGAGATTTTACAGGCATGGATCTGCGCGGAATCCATCTGCGAAATGCTCACCTCGACGGAATCATTCTCGCCGGAGCGAATCTGGCTGATTCGGATTTGAGCGGGGCGGGTTTGTTTGGTGCTGATTTGCATGGTGCGATTCTCAACCGAGCACATCTTGGCCTTGGACACGACAGTGCGACTGATCCGAACCTAGATGACATCGATATCGGGATGGAATGCATAGATCTAGCCAAGGCGAATCTCAATGGCGCCTTTCTGCTTGAGGCGAACATGTATGCCGCAAATCTTCAAGAGGCTGATCTATCCCATGCCGATCTTCGCAGAGCGCATCTAAGTCAGGCTAATCTGGTTGGTGCAAATTTGGAAGCCGCTAATTTTTCCTTTGCAAATTTAACTGGCGCCCATGTCAACTCAGACGCTTTGAAAAGTGCGGATACGACCAATGCCATTATTGACGGGCTTATCATTCATGAATAATCATCCTCTGCAACCCTCAACGCATGGAGGAGAAAGATCTGAGAATGACCATTAACATCACACTCAATGGAAAGAAGATCGAAGCGGAATCGGGACAGACCATCCTGGACGTTGCGCACCAAAACGATGTTGAAATCCCAACCTTGTGTTATCACAAGGACTTGTCCCCCACCGGGAACTGCCGCATGTGCGTGGTGGAAGTCAAAGGCGGGCGTTTCCTGCAAGCCGCCTGCGTTACGCCAGTCTGGGAGGGCATGGACATCCTGACTCACAGCGAAAAAGCAGTCAAGTCGCGCAAGATGTCACTTGAACTGATGCTCGCCAACCACCCCCAGGACTGCATCACCTGCGACGTGAGCGGCGAGTGCGAACTTCAGGACCTGGCCTACGAATACAAGGTCAATGTACCCGTATGGGGCTCAAAAGGAACACGCTATCCAGTGGACAGCGACCCCAACCCGTTCATCCGGGTGGATTTGAATCGCTGCATCCTTTGCCGGAGATGTGTGCTGGCATGTGGTGAGATTCAGGTGCGGGATGTTTGGGGCGTCGCGCAACGTGGAATTGAGGAGCGCATTGTTGCCGGTGCAGCCACAACCATGCTTGAGGCGCGTTGTGAATCATGCGGACAATGCGTTGCTTATTGTCCGACGGGAGCGCTTTCCAACAAAATGAATTATGGCATGGCGCGCGCGCACCAGGTCAAAAGGGTGACGACCACCTGCTCGTACTGCGGAGTAGGATGTCAATTCGATTTACTGGTACGAAATAACAAGGTTATCGGCGTTTCGTCCAACCCAAATGCACCGGTCAATGGAATGGCACTCTGTGTGAAAGGCCGCTACGGGTACGATTACATTCACCACCCTGACAGGGTATTGAAGCCGCGGGTGAGGAAGTATCTGATGGAAGGCGGAAGAAAGAATCGGGATGGCGACTCCTGGGACTGGGTGGAGACCGATTGGGACACTGCACTCTCACTTGTGGCAGACAAGTTAAGGTCAACCATTGAAGTTAACGGTGCAGATTCAATCGGTGTGCTCACATCAGCAAAATGCACCAATGAAGAAAATTATCTAATGAACAAACTGGCGCGGCAGGTCATCGGGACGAACAACATTGACCACTGCGCCCGGCTCTGACACTCCAGCACGGTCGCCGGTCTGGCGACCTCCTTCGGTTCAGGCGCGATGTCCAACACAATGGACGATGTGGCCGCTAATGCAAGCCTGTTCTTTATCATCGGCTCCAATACAAGTGAGCAGCATCCCGTTTTCGGGTCCATGCTGCGCAGAGCGATCAGAAAACGCGGTGCCAAACTGATCGTGGCGGACCCTCGCCGCATCGATATGGTGGATTTCGCATCAATGCACATGCGGCAGAGACCAGGCACGGATATCGCATTACTAAATGGCCTGATGTACATCCTTCTCGAAAAAGGTCTGGAAGACAAGGCTTTCATCGAAGATCGTTGTGAAAGTTTTGAAGAGTTCCAGCAGACCGTGATGAATTACCCTCCGGAAAGAGTGAGCGATATAACCGGGGTTCCAGTTGAGCAGCTTTATCAAGCCGCAGAAATGATGGGCACGCTCAAGCCGATGGCCGTTATGTGGGCCATGGGCATCACCCAGCATATCGTCGGTGTGCGCAACGTGATGGATCTGGCCAACCTTCAAATGTTGCTCGGAAACATGGGCAAACCTGGCGGCGGGGTCAACCCCTTGCGCGGGCAAAACAATGTGCAGGGTGCTTGCGACATGGGCGGTCTGCCAAATGTCTACCCCGCTTATCAGCCGGTCATCAATGAAGAAGTTAAGAAGAAATTTGAATCCGCGTGGGGTGCAACCAGTGGGCTTAAAGTGGGGATGACCGTCACTGAGATGCTGCCTGGCATTCCGGAAGGAAGAATTCACGCTCTATATGTAATGGGAGAAGATCCGGTGACCAGCGATGCGGATAGCAACCACGTCCGACATTGCCTCGGTGAATTGGACTTCCTTATCCTGCAGGATATTTTCCCGACCGAGACATCAGCGTTCGCCGATATCCTGCTTCCCGGCGTTTCCTTCGCTGAGAAGAACGGGACGTTCACCAACACCGAGCGGCGGGTTCAATTAGTGAGGCAGGCAATTCCTCCTTTGGGTGAAGCACGGCAGGATTGGCAGATCACAATGGAGATTGCAAAGCGGATTCTGGAGTCTTCAAAATCCTCCCGTAAAGTGGACGTGGACGCCCCCTGGGCGAGGTGGACTTACACATCTTCCACAGACATCATGACCGAGATCAACGCCCTGGCACCCTCCTATGCAGGAGCCACTCACACCCGTTTAGAGGCTGGTGAGCAGCTGTACTGGCCTGTACCAAATGTTGAACACCCGGGCACACCGATTCTGCACACGAAAGGATTCTCACGCGGCAAAGGTAAATTCATGTCGGTTGATTTTGTGCCTCCTCCCGAACTCCCGGATGATGAGTACCCGATGCTCCTTTCCACTGGACGCGTGTTGTATCACTGGCATGGTGGTGAAATGACCCGGCGCGCCAAAGGGTTGATGGAAGTTTACAACAATGCGCTTGTGGAAGTGAACCCCGACGATGCCGCAAAACTTGGGTTAAACGGCAAACAAATGATTCGCATTTCCTCCCGCCGCGGCAGCATCGAGGCTGAAGCCTGGGTGACCGATCGAGTCCCACCGGGGATGGTGTATGCCAATTTCCATTTTCCAGAATCTTCAGCGAATGAATTAACCATCGCTGCGCTGGATCCGGTATCCAAGATACCATCTTTCAAGGTTTGCGCAGTAAAAGTGGAATCAATCTAGTGACGGGTGGAACGTAATCCATCCCATGGGAGATGAATATGGACATCCGAAAAATATTCGAATACGCTCTGCAGCGTGAATATGAGGGGAAAGCATTCTTTGATACTAATGCGGGTCGACTTCAAAATGCTGCAGCGGCCGGTGCGTTTAAAGCAATCGCGGCCGAAGAACAGAAGCATATTGATTTCATCCAGGCTCAGATCAATGCTCTGGACGAAGGCAAGGCCGCTCCCACGCCGGAATTACCAAAAGCCGGCTTCTTTGCCGACCGCGCTGCCAGCGAAAGTATTGAGCAAACGGTTAGTGAAGCGATGGTCGCTGACCTGCCGGTTCTGCGTATGGCTTATCTCATCGAGCGCGATTTCGCCGAGTTCTATGCTCAAGCTGCTTCCAAAGCAGAAGGCGATGCGAAAGTCAATTTAGATATGCTGGCTCGCTGGGAAGCCGGACATGAACGCCTGTTTAAATCTATGCACGACAAGGCATTCGAGAAATATTCAGGGATGCCGTGGGGTGGATAATTAAGTGAGAGCGTTGGATGCGGTGATTACCAAGAATAGTTTCAAAAGGATTACATTCTCAATCGTAATTTCAGTACTTGTCTTGATGCAATTCAGCTGCGCTTACTTAGAACGCGCCATCATTCCGCCGAACAAATCAAATATAATCTACATCACTCCAACAACACAATATAAAGTCATTACAGCCGATCCTAGCGTAACATCCGTTTCTTCTCTCGAAAACCTATCGGAAGAACAAATCAAGGGGGGAATTCAGGACGCACTAAACATTTACACTCAAGCCTATAACGAAAACAACCCTGCTCTGCTTGATCAAGTCGTTGACCAGGAAAACAAACCATTCCGCCGCATGGTGCGCAGCCGCTTTGATGAGTTTCAAAACTCATCCGATGCCGGCCAATACAAGTTTAATTATGCAATAAGGGAAATACACCGGGTTGAGAAGGGTTACGTCATTGCTCATTTCGAAGAAGATGGTGGATGGTTTGCAGATTGGCCATTCCGCCTATCTAACAACGGATGGGTGCTCACCGAACCGACTGTTGACCAGGTCGGTGCGCCAAAAATCACTGAAACCGAGCATTTTTCATTCACCACGTATCCCTGGGCAGATGATGTCAATCTGCGGATCATCGAAATGATGGAGACAGCACGGCAGCAAGTGCAAGACAAACTCGGTGTTGCACCAAGCGAGAAAGCGACAGTCAACATTGTGCCCATTTATGGCCTCAATCCTTATGAAACACCTCATGCCATTGCGTGGTATTCAGCAGGAGGCTCAGTGAATGGTAACGACCTGATCACCATCTACACTCCCAACTCATTCGCCTATTCCTTTTACGACCCCGCCTTGGGCTGGGATGGTACCTTGCAGATAACTCTCACTCATGAATACACCCACATGGCTCACGAACGCAATTTCCACAATGCCGGTCGTCTCGCGGATTGGATCAGCGAAGGGCTGGCTGAATATGTTGCTGCTGCCCCATATAATGTAGAGAACGCCTGTTATTACTATAAAAACGGAGTAATCATTCCCGTTCTGGATGAAAGCAACAAAGTGGCTAAACAGGATTTAATGCACATGACAAACCTGGAAAAAGACACATGGGTGGCATATCTCTATTCCCACGCCCTTGTTAAATTTACAGTGGACGAATTCGACGGGCTGGATGGATTTTGGAAGCTGGCAAATAAAATTGACCTTACTGGTGATTTCAAGAAAGCCGTTAACCAGACTTTCGGGATCAGTTACGATGAATTCAATCGACGCTGGCAAAAATGGCTCAGTCACCAGTGTTGATATAAACAGATTGGATTTGTCTGAAATTGACCATGTTTTATAACAGTTTATTTCAAATACACGGCACTATTAGGTATAATCGGCGCATGCGCCACTGGACAAATTCCATTCTGGTCATCCCGATTTCATTAATAATCTTGGGATTGTCCTCCTGCACCAGAAACGAGGAGGTAACCCAGTGGGCTCCTCCACCTTACAAGAAGCAGCCTGCGACAGCCCAAATGGTCCAGAGTCCTACTGTTCCTGAAATCATTCCTCCAACTCCCTTTCAACTCCCTCCAACCCGCGACCCAAATGCCCCCATTCAGGTGCCAACACCTGACCTGCCTCATGGAATCCCAACCCCGCCGACTATTCCTGAGAATTACACTGTTCAGCCCGGCGATACGATCGGCATCATCGCCAGAAAATTTGCCTTGAGACCCGAATCCATTATTCAGGAAAACAACCTCGCGAATCCAAATTACCTGGATGTGGGTCAGGTATTAAAGTTTCCCAGCAATTCTGCCAGAGGTGTTGGCCCTTCATTCAAAATAATCCCTGATTCTGAATTAATCTATGGACCATTCACCATGACCTTCGATCCGGCTTCATTCATCCTGGCCAGGGGCGGGTATTTGGCGAAGTATGTTGAAGAAGTGGATGGTCAATCGCAGACCGGCGCTCAAATCGTGGAACGTGTTGCCAAGGATTACTCGGTCAATCCAAAACTCCTCCTGGCATTACTGGACTTCCAGTCGGGCTGGGTCAGCAATCCCAGCCCGAAATCATCCACATTCACCTATCCGCTCGGGTTTGCAGACGGGTGGCACACTGGCTTATACCGTCAACTTGCCTGGGCAGCTAATATGCTCAATGGCGGCTATTATGGGTGGCAGGTCAATGCGATATCCAATTGGACACTGTCGGAGGGAACAGTTATTACTCCAGATTCGACGATCAACGCGGGGACAGCCGGCGTGCAGAATTTCTTCGCCCAGGTGGATGGACTAGACGCCTGGCAGAATGACGTTGGATTAAATGGGTTGTTCGCCACGTATTTCAACTTATTCGGTTATCCATTCGACTATACCTTGGACCCAATCACTCCCGCCGGGCTTACCCAGCCCGCCATGAGTCTTCCTTTCAACACCGGAGAGACATGGAACTTCACCGGAGGACCCCACGGTGGTTGGGATACCGGCTCTGCCTGGGCAGCGGTGGATTTTGCCCCACCGGGTGAAGGCGCTGGCTGTTCCCCAAGCGATTACTGGGTAACCGCAGTGGCGGATGGTCCCATCGTCCGCGCCAGCAACGGTGCGGTGGTTCAGGATCTGGACGGCGACCGGTATGAAGAGACCGGCTGGACTGTCCTTTATATGCATATTGAAAGTCGTGACAGGGTTGCTCCAGGTACTTTCCTGAAAAAGGGGGACCGAATTGGCCACCCATCCTGTGAAGGCGGAATCGCCTACGCCACTCATACTCACCTGGCGCGTCGTTACAATGGCATGTGGATCGCTGCAGACGGTTCGATCCCCTTCAATTTTGATGGATACATATCATCCGGTACCGGAAAAGAATACGACGGATATCTTTCCCGGGGGTCCCAACAGATCGAAGCGTGGGACGGCTACAACTCCGTCAATCAAATTTCCCACTGATCTTTATCGACCATTTTAAGAATATGATCAGCATGGGCGAAACGCCTAGGCTCATGTTAACGGTATAATTCTCTCGATTTCCTTATGATTTCTTACCGAGTTATCATCATCGTTTGCATCATCGCCATTGCATCATCCGGATGTTCGAGTGGATTATGGGGTGAATATTCCACACCCACACCAGATCTTTCGATGTTCTCCACTTCCACTCCTTTTGAGGCAGCAACGCTCATCCCCACACCGGTTCCCCCGACCATCACACCAACGATGGATCCGCCAACAGCAACGATTGAACCCAGCCCTTCGCCCTTACCCACATTATCCGGCGCGCCTAAACCGCCGGTGATCTATTATGCACAGAGCGGCGATTCCCTGACTGCAGTGGCAACACGCTTTGGGGTTAATCCGTCCGATATTTCTTCCGCCGACCCGCTCCCAGTAACCGGACTGGTAATCCCCGGCACATTGATGTTGATCCCTGATCGAATGCAGGAGACGACTCCTTCTACATTGCTTCTCCCAGACAGCGAATTCGTTTATTCCGCGTCCGCGCTTGATTTTGATATTGAGCAATTTACCCAAAAAGCAGGTGGAAAATTAAACAGTTACTCGGATTACCTAAAGACAACTGGCAACACCTCCGGAGCAAAAATTGTCCAGCGGCTCGCCGACGAGAATTCTATCAACCCCAGGCTTCTGCTGGCGATTTTGGAATACCAAAGCGGATGGGTTTATGGTGAGCCGCGTAACCTTGCACAGGTTGATTATCCATTAGACTACATAAATTTTCTCTCCCGAGGGTTGTTCGCTCAAATGATACGGGCGATCAAAGATCTTTCCGTTGGATACTATGACTGGCGCGCTGGAAAGCTGACTCAATTAACCTTCAAGGATGGAAGCACCATTCGCATGTCCCCACAATTGAACGCTGGGACCGCTGCACTTCAGTATTACTTCTCGCGCCATTACAACTACGATGATTGGGCAAAAGCGATTGACCCCAACATCGGTGTCCCGGCACTCTACAAGGAAATGTTTGGGGATCCCTGGTTAAGGGACAATCAAATAGCACCACTATTCCCTCCGGGGATCGAACAACCCCCCCTCACGCTTCCATTTAATCCCGGAGTGGTATGGTCTTACTCAGGAGGTCCGCACCCTGCCTGGGAACTTGAAGGCGCTCTGGCTGCCATTGATTTCGCTCCTTCTTCCATGAATGGAGGCTGCGAGGTCTCAGATCAGTGGGTTGTGGCTCCTGCCTCAGGCCTGGTGACACGCTCAGGGAACGGAGTGGTCGTCCTCGATTTGGATGGCGATGGGAAAGAACAAACCGGTTGGGTCCTGTTATTCCTCCACATCGCAAATTCCGGACGTGTCAAAGCAGGGACTTTTCTCGACCAGGGCGGATACATCGGCCACCCATCCTGTGAAGGTGGCGTCGCCACAGGGGCACATGTCCATATTGCCAGACGCTATAATGGGGAATGGGTTCTGGCAGACGGTGCCCTCCCATTCGATATGGATGGTTGGATCGTTCATGCCGGGGCGAAACCGTATCTGGGAACTCTCACCCGCGGGGAAGATGTAGTGACTGCATGCGCTTGTGGTTCGTTGGCAACAAACATTATCCGAGAACCGCAACCTTGATTGCCATTGTTTTGATCATCATTGCTTTGAATTAGAATGCACCCCATAATGCCTATGCGAAAACCAATAACCTTGTTATATTCTAGCAGCAAACGATTATTGGCTGCATGGTTAGTTATTTCATCATTATTAGGAGCATGTTCGCCTCAACTTCAAATTGACTCAACCTCGGTCCCCACGTCTGGTCCACCTCCCACACAAGTTCAAATCACTCCCCTCCCCACCCGACCTGTGTACCAACCTGGCGAACTTGTGGATTATGTCGCCCAAACCGGCGACACATTGCCGGCGCTCGCAGCCCATTTCAATACAACGGCAGATGAAATCCTTGCTGCAAACCCCATCATACCCAAGGATGCCACTACCATGCCGGCAGGGTTTCCGATGAAAATCCCAATCTACTATCAGACTCTCTGGGGAAGTTCTACCCAGATCATTCCTGACAATCTCTTTATTAATGGACCATCATCTGCCCGGTTCAATACTGCCGATTTTGTTGCTAAATATCCCGGCTGGTTAAAAGATTACACAGAATACGCAGCCGGTGAGAATCGTTCAGGCGCCAATATTGTTGACTACGTTGCTACCAACTTCAGTGTCAGTCCGCAAATTTTGCTCGCCTTGCTTGAATACCAGGCTGGCGCGTTGACCAATCCACAAAAACCATCAACAAATTATGTTCTCGGGTATCAGGATATTGAGCATAATGGGGTATATCTGCAGCTCGTTCATGCGGCGAACGTATTGAATAATGGCTACTACGGATGGCGCACCGGCACACTTACTGAATTTGATCTCCTGGATGGGAAACTGGAACGTCCAGATCCCTGGCAGAATGCGGGAAGTGTTGGGTTGAGGTATTATTTCTCCCGATTTCTCCAACCGGATGATTACCTGATCGCCACTGAGGCGCCTGGGCTGGCGCATACCTGGAAATCTCTTTTTGGCGACCCCTGGCTGAACCCTGAATCACATATCCCCGGCAGTTTAAAGCAGCCCGATTTCCTTTTTCCGTTTCCGTCGGGGCAGACCTGGGCTTATACGGGGGGTCCACACACAGGCTGGGGGCAGGGTGAACCACTCGCCGCGATCGATTTTGCCCCTGGTGCGCTGACCAGCGGCTGCGTACCGACAATGGAATATGCTACTGCCGTAGCGGATGGGATCATATCCCGGGTTGGTGACGGAATCGCAGTGCTTGATTTGGATGGAGATGGGGATGAGCGCACCGGGTGGACATTTCTCTACCTGCATATCGCAGCTGAGGGACGTGTTCCATTATATGCCAGGGTGAAAGCTGGGGATCCCATCGGGCATCCTTCCTGTGAAGGCGGACGGACCACAGGCACTCACGAACATCTGGCACGAAAATACAATGGAGAGTGGATTCCAGCCGACGGACCATTAGCCATGAATTTCGAGGGCTGGGTCGTGCATAAAGGATCAGAAGAGTATCAGGGAACGCTCAACAAATTCTCTTCAACGGTCACGGCTTGCACTTGTGCCAACCAAGCCAGCCAGGTCACTGCCGGGAAAAGATAAAGAGACCTGCGGTACTCGCAGGTCTCTGGTTTTACCAATGAAGGTTCACTAACCTGGAAGCCAGGTTCCATTTACCACACACTCCTGCTTCATACCACCAGCCTCAAAAATTTCATAAACCATGGATATCGGGAAAGCCTTGGATAACATGGACTGCGCCGGACAAAATTTCGTGGCTGAAAGTTCGATGGCACGTATTACAGCCGATTCATCCACATTGTGACCAGTCACCCTGTAGGTGATCACAGCCTGTGTGAACACGTGGGGATGTTCGTCACGATTATCAGCATGTACGAGAACATCAAACCCTGTCACCTGCTGCTGCTTCTTTCGCAAAATGGAGATCACATCCATGGCAGTACAACCTGCCAGGCTGACGGCCATTAACTCGAGGGGGCGAAAACCGTCATTTGCTCCACCTACTGACGGGTCAGCGCCAAGTGGAACAACGAAACCGGTATCAGCGGTACCGGAAAAGGTCATATCTTTGGACCAAACTACTTTGGCATCCATTTTTAAAATCTCCTTGAGAGACTTATTTGAATTTATTCACGCAACAACGGCACAACGTATTTATCCAACTGTTCCCTGCTGATTTCTCCCGTCCAGGCATACCGGACATTTCCACCACGGTCTAATACATAGGAACTGGGTAGGTTTTGATTCCTAAAAACAATTAAAGCCTGACCATTCGGGTCCAACCAAACATTAAAAGGCATCCCGAAATTCTCCACATATTGAAGGACCTGTTCCCTGGGTTCGCCTGCTTCGATGGCAATTATCGCCAATCCTTCGCTGCTGTGGTCTTTATGGAATTTCACAAGGGTAGGCATCTCCGCCTTACAGGGAGGACACCATGTCGCCCAATTATTTACCAACACCACCTGCCCTCTAAAGTCCGAAAGGGATTCTACATGTCCATTAACATTCTCGAGAGACAAATCCGGCGCAGCATAATAAACAGCCACCGGCACCACAAAATTTCCAGTGCCTGTTCCTTGAGCGGATTTAATATCCTTCTCGCGAAGAATTATAAAAAACATTAGGACCACGCTCAAAATAACTAGCGCACTCCCAATCCAGATCATTGGATATTTTCCTTTTCGTCCGATTTTGCCCACCTCCGGTTTTCATATCAATACTCACTCAGCGCACCACGATCAGCACAAGCCAAAGTTTGTTTGTATTTTTATTATTTCTTGCTGGCTCGCATGATTTCAGCCAATAGGTTTTGTTCGGGTACCGCCCCAACCACAGTCCCATCGCCATCGTTGATGGTGGTTTGCGGGACACCGCTCACACCATACTTCTCCGAGAGCTCAGGAAATTCCATCGCTTCCACGCCTTCAGCGCGTATCATGGCGGGGTTCTCCATAGCCATCCTGTGCGCGAGCAGCACGGCTCGCGGGCAATACGGTCAGGTGGGTGTGACAAACACTTGAAGGTGAAGCGGCTTCTGAAGGTTCTTCAAAAAGTCCCGGGTTTGAGGCGTAAGCCCGGAATCCCGCCCTGAAACTAGAAGAATGTCTTGAATTAAAGTGCTGAATTCATGTCCGGACGGTATTCCAGAATATCGAATGCCAAAATCTATAATTTGGTTACCATCCAGGGCAGCAATGACTATCCCTGGAGTTTTATCAATCTGATAGAGTTTAACAACTTCAATATCCGACCCGATATCATAAACTGTGAGAGAAAGTCTCTCATCGATCTCAACCAGCTCTTCAAGCAATAGGCGGGAGTCATCGCAATACTCCCAGTTTTCTTTAGAGCCAAAAAACAATATGGCCACTGGTTCTTTAAGATCTACAAAAGCTTCACGAATTTGTCCAACAATCTGATCATTTAGGAGTTTTTCCGGCATATCTTCTCCAATTCTTTCAAGAAATGTCCTCACGGGACATTTTATTATTTATCAGCTGCAGCCTACGGCTTCTACCAAAGTAAACCCACAATGATCACACTCAAGGTCAACTATTCCGTTGAAATCCAATACGCCAACATCACAATGCGGGCAACTGGAACCTCTCCGGACAACCTCCTGCTGTAAGTGTTTTGGGGGTTCCGAAAGTGCGTGATACTGACTTGAGAATTCGATCTTTAAACTCATCTTACCAAAATAGCGCCGTGTCCTGCTGGCGCAGGCCAGCACGGGCAGGCGTGGGGAACCGTCACAAAGGGTAAATTCCAATACAAGTACAACTTATTTATTTGCTACTGCTGAATTCTTGAGATAGTCATCCAGATCGAGACGATTGAATAACCTTTTCCTAACTTCGTCAGGAATGGGTAAAGGCTTATCATTGCATGCATGGATTAAGGTGATAGTCTTACGCGTTGTATCCACCACTACCCGACAATTCTGGCAATCTGCAATGTGCGATTCAAATACCAGCCGGACATCATCTTCGGTCTGTCCATCCAGGTAATCTGAAAGCAATCCCAGTAACTGGTCGCACTTAATGTCGATATGATTGTGATCACTCATTCTTGAGCTCCTTTGGTAAGTGCTCTCTGTAATAAACCGATAATTGTTCGCGCAAATTCAATCGTGCTCGCAATAAACGAGTCTTGACATTGGTTTCCGTCAGGTTGAGTGCCTCGGAAGTTTCTTTGATCGAAAGATCTTCGATATCTCGAAGAATGAATACTACGCGCAAGGGCTCGGGAAGTTCTTGTATGGCATGCTCAAGATATTTCTTAGATTCACCAGACATCAAAATGGCTTCAGGAAGCGGACTCCAATCTGCCAACTCGGTCGGTGCGAAATCATCGTCTTCCTCAGGTCCCTGATCATCCAAATTGACTTCCGGCCGCATTTTACGAAGCATCATCAAGGCTTCATTGGCCGCGATACGGTAAATCCATGTCGAGAGGCTGGATCGTTCTTCAAACCCCTGGATATTTTGGAGGACTTTTATAAATGTATTTTGAAGGACATCTTCCGCGTCTTGTTCCCGACCCAGCAATTTTAGACCTAGTCGGTAAATCGATCCGGAATATGCATCCACCAACCGGGCGAATTCATCCCGGTCGCCAGAACGAAGGGCATCGATTGAAATTTCATGCAGATTAGCTTCATTCATTAGATAGATTTCCAATAAAAAAGTTGCAATCGTAAGTATACCTGAGATGACCTATGATAATCGCTTTCCCCGTGGTTCTCATGAAATTTCTCTGAACAGAAGTTGTCAAGACAATGTCACATTCTTGAAAGGATAAAAATCGACGCAATTAGGATATTCGCCACTTGAATGCCTGGCTACTGTTGATTAACATTCTTAAAATGCCTGAAGAACTTCTCAAGGTTCGTCTGTTTCAAGATTTTTCACCGGCTGATATGCAGATTATCGAACCGTATTTTTCCTATCTCAACGAACTTACGGGGAGTGTCCTTTTTTTCCAAGGCGATCCTGCTGAAAACTTGTATATTGTTGTCAGCGGTGAGCTGGCGCTCAAATATAAACCTTACGATTCCCCAGAAATCGTCATCACCCGCCTCAAGGAAGATGACGTGGTCGGCTGGTCAACGGTGCTGGGGAATAGCACTTATACTTCATCTGCGGTTTGTACGACCGATGTAGAAGTCCTGCAAATTACCGCCACCCACCTCAGGAAATTAATCAGTGAACATCCGCAAACTGGTACAATGGTGATGGATCGTCTGGCTGAAGCTGTCTCGCCGCGATGGAAGAATTCCCATAGTCAAGTCAGAGCAATGCTACGCAAAGGGATGGAAATGCCTGGTCAGCTTGACGGAGATGAAATCATGGACGAAACTTTAGCAAAGGATCTGAATCGGGAAGCTCAGTTACAAGCCCTGGTCGAACAATTGAGCGCCTATATCGAGACTTACCATGGCGGTTCGGTGGATTACGTCGGGATGGAAAACAATACTCTCAAGGTCCATCTGGGTGGAGCCTGTCTTGGATGTCCCCTTTCACCCGCTACTCTTCATGGTTGGGTCGAGGGAACAGTCAAGCAATTTTTCCCTGAGATTACTCACGTCGAAGCTGTTTAGCTTTTTAATCAATTACAAATCAAAACTCCGCCAGAATATTCACCTGGCGGAGTTTTGATTTCTATTTCCGGCTGCGATAATAAAGATAGATCAAGTAAATTCCTGAAAGGACCAAAACTACCGGCCAAACGTAAATCATGATCTGCTGAAGGCGGAAACTCGCCGCAGTAAATGCGGTGAGCAGTAAAGCAGCCGCCGGGATTAACGCCCATCTCATCCTGCCACTGGGATTTGGGAGTACGGCAACCAGCAAGAACGTCAATGCCAGTCCTAGGAAAAATGCGCTGCCCAGAACTACTTCGTCGATCCTTATCCCGGAAAGCTTTTCGCCCATGTGGAAAGTAAGATAGGCACAAAAGGCCAGGGTCATTAACACACCGCCCGGGATGATTGCCCACCAATGCTCATGGTCTGAAAGGTAAATAATGAAGAAGCTCAATCCGACCGCACTGAGCATGATCGAGCCGCCAAGATAGGTGTACTCAGCCGGGAGAAAAGGAATGATGCCAACCCCTAAAAGGGTAAGCCCTGGGATCAAAGCCCACCAATGTTGGCGATTTGCTGCGAAGACTCCCAAAAAAACCAACCCGGCGGCAATCAACAAAGACGCCCAAAGCACGCTCACAGCACCGCTGATAATTCCCAGTTGCTGGAGCAATAGCAGCCCTCCGGTCAGGATCAGGACTCCCCCAATGGCAAGTCGAAAATCGAATCTTTTCATGTTCTATCTCCTTGATTTTTATCAATGAA
>Ga0315290_10000797_pt1 | contig 21100 bp, 21 predicted proteins | sample YL17G12_0_MG_FD_203627 | JGI IMG/M metagenome (GOLD analysis project Ga0315290, IMG submission 203627) | Sediment microbial communities from Yellowstone Lake, YNP, Wyoming, USA - YL17G12_0 | ecosystem: Environmental > Aquatic > Freshwater > Lake > Sediment | place: USA: Wyoming | collected... | reverse complement strand
GCTTCCTCGAATCGTACCCAATCGTGTTTGATGACTTCCTCCCCGACTGGAACTACACCGTCGTGCCGTGCACCTATTGAAACACTGAAGTTATTCTTCGGCCGGTCCTTATACGTCGCCTGCTGGGAGCTTCTTGCCGAACTCATTTGGTCTGTACGACATGCACGGAAATGTTTGGGAGTGGTGCGCGGACTGGTACGACGCGGAATACTATGCGAAGTCGCGGACGAACGATCCAGGGGGGCCTGCAACTGGCGAGGAACGTGTGTATCGTGGCGGCGGCTGGTTCAACTGCACCAGGGGCTGCCGGTCCGCGAGCCGCAGCGGGAGCCAGCCCGAGAACCGCAACCTGACTCTGGGCTTCCGTGTCGCCGTGACGGCGGAGTAGCGGAGCGTCGAGCAGGTATCCCGTGCGGATGGTCTTACAGTGCAACACAGCCGGTCGATGGTTAGGGTATACGCCCAGCGAGTCGCGCCAAACAGGGCATTACATGCCCCATGAGGAATCGAGACATGCTCAGCACAGTGAGGTTTTCGGTTTGCCGTCTCTGGAAGTGGGGAATGCTGGCAGTGCTGGTCGCGTGCGCTGTCCTTGCCGCGAGCGCTTATCCGGTGCCTGAAGCCACGGGCCAGGACGCGACGGCGGCCAGGGGTGTGCCGGAGGACCAATTTGATGATCCCGAGGCCATCATCAATCGTTTCAGCGCCGAACTGGCACGGCGGGCGAACGGCCCGGGGATTCCCTCACCCAACGAACTCGCCCAGCAGGCCGAGGCAAACAAGACCTGTACTGTGGCCAGCAATTCCCGGCGTAGGGCTGGTTTGGGACCGTGGCCAGCCTACGGGAGCAATTGGGGCGGTGTCACGGCGAAGTAACCGTTCACACCCCGGGGAGCAGTGAAGGGGCTGAGTGATGGGCGAGATGGGCTTCCACGGCGGCAGTGAGGAAGGCAAAGGCATTGCGACGCTGTTGCCGGCACGTTTCGATCACCGTAAGCATCGTCTCCACGAACCGGCTGCCGGCAGCGCTTTGCGTCCCAAACGACAGTTTCCGCCAAATCACCGCATGACGCAACGACCGCTCGCCCGCATTGTTCGTCGGCTCGACCCCTTCATGCCGCAAGAACGTCCAAAGCACGGCGAACCTGCTGGTAAGAACGTGAGAGTGGGGAAGGCGGCGAGTTTGCAGATCGATGGGAGCGGGCACGCGCGGGCTTTAGGTTCGCGACAAACTACAGCAGCGCGCGGGGAATCGCCGCGAGCGAGTCTCTGACGTGCGGGAAGGCGCTGCACAGAGCAGGCCGCGGTAGCCAACGCGGCCCACGGCGTCAAGAGGAGTCCAAGGTCGGAAGCGGCATCCCTTTGGCAAGGTCATAGAGCATGGCCTCGTAGAGTTGTCGCATCGAGCGGAAGGTGAAGTGATAGAAATGCGAGCGCAGGATTTCCCACAACGCACGCTTGCTCCCCAGCTTCTGCCAAACCGCGCGGAACAGTCCGCAACAGAGTTGTTGCGTCTGGTCCACCAGGAAGGCCAGCATCATCAGCATGGCGAACACCACCGACAAGTTCCGCACGCCGTGCCCATAGTTGTGCTCAAAGTGGTATCCCTGGTTCTTCAGCGTGTTGAAGGTCTCGTTCTCGATGTGCCACCGCGCCCGGCCGCCGCGCACGAGCAACCAAGCGTTGCGATGGATGACGTGGAGATCGGTGATCCAGGTGAAGTTCTTACGGCACTTCCCGTCCGCATCATATTCCCGGTATTCCAGGAAGTTCACTCGCAGGTCCTGGTTCGACTCGTTCAGCGACACGTCCCACACCCAGGACACCTCGCGGGTAATGCCCCCTTCCTTGCGCGTGAGCGTGGGGGAGCGTCCTTCCCGGCGGGCCGCCTCCACCTGCGCGAACAAAAACGCATGGTCTCCCGGCTTGACGCCAAGGAGGAAGTGCATGCCGTACTCGATCAGGTCCCGCACGTGGGGACCGTTGCTGGCCAGCCCATCCTCCACGACGATCAGTTTCAAGCGGGGATGCTCCCGGCGAATCTTCTGCAACAACCGTCGGGCCGCATTGCGCTCGCAGTCGTTCTTGGTGCTGCCGTCCTGTTTCTGAATCGGCTCCGGCGCCAGGGGGATCACTTCCTTGATGTCGGGGTGGACGAGCACCGCAGCGAGCATCTGATGCTCGTAGGTCACCGTCCCGTTCTTGTGCTCCTTGACTTGGCACGAGGGACAGTGAATCTGCTGCGACGAGAAGTACCCGGTCCCATCCAGCGATAGCAGGTAGCCGCCGTTGTAGAACTCGAACGATTCCAGGGCCTTGCCTCGCTGCAACTGTCGAAACACGTCGCCAAAGGCAGGCCGCAGGTGCGCGGGGGCCAGGGGGTCGAGGATCTCCCGCGTCTGCGTGTCGCTGGGAATCTGCCCGATGCCGAACAGCATCTTCAGGTTGGCATCGCTGCGCCGTTGGTCGAAGGCCAACAGCGACGGATCCTTCAGCGAGAACATGGCGAAGGCCGACAGCAGCGCGTCCCGCAGGGGAATGGGTGGCTTGGGCTGCCGATGGTCGGGGATTCTGGCGAAGCTCTGGCCCAACAAGGCATACAGGGCATCGGCCGACAACTGCTTGCGAACCTTCCTGGCGCCGGGAGTTGGGGGGAGGACCATGGCGATTCCTTTCGCCTTGACCGAGACAGATCATCCTTGAACCGACGCCCTGAAGATAGCCGATCCGGGCCGACAAAGGAACACCTGTTCACGATACGACTTCGCGAAAAGACCACTCACGCACCCCCCATTTTCCCGGCTGTTCCGAGTCGCCGGGAATTGCTGTACTGTGGCCATACTGCCCGACCCGGGGAAGAAGCTCGACGCCGAAGCGATCTACGCTCGGGCGCGTGCGGGGGTTGTAATTGTCGGGGCCATCCCAAAAGCCAAGAAGCGGCATCACTCGCAACCGGTTTTCGCCAGCGGATTCGTGATCCGTAAGGACGGAGTGATCGTCTCGAACGCTCATGTGCTGGAAGCGTTTCGGGAAATGAAGGCCGTCGGCGTGATGACCAGCGATGGCCGGGTGTTCCCGATCAAGGCTGTGCTCGCCGCGGACAGACTCAACGACGCCGCTGTGCTGAAGGTCGAGGCGACAAACTTGACGCCACTGCCTTTGGCAAGGAGCGTTCCGGTGGGTGCAACGGTGTATTGCCTCTCTCCCCCATTGCTGAACTATATGGGAACGGAGAATGGTTTCTTCGCATTCACTCAGGGCATCGTTAGCGGGCGATACCGGACTCGGCTCATGGGCGAGACGCCGATAAACGTCCTGACGATTACCGCCGACTACGCACAAGGCTCCAGTGGTGGGCCAATCCTGAACGAGCATGGAGCGGTTGTGGGCATGGTTTGCCAGACGTTGGCGATCTCGGACGACAGTGGCGAAAGCCAAATGACCTGGAAATTCACCCGCCCGTCAAGCTCCATCTTGGCCCTGGTTCAAAATGCGCTACCGGTGCCAGGGAAGTGAACGCGAGGACCACCATGCAAGAAGGGATCGACATCACTTCGCGAGCAGTCTCGATACGTCCTCCGCGGAGCACAAGAGATTCTCCCCAACAATCGCCGAAAAGTCATGGGAATCTCGCAAGGCGATCAGAGTACGGCTGAGGGCTTGAATCGCGGAGAAGATGGCGACAACAGGGAGGCTCACCCGCGCAACGCCACATGCTCTCAGGTCCGCAATGGACATCGTGTTGATGTTGTTCGGCAAACCTGCCGCGATGCTGACGGGGCCGTGGATGCCCTGTACCAGCGTTTTGACCTCGGCAAGCGTGGCAGCACCCGTGACAAAAGCCAAGTCCGCACCGGCATCGAGGTAAAGATTGGCCCGAGCGATGGACTCGTTCAATCCCGCGTTGCGGTCGGCAGCCACAGACATCACATCCGTTCGTCCGTTGATGATGAGGTCAGGGAGTCCTTCATCGCGAGCCGCCTCCCGCGCGGCCCTGATCTTCTCGACCATCAGGCTCCGATCAATGACGCGCTTCGGAGCAGATTGGCCGAGAACCTGGTCTTCGATATTGACTCCCGCCACCCCGGCACGGATGAAAGCGCGAACCGTCTCGGCAACGACGGGTGGATCGCCAAAACCGTCCTCGCCATCCGCCATAACAGGCGCCTGGACCGCATCGACGATGCTCTTAGTCAGGGCCAGATTCCGCTCGAAGCCGAAAGCTGCCTCAGAGGGACAGCAAGCCGCCAGGGCGAAGCTGTAGCCAGAGCATTGAACCGCCTTGAACCCCAGACTCTCGATGATCCGAGCGCTCAGCGGATCGTAGGCATCAGGCATGACCAGGGTGTCGGGCGACGCCAGCAATTCTCGCAACACGGTGCTCTTGCTCACCATCTTTTCATTCCTTTGAGGAGCCGACAACGGCCTTCAGTGTTTGACCGCGTATATCTTCACGCTCGCGGCGTACTCGTTGAAGTCGTGGCGCGTGGAGAGATCGGCCATCCGTGCATGGAAGGCGGCGTCCTGTGGGGCGGCGGGTGGCGGCGAGCAACACCCTGCCGCAGCAGGCTCCATGACCGGCAGCGTCGGACTGGAGCAGCAACCGCTTTGGGATTCCACCTTGGCGTAAACGTTGAGATCGGCCCCCGTGTCCACGATTTCCATTTGGCTGAATCCCGCCTCCCGAAGGCCATTTCGGTAATCGTCCACCCTGATAGCCCCCGCAAGGCAGCCCACATAGGCCGCCAGGTCGGCGGCCAATTCCGGGGGAAGCGGCTTCTTGAGAACGATGTCGCTCACGGCCAGACGGCCACCGGGCCTGAGCACCCGGGCAATCTCCCGGAAGACAGCCCACTTGTCGGGGGCCAGGTTGATGACGCAATTACTGATGACGCAATCCACGGAAGCGTCGGGCAAGGGCAGCTTGTCGATGGTCGCCAGGTGGAACTCGACGTTCGTGATCGGCTTCCCGGCCGCGCCCTTGGCCGCGTTCTGGCGAGCACGCTCGATCATTTCGGGAGTCATGTCGATGCCGATGGCCCTGCCGCTGGGGCCGACCTTCGCGGCCGCCAGGAACACGTCCAGCCCACCGCCGCAGCCCAAGTCAACCACCACTTCCCCTGGCTTCAGGCCAGCAAAGGCCGTGGGATTGCCGCAGGACAGTCCCATATTGGCCTCGGCCGGTATGGAGGCCAACTGCTCCGGCGAATAGCCGAACGCCTCGGCGACCGCACGGACGCCCTCGTTCTGGCTCGAAAGATCGCTCTTGGCCACCGATCCGTACCTGGTACGCACGACATCCACGATTTCCCGATCCATATCAACTCTCCTTCGCATTTCACCTTGCGCTCAACGGGTTTGCCGCAATCCGACGGCTTGCGTCTTCACTTCTCGGACTCCGGGACGGCTACCATAAAGGAGTCCAGCAATTCGCCGATCATCTCCGTCATCTCTTCCGCCTTAATCAGCGAGAGGCAGCACACTCGGTCCCCTTTACGCCAGCCCACCAGCGCCAGCTTGTCACCGGCCCGGATGCCGGCCCTGGCCCGTGTTTCCTTGGGCAACACCATTTGCCCCCGTTCGTCAATCGTGATGATGGCTTCGATCTGGTGCGAAACTGCGGCGTCGCGCTGCGGGGTGCAGCACTTCTTGCGATGGGTCTTCTCCACGGCCTTCCTCCACAGGCGGTCAGCGGTTTCGGTACATTCTGATTATACTGATTTTGCATGGCTGGGTCAAGGTCGTCGGCCGTGGACCGGCGCGAGGCGGGTTGGGCCAGCCCCCGGAGCGGCCACGGCCCCGGCGAAAGGCTCAAGTTGCTATATGCGGACAACCGAATATCAGTTATACATCCGCCTTTACGAATATGATGACGGCCGCACCAGGCTACGCACGCGGAAATGGCAGGGCTTGGCGCAGCCGTGGAGTCGTGAGAACAGTCGATACTCTACGCGCGCGGGAGATGTGAGCCATGAAGAAGCTGGGTGTCCTCATGATTGTTGCGATACTTGCCACCAGTGGCCCCGGTTGTCAGTCTGGTGGAAGCCGTCTTTGGCGCAATGCTCCGGCTTCAACAGCAGCGTCACCCATTTACGATGGGATGGCCGTGTCTCCGGTGTACAGTCAACCGGGCATGGTGGCCACGACTCCCCGTGCACCATCCCGTGGGTGCGGCCCTGGTTGCAGTTCTTGTGGCGGAAACTCACCCCAAGTGTTGTCCGGGCCGCAGGCGTTTGCCCCCGGCCCCGGCACCGATCCCGTTCTCGGCCAATAACATTCGTTTTGCCGGGTTTCTTGGCGGCACGGCGGCGTGGTACTTCGTGCCAGGGTGTGTGGAGCCCGTCGCAGGTTTCCCGCTGTTTCCCGTTGTTTCCCGCCCAAGCACCTCGTCAGAGGGCTCCAGGCCCACCCAGTGGCGGCTTGGGCGTGTGCTCGACAAAAATCTCAAGCTGCCGTATTCGCGCACACGAATATACAGTATGATATACGCCTAGCCGCATATACGGGATGCCGGGCGGCTGAGATCGAGTTCGACGAATCGGCAAGCGGCGGAGTATCGCTCGGAAGTCCGTTGTGTGAAGGAGAGCATTCAATGGTAGTCCTTCAGGTTTTTGATCCCCCGATGTGCTGTTCGACCGGCATCTGCGGTCCCAAAGTGAATCCGGTGTTGCCGCGCTTCGCGGCAGATGTCAATTGGCTCAAGTCGCAAGGGGTTCGAGTCGAGCGGTTCAGTCTTGCCCAAGAGCCCGGCGCATTTGCGAATAACCCGGTTGTCAAGCAGGTGCTCGCCGAGATCGGTGCAGAATGCCTGCCTCTAATACTTGTCGATGGTCATGTGGTGAGCCAGGGGGTCTATCCGTCGCGAGAGGAGTTGACGGCCTTCACGGGAATTGCGGCTCAGAAGCCGGTGGGCCGCGCCCGAACACCGTTCTTCGACCATTCGACAGCCCTGGGCCGCCGTCTCTTCCTGGAGGACCGGGGGGGAGGATGTTGCGGAGGAAGCGGATGCTGTGAGTGAGCACAACAAGGAAGCACCTCGATGGACTATCTTGAGAAAGCGACCCGCAACCTCTTCTTCACGGGCAAGGGCGGCGTGGGAAAGACCACACTGGCCTGCGCCACGGCCATCGCGTTGGCCGACCGCGGGGCACGGGTGCTCTTGGTGAGCACAGACCCGGCATCCAATCTGGACGAAGTGCTCGGTGTCGCGTTGAGCAACAGCCCCACGTCCGTGCCAGCGATTCCCGGCCTGTTCGCCCTCAACGTTGATCCCGAGGAAGCGGCCCGCGAGTACCGCGAGCGGGTCGTCGGGCCGTACCGTGGGGTGTTGCCGCCGGCTGCGGTGGCCAGCATGGAGGAGCAACTCTCCGGTTCTTGCACGGTCGAGATCGCTGCCTTCGACGAGTTTTCCCGGCTCTTAGGCGACCCCGACACAACCGCCGAATTCGATCATGTCGTCTTCGACACGGCCCCCACGGGGCACACCTTGCGGTTACTGTCGCTCCCATCGGCCTGGACCGGATTCATTGACGCCAACACCACAGGCACTTCTTGTTTGGGGCCGCTTGCCGGGCTGCAACGACAACGCGAGTTGTATCGGGGGACAGTTGCGGCGCTATCCAATGCGGCATTGACAGCGCTGATCCTCGTCAGCCGTCCCGAGTCATCCGCCCTGACCGAGGCCGCAAGATGTAGTCGAGAGTTGGCGTTGCTCGGGGTGAGCAACCAACATCTGGTTGTCAACGGCATCTTCCATGCGTCAGCAAGCGATGATCCCGTCGCCGTCGCAATGGAACGCCGTGGTCGGGATGCCTTGTCGGCCATCCCCGAAACACTCGCCGCCTTTCCACGCACCGGGCTGGCTTTGACTGCCCATAATCTCCTGGGGGTAGCAGCCCTGAGAGGATTCTTCCAGGCGGATGGTTGGGCAGTGTCGGACGAGCTGAAGTTGGAGGACATCGCAGCCGCACCCTTGCCGGCCACCTTAATGGAGGTGGTGGATGAAATCGCGCTGCCGGGCAGGGGAGTTGTCTTGGCAATGGGCAAGGGGGGCGTGGGAAAGACCACCGTAGCCGCAGCGGTCGCCGTCGAACTGGCACGACGCGGCCATCGGGTCCACTTGACAACTACGGACCCGGCGGCCCACGTCCACAATACCGTCTGCGAAGGTCTGCGGGGCTTGACCGTCAGCCGCATCGACCCCGAGGCCGAAACCGAGGCATATCGGGCCGAGGTCATGGCAACGGTGGGGACCGACCTCGATGCCGAAGGGCGGGCATTGTTGGAAGAGGACTTGCGGTCGCCGTGTACCGAAGAAATCGCGGTGTTCCGTGCCTTCGCCCAAGCCGTGGACGCCGGAGAAGATGGCTACGTAGTGCTCGACACGGCTCCGACCGGACACACGATTCTCCTGCTGGATGCCGCACTGGCGTACCATCGGGAACTATCGCGGCAGGCGACGGAGATGCCTATTGCGGTCCGCGACCTGCTGCCACGTCTGCGTGATCCGCACTTTACTCGGGTACTGATCGTGACGCTTCCCGAAGCCACTCCAGTCCATGAGGCTGCCAAGCTACAGCAAGACCTCTTGCGGGCCGGCATCCGTCCCTTTGCCTGGATCATCAACCAGAGCCTCTCGCCGCTGGCCGTCCATGATCCGGTCCTCTTGGCCCGCAAGCAGCGTGAATCGCCATACATCCGTGAGGTGACCGAGGAACTTGCAGCCCGGGCATCGATTATCCCGTGGTTGATTGAAGCCCCAGTTGGAACCGAACAACTACAGGCTGCCCTGTGCGGCCGTCAGGATGCCCAGCCGATAGGCGGGGCGTAACAAACCATGTGGCCTGTTGCCAGAGCCTCAACTGCTGCCACAAGAGATAGACACGAACGATGAGGTGGACCATGAAGGACTCGATGCGATTGCGGCTCAGGTTATGGGTTGCGGCGGTTGTCCTCTTGTCTGCGCTCGGTTGGCCAATTGGTTTGGGCAGCCTGCTTAGCGCTGACGGCGGCAATTCCGCGGGTAATAACCCGCGCGCTCGAAGCACGCAGCCGATCGGCTGCCCCCTCGCTTCAAAGATAATTGCCCTCTTGGAAGATGAGATCAAGGAGGGGCTGAAGCAGCGAGGGATTGAATCCTCGTTTGCCCAGTTCACCAGTTACGCGGGCAGCACGCTCGACAGCACGGCTGACCGAAATGGTTGGTCCGAGCTTTCGGGAAACTGCCGGCTGAGTTGGTACGACAAGTTGTATCGCAACCCGCTCAAGGCCACGGCGGAAGCGGAACGATTCACACGGGAGTTGCACCAGGCAGCCTTGGACGATCGTTCGGGGCTGGGGCAAGTCCTGGATATGGCCGCTGAAAAGTTGGACCTGAAGATCCAGCCGGCCCGACCGCGAGTGCAAGCGGCATCGCCGGAAGCCGCCTTGAATGCGGTCAAGCAGTCCGTGACGGAGGCGCGGACGGCGTATCTGGCCGCCCTTGCGCCTCTTGCTCCGGGCGAACGGAGCGAATTACAGCAAGGGCTCTACCCAGTGTTGGCCGACCAGGATGGTATTGGACAAACTCTCTCGGATCGCACAAGCGGACGCCATCTGTTGGACCTACTGGAGAAAATGGACCGTTCCTCCATTCACTCTGCTGCCCGCGCCCTTATGCCCTTGACCGACGTGCGATTGTTGGAGCAACTCCGCAAATTGCCGGAGGAGGGCAACATCACCGTGGAAGGTGCTACCGGGAGCATTGTGCGGCGGATCGCCACCCCGACCGGCGACATCATCGTCGGCGGCAAGGCCAAGAACGTCTACGAATTGGACAAGATGCCCGGCATCTGCGCGGTCATCGACTTGGGCGGAGACGATGAGTACCGGGAGGGAACCGTTTCACCCGAGCGGCCGGTGCTCGTAGTGATTGATGTAGCGGGCAACGACGCCTACATCGCCACGGGACCTGGTGCCCAAGGGGGCGCGGTGCTGGGCGTCTCGATGTTGCTGGACTTGGAAGGCAACGACATCTATCGGGCGCGGGACGTGGCGCAAGGATCGGCCCTGGGCGGCGTCGGTATCCTCGTGGATTACGCGGGCAACGACGTGTACGCGGGGATTCGTCGCGTTCAGGGCCACGCCGTTGGTGGAATAGGAATCCTGATCGACCGTGAAGGAAACGACCGCTATCATGCCGCCATGTGGGCTCAAGGATTCGGCGGCTCGTTGGGTTTCGGTCTGCTCGACGATCTTACCGGGAAAGATCACTACTCTCTTGGCGGACTCTATCTGAACTCGTTCAAACCGGAGACGCCCGGTTACGAGGGTTGGGGGCAGGGCGTCGGCGCTGGCCTGCGTGAAGTCGCCAACGGCGGCATCGGGGTGCTCTTGGACGGTGGCGGTGACGATCTGTATGAGTACGATTACATGGCGCATGGCGGTGGCTACTGGTTCGGCGTGGGGTTGGCCCGCGACTTCGGCGGAAACGACCGACGCCTTGGTGGGACCCAAAACGAGTTTAACGGAGGGAAGCGGACGGAACCTGTTTTCCAGCGATATGCGTGCGGATGGGGCTGTCACTACTCCCTCGGGTTCAGCTTCGACGACGCGGGCGATGATACCTACGGCGGCACCATCATGGGCTTGGGGTTTGCCTGGGACATGTCCGTCGGTGTGCTCTGCGACTTCTCCGGCAACGACCGCTACGAGGCCGCCGGCCAGCATACCCAAGGCTGCGGCGCGCAGGCGGGGCTCGGCATCCTCTTCGACTTCGAGGGAAAGGACGTGTACTTGGGGCAGGGCCAGGGTTACGCCTCGCCCAGCATCTCCTACCACCCTCAGTCCGCTTGCGGCGGCAACTTCAGCTTTCTTGTCGATTACGGCGGCAAAGACGAATACGGCTGCGGCGTCGAGAACAACACCTACAATCAGCGCGGAAGCGCCGGAGGATTCGTTATCGACCACCCAAAACAAGAGGAACTGGAGAAGACCGTCGAAGGGAAGGAAACGAAAACGACGAAGAAGCCGTGATCTCGCTGCCCGTGTGTGAAATCGGCGGCGTCGCACGGCGTTGAATGCGCGAATTCTGTAGAAGGAGTCCTGAATGGCATACGACTGTCCATGTCCCAAACGGTTCTTGTGGTTCTGCCCCATCGTCAGATTGATGACGCTGGTCGGCCTCTTCGGGACTGTCGGATGGGGTTGCCGGAACGAAACGCGGCCAGCCCATGACTCTGCATTAGAAACAGCGACACATGCCGCAGTGCCTCGCTCACCGGGCTCCCTCCCTCGGCTTTTGGACGTTGGTGCTGACGCTTGTGTTCCATGCAGGAAGATGATGCCGGTGCTCGATGAGTTGGAGAAGGAGTACGAGGGGAGGCTAGAAGTCCAGTTTATCGACATGTTCAAGTATCCGAAAGTTGCCGAGGAGTACGGCGTTCAGTCAATCCCGGTCCAGATATTCTATGGTGCGTCCGGTAAGGAAGTTTACCGGCATGAGGGGTTCATCGCCAAGGAAGACATCCTGAAGAAGTGGCAGGAGTTGGGGGTGGACCTTACGGGGGGCACTGCGGGGCAATAAAACACCGAGGAGATTGCCTGGACGCCCCCCCCCCCCCCGACTGGGGCTAGAAGGACGAAGGGCTCAAGTTGCTATATACGCACAGCCGAATATATGGTACAATATCTGCCATGCCGAATATGTTAGGCGTCGGGAGGACGCTGTTGTGATGTCACTTTTGCTGAAGTCTCGCCTCCGCGTGGCACGCAGAGCCGGGGCTTCCCATGCTGATTGACAGGAGAGCATCCCATGAAGTGTTCGAGCCTCGTTACCCTTGGATTGGTGCTGTTTGCCGCCGGTCTTATGGGCGTCACCCTGACAGGCTGTGGAAGCAGCGCAGCGCAGACGGGGGGCGATCAAGCCCGCAAAGCAAACGACCAGCCGAAAGCGTCGACGAGCACTCCGTCGCAGGGATCGGGCAAGGGGATGGCCGCGATCAAGCAGGCGGCCGACGCGGGCAAGTACCTGTTCGTGTTCTTCTCGAAGACGGACGACGATCAGACGCTTGCCATGCGCAAGGTTTTCGACAAGGCGATGGAAAAGGCGGCCGACCGGGCTCAGGGAGTCGCTGTGAAGATCACGGATGCCTCGGAAAAGGCCATCGTGGACAAGTTCGACCTGAGCCGTGCTCCGATGCCTCTGGTCTTGGCGATAGCCCCCAACGGTGCCATCACCGGCGGCTTGCCAACCAAGTTCGAGGAACAACAACTCCTCGATGCTTTCGCCTCGCCGGGCACCGAGAAAGTGATGAAGTCGCTCCAGGACGGCAAAATCGTGTTCGTGTGCGTCCAGAACGGCAAGACAAAATCCAACGATGCCGCGATGCAAGGCGTCCGCGATTTCAAGACCGACGCACGGTTCGCCAGCGCGACCGAGATCGTCACCCTGGATCCAACAGACAAGAAGGAGGCCAGTTTTTTAACCGATCTCAAGGTCTCGCCCGATACAGCGGAAGCCACCACCGTCTTCGTTGCTCCACCCGGAGTGGCGCTGGGCAAGTTTGAAGGCGCGACCAATAAGGACGCTTTCGTCGAAGTGCTCAGCAAAGCAAACACGGGTTGTGGACCAGGTGGCTGTGGGCCGAGCGGATGCGGCCCGAAGCAGTAGAATCCTTCGCAGACACGCCGAAGTCTCCGTTGGATGGAACATCATCCCAGCCAATGGTTCGGTTCGTCACTCATTCTTACGAAAGGAGTCGCTCGTGACACGGAAGTTGATTTTCCTTGAAATCGCCGCAATTGCGGTGGTAGCCGGTGCTTTCGCCGCCGTTGCGCAGTCGCCCTATAGGGCACAACAACCCGATCCCCAGACCGCAAGCAAAGGCATGGCTGCCATCCAGCGCGCCGCCGCGGCAGACAAGTACCTGTTTGTCTTCTTCTGGAAGGAGAAGAGCCAACAGACGGACGCCATGTGGAACGCATTTCAGCCGGCCATGAGTAAGGTCGCCGACAGGGCCGAATCGGTGGCAATCAACGTGTCGGACCCCGCTGAAAAGACGATGGTCGTCAAGTTCGGCATTGACCGCTCTCCCCTGCCGCTCGTGTTGGCGCTCGCACCCAATGGAGCCATCACCAAAGGGTTCCCGCTCAAGTTCGACGAAAAGCAGTTGTCCCAAGCCTTTGTCAGCCCAGGTACGGCAAGGTGCCTGAAGGCTCTCCAAGCACGTAAACTCGTTTTGCTGTGCGTTCAAAGTCGCTCGCCGCAAATCAGGCAGGTATCGCTGCAACAGGGAGTGGCAGACTTCGCAGCCGACGCTCAGTTTGCTGGAGCAACGGAAGTAATCACCCTTGACTCCGCCGATCCGGCCGAAGCCTCGTTTCTCCAAGACCTCCAAGTTCCGCGAACGGCTGGGCAGACCACAGTGTTTCTCGCTCCACCTGGCTCGGTCGTCGCCAAGTTCAGTGGACCTGTCACGAAGGAGCAACTCGTAGCGAAGCTCCAAGAAGCCCAGTCAAACCCCTGCGCCGGCGGCAAGTGCGGTCCTGGCGGCTGCGGACCCAAGTAACAACAGGAGGCTGCATCCATGAAACTGCACACACTCGTCTTGCGCGAGATTTTCGAGCGCAAGAGCCAACTGCTGACCAGCTTCCTGGCGATCCTGCTGGGAATCACGGTCATCGTGTCGATCAAGAACATTACTTACTATTCCGAGCAGGCCGTGGCAAGGGAGATGGACTCCTTGGGGGCCAACGTGCTGGTGCTCCCCAAGTCGTCCACGTTGCAGGACTACTACGCGGCCGACATGCAGGGCGAGACGATCCCCGAAGAGTACGTCACGCGACTGGCGATGTCCGACCTAGCGGGGCTCGACAACCTCTCCCCGAAACTGTCGTTGCCGGTCGAGCTACAGGGGAAGACCTTTACGCTCACGGGCATCCTGCCTAAGAACGAGTTCCAGGCCAAGGCCGCCTGGGGCGGCGCGGGAATCTTCTCGCGGCCCGTCGGTTGCGGGGCCTCGGTCGGAATGATGGGATCGACAGATAAGAAGACGCAGGCCCGCAAGAGGGTCATCGAGACCCTGGAAGACAGCGAAGTGCTGGTCGGTGCCGACGTGGCCGGCAAGCTCGGGCTCAAGGAGGCCGACACAATGGACGTGCTGGGCAAGACGTTTAGCGTCACCGCGGTCCTGCCGCAGACCGGCACCGTGGATGATTCCCGCATCTTCGCCCACCTGCACGTTGTCCAGGACTTGTCGAAAAAGGGGCCGGTCATCAACGCCATTGAAGTGATCGGCTGCTGCCAGGAAATCTCCAATGGGCTGGTAGAGAAGGTCAACCGTCTGCTGCCTGACGCGAAGGTGGTGACGATCACGCAAATCGCGGCTTCGCAAATCAACATCAACCGCATGATGTCGAACCTCTCGCTCATGTTTCTGATGATTATCATGTTCGTGGGCGGGGCGAGCATCGCGAACTACATGTACGCGAATGTCTTCGAGCGGCGACGGGAGATCGGCACGCTCATGGCGTTGGGAGCCAATTCCGGCTTGGTGCTGAGGATATTCCTGCTCAAGGCTCTGATTCTGGGGGTAGCTGGCGGGATCGGCGGTTATGTAATCGGCACGATCCTGGCGGTAGTCCTCGGGCCGAAGCTGGCCGGCGTCAACGTGTTGCCCATGCCGCTGTTGGCCCTGCTGGCGGTTGGCATCTCCGTGTTGCTCGCCCTGGTGGCCAGTTACTTTCCAGCCCGGCGAGCGGCCCGGCTCGACCCTTGCGCGACTTTCCAGGAGATCTGATTCATGTTGAAGATGGAAAACGTCAGCAAAACCTACCGCCATCGCGGCCAACTGGTGACGGCGATGAACGGGGCCAATGCTGAAATCCCCGAGGGAGATTTCGTTTGCATTGTCGGCCCGAGTGGCAGCGGCAAGAGCACCCTGCTATTGATGCTGGGCGGAATGCTTTCGCCTTCCGGCGGCCGGGTCTTCTTGGACGGCCAGTCGATCTACGACCTCGATTCCAATGGCCGTGCCGAGTTGCGAAAGCAGCAGATCGGCTTTGTCTTCCAGACCTTCAATCTGGTGCCGTACCTGTCGGCCATCGAGAACGTCCAGATCCCGCTGTACTTGGTGGGCGCGGACAACCCGTCTCAGCAAGCCCGGGCAGAGGAACTGCTGACGCGCGTGGGCTTGGCCGACCGGATGCACCACAAGCCGAGCGAATTGAGTGTCGGCCAGCAGCAGCGGGTGGCATTGGCCAGGATGCTCGCCAATGACCCTGCTGTAATCCTCGCCGACGAGCCGACTGGCAACCTGGACCCGGAGACGAGCCAGCAAGTGATCGACTTCCTGGAGGAGGTCAATTCCGAGGGCCGAACCGTTGTGATGGTGACGCACGACCCTCGGGCAGCGGAGCGTGCCAAGAGGATACTCAGGCTGGATCGCGGGGCCATCGTCTCCGAGAAGCCTGGGCGAAAGACCCGTCATACCGCGGCGTGACGATCTGAACTCATGTTGAATCGGGTGCTAACATGCAGCAGACCGACGTATCCAACAGCGTTGACCTGATGTTCAGGGCGTTCTCCGACCGTACTCGATTACGGATTCTCTGTCTCCTGCACGAGAAGGAGTTCTGCGTCGGGGACATCGTTGAAATCCTTCAAGTGCCGCAGCCGAAAATCTCGCGGCACCTGGCCTACTTGCGCAAGGCCGGACTCGCGAGAGTCCGCAAGTCGGGGCTTTGGTGCTACTACTCCATCACGCCGGCGCAGACAGCCTTTCATGAGAAGCTGCTGTCGTGCTTGACCAACTGCTTTTCGGAAGTGCCGCAGATTCAGGCTGACCTGGCTCGGTCGGCAGAGATTAAGAATTTCGGCGGTTGCTGCCCACCGTCGTGAACGGCGTTTACTGCCGTCGGGCATCGCCCGCGGTGGAGGAGAGAAAGGACGCTAGCCTCCTTGCCGTGCCTTGCTGGTCGAGTTGCCACTCCGGCAAGGCACGGCCGTCCTCTTAGTTTCCCGGTATGGGAACATAGCCTTGCGCGCTGGATAGCGACGGCACCGTGCTGCCACAGGAAGTGCAGCCAGGGCCGCATGGGGCCGGTGACGCGACTCCCGGCGTCGCGACTGGATCGACGTACATGGCCGCCGGTGGCGCGGGGCCACCGTAGGTGGCGGCTGGCATCACCGGGCCAGCGGAAGGGCGCTCGAACCAGTTGCAGTTCCGGCAACCGGCCACACCAACGGCAAGCGCCGATACCACCATCAAGAGAAGAAATCTTTTCATAACCGCGGTCTCCTACCAAGAAACGGCTCGCCTTCGTGCGCACAGGCCAACAGGACAACTCTACACCACGTCTCGCTCGCGGCAAGCAACAGGAGACAAATGATGAGCCTGGATGAAGGAATCGTCCGTAAACCAGACTGTTCTTGGCTGCGCTGGGCATCGTTGCTGGCCGTCGGAGTGGCAGCCATCATGTGGGCCGGCATTGCGGTGCTCAGCGCGGCTGGCTCAGCGTCCGGCTGGAAGAGCACCGCCAGAGACGAGGACGCTGGCAAGGCGGAAAACCTTTCGCAAGCCTTTCGGACAGCGGCGAAGCGAGCCTTACCAGCAGTAGTCGTCATCAAGACATCCGGCAACAGGCAGATGGCCGGTAGTGCCAACAGCGACGAGCCTTTGTCAGGGCCGAGTTTCGAGGATTCTGCTGGTGAAGAGGACTTTGACTGGCAGCATTCCCAGAGCGAATCGGAGCCAGTGCTCGGGTCCGGCGTAGTGATTGACGCCCAGGGGATCGTCCTGACAAACAACCACGTCGTCGAAGGCGCGGACGAGTTGATCGTTCGACTGGCCGATGGCCGGCAATTCCCGGCGATAATCGAGAGGACCGATAGTAACTTGGATTTGGCCGTCTTGCGGGTTAAATCCGAGACGCCGCTTCCGGCGGCCCCCCTGGGGGACTCGGAGCGGCTGGAAATAGGCGATTGGGTCTTGGCCATCGGCAGCCCGTTCGAGTTGGAGCAGACTGTTAGCGCGGGCATCATCAGCGCCAAGGGCCGGTCCCTGGATTCGGCTGGAAGCGCACGGCTTCTACAGACCGATGCGGCGATCAATCCGGGCAGTTCCGGCGGTCCTCTGGTGAACCTCGCTGGCGAGGTCGTGGGGATCACTACCGCCATAGCATCGAGGACCGGCGGCTATCAGGGGATCGCTTTTGCGATACCCATCAACCTTGCGAAACAACTGCGTTCCTCGCAACGTGACGGCACACCTTCGCAGCCCAACCGCAGGGGGGCATGGTCCCGAACGCTTCCACGGCAAACTTAATCGGGGGAAGCGACCGCCTGGAAACCCTCCGGCTGTCAAGGGGAGCGATTACCTGTCAGGGGGGCCAACGAGGAAGCCCGCTGGCAGCCTGATGCTGCCGAGGCGCGAATTTGGGGGGTCGGCAAGGGCATCTGGCAACCGCCGGAAGGCGATCGGCAGTCATGGAGGATGCTGGCTGTCCCACGCCCACGTGCGTACCCAAGGCACTTGCCGCACCCGCGTCTTGCACGGACGTATTGCCTGGCACGCCATCGCCCATCGCGGGGCTTCCCATACTTGACGGCCCATCTCTCGGCAGTTCATAGTAAGGGATGTTGCACGTGCGGGGAGTATTGCCCCGGCCGGTGCGTTCGTTACCAACTCCTAGCTCCTGATATGTCTAAGACCAGGCAGACCGAGGTACTTGACAGCATCGACCTGATGTTCCGGGCTTTTTCCGACCGGACGCGCCTACGGATTCTCCATGTCTTGCAGGGCGGGAGACTCTGCGTCGGCGACATCGTGGAAGTCCTTCGCGCCCCGCAGCCCCGAATCTCTCGGCACTTGGCCTATTTGCGGAAGGCCAACCTGGTTCTGGTCCGCAAGTCCGGTCTGTGGAGCCACTATTCGCTCGCCCCGGCCAAGACGCCCTTCCACCGGAAGCTGCTGGAATGCTTTGCCAGTTGCTTCGGCGAAGTGCCCGAACTCCAGGAGGACAACGCCCGGGCGGCCAAGATCAGGAAATCCGGCGGCTGTTGCCCGAAGTTGTGACTCGACCGTTTGCTGCGAGACACGAGTAACACGCCACAAGAGCGTCTACACGTTCGGATGGAGCCGCGCCAACTCCGCCGCGTCATAGACTCGGCCCAAGCGACCCCGGAGCACCTCTCCAATCGGATTGGTGTCAAGACGCGCATCCAATTGGAGAGCAGGCTGAAGCATGGCCGACAGAAGAGATTCCTTGAGGACCCGCTCTCGGGACCGTCCAGAACATCGCCCGAACGGCGCCATGACGGCCCGATACGTCGATAGCTGATGCCCTCATGCCCGTGGGGCCTTGTCCTGCCCGCCCGCCCATCGACAGCGACGACCCTCATCCAGCACGAAGTGAATCCCGCAGGCTGCACGTTGATCCCTTCGGGCTTCCCTGTTGCTTACGCCCCAAGCGCTTTCCGCAGGTGGTCCCCCCGCCTGCGGATGTGCTGGTAAACCCTCATGAGCATCTTTAGATCGACGTGGCCCATGAGGGTTGCGATTGTGACCAGATCGATCCCCTGAGCAATCTTCTCGGTTGCGAACGTGTGCCGAACCATATAAGGCGTCACTCGGAACCCTAGTCTGCGAGATAGCCTAGCGCATCGACCGTCCAAGCCGGTTGCGGCCCAAGGTTTGCCCCGATCGTTTCGGAAGATGGGACCTTCCGGGTACTTCAGGGCAAGGCGTTGGCAAATCTCGAAAGCTCGGTCCGAAAGCAAGACGATTCGCTTCTCGCGTTTGCCCTTACTTTCATCGGCCGGAAACTCCCAGCACTTGGCAGCCCGGTCGAAGTGCCGAGACTCGACGCGCCGAACTTCCTGGGGTCGGCAGCCCGTTTCATGCATGACAGTGAGCAAGTCCAGCAAGGCGGCATCGTCACACGTCAAGACTTGGGCCCATTGTTGCGGTTCCAGGTAAGCATCGTCACCGCGGGAGTACTGCGGCGGGACTTTCACCTTGCGAACCGGGGACTTGGCGATGTAACCTTTGTCTTCAGCCCATTGAAAGGCGCTCTTGACGGCTCGAACCAGGTTGTGGCGGTAGGTTGAGCTAGTCGGCTTGTCAGTCGGCTTGCCCCCCTTCATCCTCTTGACCCGGTGGCAATCGTTCAACCAGTTTTCGACGTGGTATGGCTGGACATCGGACACCCGGAGCGCGGGGCCGATGTAGTTGATGAATGACCGGACGGGCCGGCTGTAGAACCGGCGGGTACTCGGGGGTGAGTTGTCGTGCGATTGGAGGAAACGGTACAGGATAGTGGCGGCCGACTGGTCTTGCTGGGGCGGGAGCCTACCGGCCATGACCTGGTAGTACACGTCCATCGCCTTGTCGTGGCCCTCCTCCTCGGAAGCAAGCCGTATTTGCTTGCCGTTCAAGTTGACATACCATGCCTTGTGTGACTTCTTGTAGTGAGGTTTCGGCTGTCGTTTCATCGGTTGAGTCTCCTGTTTCACTGGATTGTTGCAGATTGCCTGTTTTCTCAAGCCTACCGTGTGATTCAGGACAAAGCGGGACAACCGAAAACGGCCTATGCCGCGTCAAGCGTCATAACCCTTTGCTCCGCAAGGGGTTGTCGAGGGACAGAATCGTCTGAAGTCGGCCAGAAGAGCCAGAATAGTGACCCAGCGATTCATCGCTGGGGCGTCGATTCCGCCACGATCCGTTCGTCCCGGTAGGGACGATTGAGCCCTTCAGCCGTCCCTGCCGGGACGGGCGTGCGGCGTCGAGATCCCCCGTTTCCCAGCGATAAATCGCTGGGCTACTATCAAAGGTCCCTTCGGGACCGCAACGGCGGGTGGCACGGGCTGCTTGTCAGCCCGTGTTCTCCCCCGCGAGTCAGGCGACCACTGGCTCACCAGCAGCCAGTGCCACCCAACATCCTACGGGCCCGCGCCCCCGGGGGGATTGCAGGGGTGAGCGGTTCGGCCCACAATGGGGGTCGCGGGCCCGACGTCCCGGACCCGCCCAACCGCCTTCCCCACTGCCGCGGAGACCCTGACCGTGGACGCTATGCAAATGCAAGAGGCCGAAAAACGCATCGAGGTGGCCCGAACGACCGGAGCCACCGCCCTGAACCTCGCCGAGCTGCGCCTCACGTCGGTTCCGTGGTTCTTCGGCCAATTGAGCCGGCTGGAGACCCTGTACCTCCAGTACAACGAACTCACGTCGCTTCCGGACTCCCTCGACCAATTGACCCGGCTGCGGGGACTGTTCCTCTCCGGCAACCAATTGACGTCGCTTCCGGAGTCCCTCGGCCAATTGACCCAGCTCGTCTTTCTCTTCGTCGACGGCAACCAACTGACGTCGCTTCCGGAGTCCCTCGGCCAATTGACGCACCTCGAGCTGCTGGACCTCACAAGCAACCAACTCACGTCGCTTCCGGAATCCCTTAGGGAACTCAAACGTCTCACTAGACTCTACTTACACGGAAACAAGGCCCTTGGCCTGCCCGACGAGGTGCTCGGGCCAACGTGGGCGCAGGTGGCCACGGGTCGTGGCAGACCCGCCAACCCGGCGGACATCCTGGACTACTACTTCCGCGCCCGGGCCGGCGGAGGGCCGCTCAATGAGGCGAAGTTGATCCTGCTGGGGCATGGGGCGGTGGGGAAGACCTCGCTGGTCAAACGCCTGGTCGAGGATCGCTTCGACCGCAAGGAGAAGAAGACCGAGGGGATCCGGATCACGCAGTGGCCCGTCAAGCTGGCCGGCGGGGACGACGTGCGGTTGAACGTCTGGGATTTTGGCGGTCAGGAGATCATGCACGCCACCCACCAGTTCTTCCTCACCCACCGGAGCCTCTACCTGGTGGTGCTCAACGGCCGGGGCGGGCACGAGGACGCCGACGCCGAGTACTGGCTCCGACTGGTCGACAGCTTCGGCGGTGATTCCCCGGTCCTCGTGGTCTTGAACAAGATCAAGGAGCAGGCCTTCGACCAGAACCGCGGGGGACTCAGGGAGCGGTTCCCCCGCATCCGCGGGTTCTTGGAGACCGACTGCGCCGACGGCACCGGGATCGACGCCCTGCGCGAGGCGGTCCTCCGCGAGACCGATTGCCTGGAGCA
>Ga0315290_10000795_pt1 | contig 21116 bp, 16 predicted proteins | sample YL17G12_0_MG_FD_203627 | JGI IMG/M metagenome (GOLD analysis project Ga0315290, IMG submission 203627) | Sediment microbial communities from Yellowstone Lake, YNP, Wyoming, USA - YL17G12_0 | ecosystem: Environmental > Aquatic > Freshwater > Lake > Sediment | place: USA: Wyoming | collected... | reverse complement strand
TAAATAGTATTTAGGTGGACAAGAATGGACGCAATTGAGTGCATAGCAACCAGGAGAAGCATTAGAAGGTTTCTTAAGATGCCTGTTGACTTTGAGACTATCATGAATATTATTGAGGCAGGCTCTGTTGCTCCTAGCAGCGGCAATGTCCAGGACTGGAAATTCATATTAGTTGATAATCAGGATTTGAAAAAAGAGATTTCCGAGCATAGCCTTGGCCAGGAATGCCTTCACAACGCAGCTTTTCTTATCGTAATCTGCTCTGACCCTGAGCAGACAGAGTTGCACTACGGACTGAGAGGAGAGAGACTTTACACTGTGCAGAACTGCGCAGCTGCAGCAGAGAACATGCTCTTAGTAGCTCATGCCCTTGGCCTTGGGGGGATCTGGGTTGGTGCATTTGATGAGGAAAAGATGAGAGAACTCATGGATATTCCAAAATCTGCAAGGCCCCAGGCAATACTTGCCTTTGGCTACCCTGACGAGATACCCGACCACAAGAGAATGAAGGACTTAAGCATAATCACTTATTTCAATAGCTACGGAAATAAGCTAAAGAATGTGCATCATGTTCTCAAAGATTATTCTGTCGAGTGGGAGGAACGGATGAAAAAGGCGCACACTATGTTTGGGCGTCTTAGAGAAAAAACTGGTACAGCAACGCAAAAAGCCACTGATAAAATAGGCAAGAAAAGCAGTTCTTTATTTGAGAAATACAAAGAAAGCGTTAAGAAAAAAGTAAAAGTAAGTAAGAAATAATCTGAAATCTACATAAACCTTTAAATAACCTGCTAGTTTTCTTTCTCCTACAATGCCTTTAACTGAGGAGTTCAGGGAAGTATTATTCCCTCATGATGAAGTCAGAGCTATACAGGAAGACCTTATCAGGGCTATTAATAAAGCAGTGACTACCCAGCAGAACCTGATTGCTCATGCTCCAACAGGGCTTGGCAAGACAGCGGCAGCCCTCGGACCAAGTATCAAGGAAGCTCTAAAAAAGGATTTGACTGTTTTCTTTATGACCTCGCGCCACACCCAGCACAAGCTGGCAATGGATACCATTAATCTAATTAGGAATAAGTACAGGCTCAACTTTACAGCAGTTGATATTATCGGGAAGAAATGGCTTTGCCTGCAGCCTAATATTGACAAGCTTTATCCTCGTGAATTCGCAGATTATTGCAAGAATATGAAAGAGGATGATTTGTGCGAGTTCTACAACAAAACCAAGGAAAAAGGCGAGGTTTCAAAACAAGCCCTTGAAGTGGTTAGTGAATTAAAAAAAGTCAACAAGACAGACACAGAGAACATTATTGAGAAGAGTAGAGAAAACAAGCTCTGCCCTTATGAAATTGCTTTGCTAATTGCCAAGGATGCAAGAGTTATAGTCGGAGACTATAATTACCTGTTCAATCCTCATATTAGGGAAAATTTTCTCAAAAGGACAAGCAAAGAGCTTAACAAGATAATCATGATTCTTGACGAAGGCCACAACATGCCTGAGAGAGTAAAAGACCTTGCCAGCCACAAAATAAGCACTAACACAATAAGGCGAGCATGGGATGAAGCCAAGAGGTTTAAGAAAGATGAAATCCTGGAAATACTTGAGGCTCTTGAGAAAAAACTCTGGGGCTTGGCAGAAGAAGTTGAGCAAGAAGCATATGTTGAAAAGGACAAGCTTATAGAAGAGATTAGTGAGATGACTGATTATGATGCCATGATTACAGAGATGAGCGCGCTGGCTGACAAGGTAAGAGAAGAACAAAAACAATCGTCACTAGGAACAATAGCAGCCTTTTTAGAAGCGTGGACTGGAGATGACAAAGGATTTACAAGAATACTCAGCAGGAGCACTGGACTAAAAGGAGAAGCAATAGTAACCATACAATACAGGTGCCTTGACCCAAGCCTTATCACCAAGGATGTTATACGAGCAGCCTATGCTACTATAATAATGTCAGGAACTCTCAACCCAACAAGCATGTACAAGGAAATACTAGGATTTGACACAGCAGAAGAAGCCAGCTATAAGAGCCCTTTCCCAGAGGATAATAAACTAAACATCATCATACCCAAGACCAGCACCAAGTATGAGACCAGAAGTGAAGACCAGTACATGGAAATAGCAGAGATAATCGCAAGATCAACCAACAAAATACCCGGGAACACAGCAGTATTCTTTCCGAGCTATGATTTAAGGGATAATATCAACAAGCACTTCACAAAACTAACCAATCGCCCTTTGTTTATTGAGAAGCAGAAGCTTACAAAAAAAGAGAAGATGGAATTCTTGGAATCATTCAAGAGCTACAAGAATGTTGGGGCAGTGCTAATGGGGGTAATAGGAGGAAACTTTGGAGAAGGCATAGACCTTCCAGGAGATTTCCTTAAAGGAGTGATAATCGTCGGCTTGCCGCTCCAGAGGCCTGACCTGGAAACAGAAGCTCTCACCAAGTACTATGATGATAAATTCAAGAAAGGCTGGGATTATGGATATTTGTTCCCCGCATTCAACCGCGCACTTCAAAGCGCAGGCAGGTGCATAAGAAGCGAGACAGATAAAGGAGTAATCATATTTCTAGATGAAAGATACAGCTGGAAAAACTACTACAGATGCTTCCCGCCAGGCTGGGACATAAAGACAACATTACTCTACGAGAAGATGATTGAGGATTTCTTTAAGGAGAGCGAGAAATAGTGTGAGCCATAGCAAGAACTGCAAAAATTCTAAGGGCTCTCTGCCATAAACACGACACTGCCGTTGCACTGGCCAGAAGCATTTGCTTGGGGAGGGACTAGGAATTGCCAATAAGTTGAATTAGTTTTTATCTCATCCACTATTGTTTTTGACAGTATGGTTAACCCAAGGCCCTGCGGAGTGGAGGATAATTGATTCTTTGAATTGTAGTCAATAGTGCTGTCTGTTGAAAATCTTTCAAAGGCAATACTTATGTTATTTATCTGGCAAATCATGGACAAGCCCGTTCCTATTGCTTCATCATCTCCGCCAAAGCCATAAACACTTATGTTCATAGGCATGTTTCCAACATTGCTTATATTGACTGTAACATTCTGCGAAGTTTCATTAGCCTGGAGATTAGAATAATCAATAACGCTTGTAGAGATGTTCAGGGCAAATAGCTGGTTAACTGCAGTACTATTAGTGGCATTGGTAGTTACATAAGTTCCCCGCGCAAATCCTGTGCAATTCCATGTGCCATTGACTGCAAAGTGCCATACATTGAATACGCAAACATAATCCGCACTTTGACCTGCACCAGTAATGAATGCACAACTCCCGTTGGTGTAGTGTGTCCTGTTGTCGTCTGCAGCGCCATAAGTTGTGGTGAATGAGTAGAATGTTGCGTTTACTCCTTGAATACGGGTGTAAGATGCAGAATCCACAACAGTCATGTTGCAATAAACACTTTTAGTTGTGCCTGCCTGCAAATCAATCTGGTCAATTGGGAATGTGATGCCGTCATCAACCATTATTGAAGTTATGTTAAGTAATTGCGTGATTATCGTGACATTTCTTGTAAGGGTATAATTAAAGTTATTTCTGGTATCATATGCTGTTGCATTAAAATAATATACGCCATCTGACAAATTTGAGAAATTAGCAAAAAGATTAGATGAACTCGTTGTATATGAAGAATTAATTAATGCACCAGAAATATTGTATAAGTAAATGGTTATGTTCTTGAGAGTGGTATCATTGGCAGTCACATTAATAATGATGTAGCTCCTGTTCAAGGTTAAGCTTGAATTTTCTGTTGGCAGAGTAAAATTAATTTGAGGATTGGTCTTGTCAAATCTCAGGGTAAGGGGAGCATAGTCAATTGCCAGGGCGGCGTCATCATTGTTTTTGCTCATTGAAATATTAATTCCATACCTGATGTTTATGAAATTATTGCTCACAAAATCTGAGAGATTATAATTGCTATAATTTAATGTATAGTTGTTAACTCCCTCAACTCCATCTCTCAGAACAAGGGTTCCTAGAATAACATAAGCCCCGCTTGTATAATTGAATATTTGGACATTGCTAGGATTAAGTGTAGTGCCACTAGGCAAAGCAGAACAAGTTGTCGGAGCAGTTACATCACCGCTATGGCAATAACTAATAGTGAAATTAAGATCAAATATTTGTGAAGGGCTAGAAAGCCCGATCGCTGATATGTTATAAGTTATGTTAAAGTAACCTACTGGGTTGTTTCTCCTGCTGCTTGGGTTTACTACCCCTGCAGCCCAGAAAACTCCATTATCAGTCTGAGTGTCAGCCACAGCTCCATCAATATAATTAATGAAGCTAAGGTTTATTACATTACCCATATCAGCAGTGCCTGTTGTTGGGCTGGTCTCTGTAAAGCCAGGGTCATCTGAGGTTAATATAAAAGAATATTCTCGACCAGGAATTATGTCAATAAGCTTAATCCAGGTTCCATAGCAGCTCTGCTCTGAAAAATTCCACTCCTTGCATTTCCAAAGCTCTGTTCCAACAGCAACGCCAGTCACAGTTCCATTGGTAAAGTTCAAGCCAGTTGGATCAATTGCAAAAGACTTGACAACGTTCTTCTGCGGGATATTAATCTTCTCTTCCAGGACCTTTTCCACCCCAACGCTCAGGTTATCAGTTATTTTTAAGCCCTTTAATTTTATTTCCCTAAGAAATGATTTGTTTATGATTATATCAAAAGAACCAAAGCCATTTGCCTCTTCTGATACTGTTGCTTCAATATCCTCGCCAAAACCTTTGCTGTCAAGAACCTTAATAATCCTTTTAGGCACGGGAAGATTTGAAGATTTTACCTCAAACTGGTATGAAGATAAGATATTACCTAGATTATCCTTTAGCACTAAACCATGTATGCCTATACCTTCTGGGACAAAATTAATATATCTTAAATCCCCAACATATCTCCTTGAAGCACCATTAAATACATAATAAAGATTAAGCTGGCTCTCATCAGAAAAATGTACAGACACTTGCACATTCTCTCCTTCAACATACTCTTTTTTATCAGTTGCAATAAAAACTGTTTGATTGGCTGGTTCAAAATTATTCATTTCCTCACCTTCAGAGGCTGGCAAATCAATCTCTTGGCGCGACTCGTTTTCTTGAGAAGTAATGCCTTCAACAGATTCCTGGCTTTCAATAATAGCCCCTGCTCTTATTGTCACATTGAACGAGAGGGAATAAAAAATAGCCCCGGCTGATTTCTCAACCAGGGCAATGGTGTAGATACCTTCTTCTGTTGGATAGAAGAACATCACTGGGTTAAAGTCCCCCTTGTAAGTATAGCTATTATTCAAAGCAGAAATTGTGAGGTAATATGAACTGTAATCCGCAATGGCAATATTAATGCTGAGATTCACAGTGTCATCTATCCGGTAGTTGCTCCTATCAACAGAAATTGGTAGCAAAGCAGGCTCAGTAACAACTATGCCTGAGCCAAGGAAAAGAAAAATAAGTATAATCCAACCAAGTACAAAAGACTTTATGCGCATCTACACCACCACAAAAAATAACAACTTAATAATAACTGAATGCTAGCATCTATCCTAACCCTGAATAATATTATGGCTTGCTAAAAGCGATTATGCCTTGTTCCCTTCATCAATTGCTTTCTTTTTCTCAAAACAAACAATACTAAAACAATAATTATAATCACTAAAATAATTAATATGATGCTCCAATTAAATGCAGCACCTGCGCCAGGAGGCATGCCTGAAGGATTAACATTAAGGATTGAGCTCCTGTCAAAAGTCAATTTCTTATTATACAAAACTCGGCCAGTGATAACATACTGGCCATCCTGAGTTGGATTGAAATAAGTCCTTAATTTAACAGTTTCACCAGGCATTACATCAAGAGGGTCTGTGTCAATAATCTTGAAAATGTTATCACCTGAATTAATAGTTCCCTTGAACTTGGCGCTCACCACTCTCGAGCCCAGATTCCTAAACACAGCATCAATAGGCACAATGTCTCCGGCTTTAGCCCAGGCAGAATTCTCAATCTTGACAAGCTCTCCCTTATCACTCACTCCTCCTCTTTCAATCACACTCATAGTAAGGAAAGCAGAGACGCCATCACCGCAAAAAGGAGTTTTCACCTTAACCCAATATTGCCCTATCTCAAGATTTTGAGCAATAGAATAGAAAATTCTTTCCTGCATTGTTGGAAGGATGCTTTTGTTAAGTGTAAAGTTAAAAACCTTAACCAATTCTGTCTGGTCCTGATTCCAAAACTCCAGGATAAAACTTGGTTTTATGCGCACATTGCCATTGTTAGTCACCACAGCATAGAATTCAATAGGATAATTTTCCTCAACATCATTAAGCTCAAAACCTACTGCATTGCAGCTCACAATCTCCTGGCCAGTTATGTCCACCCCAAGCCTAATGCCAATAGCAGCCCTGACAGCAGTGCCGAACTGCCCTTCAGGCCCTGCAAGGGCACCAGTAACAAATCTGACAGAGCCAGTGTATTGTTGGTTCTTGGCATCACCAGGAGGCTCAACAATAATAGCCACAACATAAGGATGGTCTCTACTTATGAAAAACGGTTGTATAGAGGGCTCTAGCCTCACCCAATCAGCAAGTTCCCCCTCCAACTTATAGGTAACGCTCAGGTTAAAATCAGTGTCTGTAGTGAGAGTCACAAGCTCTTGCGCATAGCCGTTCTTAAGAACATTCTTGAGGTTTATAACGCCCTTATTAGCACCTACAACCGTGGCTTCAGCAAAAAATGAGCTACACAGGAATATGGCACATACCAAAACAACAGCCAAGGCACTGCGTGTTTTCTTAGTTAAAAATCTGAACAAAATCACCCACCCGCTATTCTTCTCCTAAACATTAATTTTTACCTAGTTTTTCTCTTATCCAGAGCTATATAAATCTTTCTGAAAAAGGACTGCCCTTAATAAAAAGTCAAAACGCCCGCACAAGCAGAGCTTATTAAACTTATCTTAATAAGCTAAATATATAACTATTTGTATTATAAAAAAAGAAAAATATTTAAAGCTCCTTTCCTATAATGGAATAATCTAGCTGGAAAACTGTTCGTCGAGGTGATTAATGAAAAAAGTAAATATCGGGATAAGCAAAGAAATCCATGCAAAAGCCAAAATTATAAGCGTTCTGCAGGGAATAACCCTAAACAACTACCTAGCAGATGCAATAGAAAAGGCAGTTGAAAAAGATAAAGGAGTTCTAGCCAAGATTAAGCTGTAAGGAATCGATGAAGCTAGAGAGAAATCCCTCAGAACGCCACAATTAATTAGATGAAAAAATGAAAACAATACAACAAACAGCAAAAAAAGAGAAAATAGCTAATTTAGGTAGGTTCATGCTTGTTTTCGTGCTGCTCAGCCTGGCATTTGTCACTTCTGTCAAAGCAACGCCTCAAATCCAGCTCATGAACCAAACAAATCCTATTGAATACGGAGAAATACAAGTAATCACCCTAAACATAACAATCAACAATACAAACGAAACAACTAATACCACCACCAACTTCACCATAACTCAAGCGCTCATAGAATTTGGCCAGCAAAACCACACACTTGAACAGAGAGCTGGGTATTACATCTATGCCTGGGTGCCCCAACAAAAGGGGATGAATGGTTATATAATATATGCGACTGATTCAAACAATCAAACACAGGATTACACAGATTCATTCCAGGTCACAGACAATGCCCCACCCAGAATCATAAATACTCAGCCAAAAGGAACAATAAACTACAATCTTGTGGAAATAAAAGTAACAACTAATGAGGATAGCACCTGCAAATATGACCAAGCAAATGTAAGCTATGATTCAATGTATTACTCACTCAGCGATCAAGGAGTAAATCACACGCAACTAAGAAGCTTTGAAGATGGCGAATTCCATCTATACACCAGATGCAAGGACACCTCAAACAACATAGGGCAAAGCCAGGTAATAACTTTCAAAATAGATGCGCTCCCGCCAACAATCACAGAAATAACACCAACAGGAACCGTGAATAAGGAAGAAGTAGATATGAGAGTAAGCACAGATGAAGTCGCGACTTGCAAATGGAGCAAAACCAACCAACCATATGCTTCTCTGGAAAACAAATTCCAAACAACAGGGGCGACGCTGCACGAACAGCCCCTCAAGCTCAATCAAGGGATAAATACGTATTATATAGGCTGCGAAGATCCAACAGGGAATAAAAACACGGTAATCGTTCTGAACATAGAATTAAACTTACCGCCAACAGCATCAATAGATATAGAAAGAAATAACAGTTATCGCGCTCTTAGCCAAGGAACCTATGGAATCAGCCTGAAAGCCTCAAAGCCATTAGGCCAAGCGCCTGCACTAAAACTAAAAATAAGCAGTAGGCAAATAAACATACCGTTAGAAGGAAGCTCGGCAACATGGAATGGCTATCTGATAATCCCTTCAGACATAGAACAAGACATAGGAGAATTCCTGTACACAGGCATTGACACCAAAGGAACAACAGGAACAGAAATAACCAGTGGCAAATTAGTTCTCATAGATACGTCCATTCCGCCTGTAACTGAAAGCCTTAAACTAGTCAATGAAAACAACAAGATTAAGTTGACATGGGGATATGTAGGGGAAGAAATAGACCATTTCAATATATATAGGTCAACCACAGGCAACACTGATAAAGCCAATTTCAAAACCTCTGCCACTGAAAAAAGCTACCTAGACTCTGATGTAACCAACAAGATAGGCTATTTCTACAGAATAAGCGCCATGGATAAGGCAGGGAATGAAGGCCCGCTTTCAGAGGAAGAATTCCTTATGACAGAATTCCAGAATATTACAACCCAGTTTAAGCAAGAGCCTGAAATCTTAGCCATCATAAACAGCAAAATAAGCGAGCTTGAAGCAATAGTTCAAGACTTAGATGTTAAAACATCAAGATTAGAAGAAACAACAGACCAAGACATCCTTGAAATAGTCAACCAAGAAGGCTTAGTGACCAAACAAAAAGATATCAAAAGCAAAATCCAAACCATTATAGGAGAATTAAAAACTTACAGAGAAACTAGATTAACAAAAGAAGATATAAATGCAAAAATAGCAATAATAAACACCAAGATAGATGAATACCGGAAGAGCATAATCAAGGAAGTAAAGCTCACAAACAAGGTGCAAAAGGAACAGGCACCTGAAGAGAGTGTTGTTCAAGAATCAATAAATGAGTATCTTAAAGATAAATCCTTAACCGATGATAAGAGAGAAACTTACAACAAAAAGACTCAAGAATTGCAAGAAACAGCCAGAATACAGCAGGAATTAGCCAGCTATGAAATATCCTATGAATACAAAGAAAGTGATAAAATAATACTAATAAAAGAGACCATCATTTCATCCAAGGATTTAAAAGGAGTGCTGGCCCAAGAATTCATACCTAAAGACACTCTCAAAGTATCTGAGATAACTTTTGCCACAGCGCCAACAGACTTCAATAGATTAGGAGTTCAGTGGGTTCTAAGCAATCCAGATAATTTGGAGATAAAATACAAGACTCAGGAGGAAAAAGACCTTAACCAGCTACAAGGAGTAAAAACTGTTTTATTATATGATTTTGAATGGTTCCTCAGCAGCATATCTAATAATACAACTAACGAATCAAACCAGATCACAGGAAAAGCAGTTATTGAGCAAAAACAAGGTTTCTCGCTAACAAAAATAATTTTAATACCTCTGGGAATACTCGTAATAATCTCTTTACTGGCATATTATTTTGTTTTCCTTAAAACAGAGAACTTCTATGAAAAAAACATTATGACAGAAATAGAAAAACAAGAAGAGAATATAATACAAAGGATAAATCCTCCTAATGGGCCAAATAACATATCTCATAGTTTAGAAATCGAATCAAAAACAAATTCGAGCCAAAATATCACCATAATCCACTCCCTAATTCAACGAGCATATGAAGAATTAGAGCAAAGCAACCTCGACTCTTCTGGTAAAGCCTATTCTCAAGCTCTTTCTCTTTACCAAACGAGCAAACTCAAGCTAGATGACAGGTTAAAGGCAAATTTTGAAATGAATACCCTTAGACAACACCTTGTTGAAGCCAAAAAAACGAAAGATTTATATAGTTAATATACTACAAATATACATAAAACTATACTAATAGCTTCAACGGTGATTAAGAAAGGATGAAAAATATAAAAAAAACTCTTGTAATCACAGGATTGATATTCTTTCTAGTGATTTACATATACACATTCCTCCCATCAGTTTTAAGCTGGGGGCCTGGTCCAAATTATAAGAATGTAAGCGTGCATACAACTGTTAATGTAACCCAAGGATATCCTGAAATAAGAAACATAACATGCAATAATAGAACCGCACTGACTCTGAATGCAGGAAGCACACAAACCATGACATGCACAATCTCAATCCGAGATTATAACGGCGGAGGCGATATCAGTTATATTAATGGCACATTCTATTATTATTTGAACCAATCTAGCGATCCTAACGACAATAACGTGCATTACACTAACACTACATGTACCAACGGTACTGTGAACGGTTATGACGTTAACTGGACCTGTGCGTTCGATATATACTATTATGCCAACAATGGCAGTTGGAGAGCGAACATGTCAGTAATTGACAAATATAATCTGACAGCAAGGTCTTATACAAATGTAACAATAAACCAGTTATATGCCCTAAATGTGACAAATCTAATTGATTTCATGAACATGGCTGTAGGAGACACTTCTCTAACTCCTGTGGTGGCAAACATTACAAACTTTGGGAATATGAATATTAATATAAGCATATACGGTTTTGGAGGAGATAATGAAACCACCGGTGCCAATTATGCAATGCTTTGCGATATCAGGAATATAACTCTTCCAAACGAAAGATACTCATTAAGTTCAATAGGATATGACACCATGACTCCAGTCACAAACACCTATGCCCCGATTCCAGGATTCACCATAATCCAACAAACAGACGATGCGCAACAGGTAATCAATTCTACATATTGGAGACTGCACGTAAACTTGACAAGCAACCCATTCGGTGTTTGCAATGGAACCGTGGTATTTTCAGCACAAGCACCATAGGCGCTTCTTAACCATTAAGGCAACCATTAAGATTAATCATTCTTATGCTTAATTTCAGAAAAGGTGACTTTTCTGGAACAGCAAAAGCAAGGCTTTTGAGTTACAGAAAAAATTAATTTTTCTGTATTCAAAAATCATGGATTTTTGAGTGCCAAAAAACAAGTTTTTGAGCACAGCAGATCTTAGGCTTTGCTTGTTTCATGCTTCAACTCTTCCTTAGAGCTCTCTATCTTGCTCAGTTCGTCATAAAGTTTTTGCTTTTCCTCATACTGCTTGTAAAGGATTTTGAGCTTGTTAACAATAATCATAAGATTCGAATCGCCCTGAATGATATACCTATATTTCTCATCTTCAACTATCTTATAGATATCATCGCAAAGAATTTTCTCGTCGCCCACAGGATTTGCTTTTTCCTTGTATTTAGAGTACAACAAGATTAATTCTTTATAAATTTCTTTCAAACATTTAACCTCTTCTAAATTGCTATTTTGTTTGTATTCCGGCCTCTCCAAAAGCCTGTACAAATCATCCGCAAGCTCCTCATCTAATTCAGTTAAGTTCTCGTTTTCTATTCGAATAAGGTTGTCTATTTGTTTGTAATGTGTATTCAATAAAACCTCAATCTTGCGCAATCTCTTGCTCTCAGTGTATTCTAGGTACTTAATTATTTCATGAATCAATATCGGGCTTATGAATAGCATTACCAGGAGAACCCATAGGAAACGATAGCCCACTTCGCACATTATAAAGAAGAAATAGTAAAGGTACAATAGCGTTGCTATGAGCACAGTAATAAAAACAAACAGGTACATTCTCCTCCTAACAGATAAAATACCTTTGGCTCTTTTAATATCCTTTAATTCCTTGTTTTTGCCTATGTGTTTAATCTTGTTTTTTGAGTAAATTACATCAATCAAGATAATTATAAGTATGAATAGGAAAAAGAATATGCTCTGATTGGATAGCGGGTTAAAATCCTTTTTGCATACAAAGCCAGGAATAGGTAATTGAACAGTAGGGCATTTTTTATCACAGGGGCCAGAACAATCAACACCCTCCTCACAACCACCATCATGACAATTCTGAAAGCCATCAAAACAAGTTGGGCACTTAGGGCATGGGCCGCCGCAATCAACACCCTCCTCACAACCACCATCATGACAATTCTGAATACTGTCAAAACAATTAATACACGGCTTACATAATCCTCCGCAATCAATTCCTTCCTCTAACCCATTTCTAACGCCATCAAAACAGGTTGGCGTATAAAAGCATTTCTGCACTTCAGCAGGCTTAGTTTCAAAAGTCCCACACTTAGTTTTGTCAATGCAAGTCCTGTTCTGGAAGCTATCAATCCTGCACTCTGACCAATTACTGCATTTCCAGTTTTCTTCACAGCCAAACCCAAAGCCTTCCTGAGAAACATTCATGCCTGAAAAATTCAGATAACGCCCCGGGGTCAAGCCAATAGGAGCACGAGTGGTTCCTCCGCTGCTTCCGCTCTCGCCTTCTCCTCCTCCGCCTCCAGTAGTATTACTCTGATTAAACGTCATATTAATAGATATATTACCTGTTCCATTAGTGAGAGGGCAATCTCCCGGGCAGAGATAATAACTCTCAAACCAGCTATCGCAAAAACCATCCCCACAATAAACCACAGGATAGGTTATGTTTACATATTTGAAAACACCATAACCTGCAGTATTGTTCCCCATCAGAGTCGTAAATCCCCCTCTGATTCTGAAAATGATATTTTCTCCCGAGGTAAATCCTTCATCAGCAGGAGTTTCTGGGTCATCGGCCCTGCAAGTAAGAGACCCATAAAAACCGCTGTTAACAACCTTGAAAGAGCCACAAAGAATTCCGTTATTATCATAGGCTGAGACAGTTTCTCCTGCAGAAGCATTCATATTATAGATTCTCACTCGCCCATAGAATTCAGTTGGCAAGGGAGGAAGAGCGAGAACAAAATTACTCCCACAAATCATAAATAAGAATAGAGCCATAACTATGATGGCTAATTCTCTTTTTGAAAAGATGTGATTCTTAGTGTTAATCAACCACCCACACCTCGATAACTGTTGCATTAATCCAATATCCCTTGTAAGGTTCTGTTTGGTTAAGGGCCCCCCCGACACCAGGCACATAACTGATAAAACTACCTGTGAAAGAGTTATATGCTCTTACTTCTGTGAAATTACCCTCTATAGAAGCGAATGATTCGTTGACTAGCCTAGTCCTATTAGTCGGATAGCCTACTAAGTTCCATCCTGGCGCTAAAATAATCGAGTTAGGAATTCTGAGGCCGCCTTCTAAGGAGAAATTTTGGGTGTTTCGCATTTTAATCCAATAGCCTCTGGTTCTGCTCATATATTGTAAATCTTGAATAACAAAACTTGGTAAGCTCGGATTGTAAGTCTTCCAAGCATCGCTGCCTTCTTCTTGATATTCAAAAACAGATTCTAAATTAGAGGTAATACCCCTAACTACTTGCGATATAGGGGCCTGGTTAGGAATGCAAAAGAATGAGACTAGGTTAAGCCCAGAGTACAAAGTAAAAGTACAATTAACTAGAAGTGGTTGAGTAACATTAACAGTGGTTACTACCTGGCCTGTAATCTTTTGGAATGAGAGGGGCAGGGTTTTATCAAATACCATTAGAGTTAGCATTAAGAGTAGAACAACTGTTCCTAAAATTAAGAGTTCCTCTATTGTTCTATTTTTTTCTTTCATTTTTAACCGGCTCATTTACTTCTTCTTCTATTTTTATAAACCATTTGCCAGATCCTGGTTCAAACTCAAAAACAGCTGAATATTTTTTTCCTTTGCTTATTGAGAACAGCAATGGCATCGGAATGGTCGTTTCATAGCTGCTTCCGCGAGTATAGATTTTTCTTCTGAATTCCATCTTTTTCTTTTAAAGAGCATTACTTTTATTTAAATTTACTTATTTTTTTACTTACATTCAATATACTAAAAGCTATACGAAACGAAACATTTATATACTAGTTATGCTTATATAGTCGTCATGGTAATACTTTTTGACCAATACAATCTTCCTGAAAACATATACGAGATTATTTTTGCCACAAAACAACAAGTGATTGTTGCAAAGATGCTCATAGAAGAAATGAAGACAAAAGGAGGAGAGATAGGAAAAACCGAAATGTCAATGTTTGCAACTGCGTTGCATGACGGTGTTGATATTGAGACTGTATCAGATGACAGGTTTGGAGTTAAAAAGGCAACAAAGATTTCATACAACAAAAGGCAATTTTACGACAGGATCCTGACACCAATGAAAACAATGGGATTAATTGATTACGACCTATACAAGAAAACTTACAAGCTAAGCGAGAAATTCAACAAGAACATGATGAGAATAGGCTTGATGTGGCTGCAAGAATTCAGAAAGCCGGCACATCCATACTTGTTCAAGAAAAAATAATTTCATAATTAAAAGGAAAAAGCTCCCTATTGGTAAGTTAATTCTTACCTAACCACCCTCCCCCTTTTCCTCATAACAATAGGGAGCCTTTTTTTCCTCTTTCTATTGCGTTCTTTCGGGAATACATAACTTTTTTAAATGTTCTCGGCTTCTTTATTCTAAAATGGTTTTAGACAAGCTTTCAGACTCTTTGAAGAATACTTTGAAGAAGATTACTGGCGCTAGCTTTGTAGATGAAAAATTAATTAATGAGCTTGTCAAGGACATCCAGCGCGCCCTTCTCCAGGGAGATGTTAATGTCAAGCTAGTATTTGACCTCACGAATAAGATAAAGGAACGTGCTCTCAAAGAGGAGCCTCCTAGAGGAGTTACAAGGAAGGAGTTCCTGATTAAGATTGTTTATGATGAGCTTGTTAATTTCCTAGGAGGCCCTGGCGCAAAAATCCTTGTAAAAGGAGAGCCTTTCAAGCTTATGCTGGTCGGATTGTTCGGTAGCGGGAAAACTACTAGCGCAGGCAAGCTTGCAAATTTCTATAAGAAGCGCGGGTTAAAGGTTGCTGTTGTCCAGACAGATACATGGCGCCCTGCCGCCTATGAACAACTTGAAACCCTTGCAAAAAAAGTGGGTGCTGACTTCTATGGCATCAAAGGAGAGAAAAATGCTGCTAAGATTTACAAGACTTATGAGAAGGAATACAAAAAATATGATATGATTATTGTTGATACTGCAGGAAGAGATGCTCTTAGCGATGATCTAATTGAGGAACTTAACCAAATCTATATTGCTGTGAAGCCAGAAGAGAACATTCTGGTGATTAGCGCAGATATTGGCCAGGCAGCTGAATCACAGGCAAAGAAATTCCATGAGACCTGCAAAGTTACTGGCGTTTTTATCTCAAAGCTTGAGGGCACTGCAAAGGGCGGTGGTGCTCTTATTGCCTGCGCAGTTACTGGCGCTCCTGTCAAGTTCATTGGTATCGGTGAGAAAATACCTGATATTGAGGAATTCAGGCCAGAAGGCTTTGTTGGCAGGCTTCTTGGCATGGGGGACTTAGAAGCTCTGCTGGAGAAGGCTAAGGATGCCATTACAGAGGAAGAAGCCCAGGATCTTGGCAAGAAGTTCTTAAAGGGCGAATTTAATCTTATTGACTTGTATGAGCAGATGAGTGCCTTGAAGAAGATGGGGCCCATTGGCAAGGTCATGGAGATGATTCCTGGCATGGGCCAGGTTAAGCTGCCTAAGGAGGCTTTGCAGATCCAGGAGAAGAAACTGGAAATCTGGCGCCATATGATGAATAGCATGACCAAGGATGAGCTTGAAGACCCTGAGGTTATCACTAGCAGCAGAGTTGAGAGGATTGCAAAAGGTGCTGGCGCTAATGCCCAGGAAGTCAGAGGGCTTCTTAAACAATACAGGCAGAGCAAAAAATTAGTTAAGATGATGAAAGGAGCGGATTCTGAGAAAGGAATGCAGAAAGCTCTTCAGAAATTGCAGAAAGGCGGCAATGTGAAGTTTAAGTTCTGAAGACACATATTCCATCTTAGAATTCTTAGTTTAAAAAAAGTAAACAATAATATCAATATCATTCAGTATATTTCTTTACAGCTGCGTCTAAAATTCTATAGCACTGCTCTAGGTCATCAGGCAAGATATCTCTTAAATTACGTCCATGCTCTCTTTGACAGATTTCAACTAGTTTTCGAGTAATCTGGAATCCTCGCCTACCTGTTAATTCTTGATATTCGTGTTCTGTTAAATCATCAGTAAGGCGAATGGCAGCAGCCAAATAAGGCCTGTGCTTCTCCAATTCTGTTGGAAATTGTATCCATTGCATAAATTCTTGAGATGAGCCTTGCCGATATGTTTTAGATGCTGCATAAAATGCATCTTCAGCTTCTTTTAGCTTTTCCAGAAGATCTTTACTCAATGCCTGACCCATTTTTTCCATTTTGTTAATCCTCTTTTTTAGTTTTTGTAAAAAATAGTTGGCAACGCAAGGAGTTTGAATGTATAGGGTTAAGGGTGGGTGAGGTGATCTTAAGAACCTAGTTGACGACCCCCTGCGTTACCGACTGAATATGCGATGTCAGTGTGAGGTTGTACTTGTTCTTTTAGTATAATCCCCCAAAACCTAATTTGTAACTATCATATAGTAGTTAAAGTATTTAAATGTTTCGTTTTTGAAACGAAACATTCAAAAAATTCTAAAAATTTTTTGTTATGCTTCGTTTTTTTCAAGCGAAAGGCTCAAAAATTCAAAAGAATTTTTGTTGTGTTTCGGTTTAAGCTTAGATTATATGAAGAGAACTAGTTGATTATGTTCTGAAATTTTGTCAATCAATCAAGCTTTGACAAAAGTTTTTTAGTCAGGAGCTCGCCAGAATCATCTCGATACGCTATCGTCCTAACAAATGTGGACGGAGCTCTTCCTCCTTCAGGCACAGGCCCTGAATCTGCTCCGCACGTACCACTGCTAGTCACATACCTACCGCCGCAGAGAGCTATCTGAGATAAGATATATAAGGGATTGCCTGTCAGATAAGATCCGGAGGTGAGTTCTTCAGTAGCTTTGCCATTAGCATATACCTTGTACATGCGTGTCGGCTTCAGCTCAAAATTGCCTGTCCGTGGATCTATGCCTCCGAGGCTGTTTCCTTCCACTCTCAGGCCAAATTCATACCCATATTTCTTGCAATAATCAATCATTACGCGTTTCAGTCTCTCCTCACTTACCAACCTCTTGGACTCCACTATGGTGTTAAATGATCTTGGTTCAGGAATGCCAACCAGTGTTTCTCCACTCTCATCGTCATCATTCACTACCCAGCCACTCCTGGCCTTGCCCTCTGAGTTGGTTCCAAGCATTCCTGCGCTCACCCTGTCGAGCAAATAGTTGACCAAGACTCCGTTCTTAACCAGGATCAACTTCTTTGTCTTTACACCTTCTTCATCATAATCTTCAGAACCAAAGTATCTCTTTCCAGTCGGGTCATCGATGACTGAAATGTTAGCATTCATTATAGGCTTGCCCAGTTTGCCAGTAAAAATGCTTGACTCTTTTGTATAGATGTACTTTCCTGAAAACAAATGAGTCAACTCATGGAAAAAAGTCTCTGAAAAATAACCGTCAAATATGGCAGGGCATTCGCCTGTTCCGAGAGGCTTGGTCTCTGCAAGAGCATTTACGTGTTGCACTTTTGCATCAACCAGTTTAGGCATCAGATACTGATCAAAGCGCCTTATTTTGTCATGATCCTTGGTGTGAAAAAGGTCTTCTACATGCTCAATAAGTCTTCCGTCTTCTGTCCTTATGGTCATGTAAAGCCTACATTTGCCTGTGAATCTTTGGCTCCTTATCCTCGTATTTTCAGAATTAGCAAATCTCCTTATCAGGTCAGAAGCATTTATCTCTACTTGCATCTTCTGTATCACTTCGTTTTCCCTGACTATTTTTGAGAATTTTTTTGAGAGAGAGTCAATTCTGCTCTTCTTCTTGTCTGAGATTGAAAGCGCATATCTATCAGATACCGGCTCATAGTGTTGCACCACTTCCTCTTCTGAAAGTTTCAAGAATATGCTGGGCTCTGCTGAGAGCATGGCTTTGGCTTTTCTTTTGAAATAATCTTCACCTGCTTTTTTTATGGCAGTATCAAGAAGCTCTTCTTTTAAGCAGGCACGCATACCCTTCTTATCTGATTGAAAATCAGCAATATTTTCAATGCTTTGTGACCCCCTGCCAAGTCCTTTTGCGCCGCGTACAAAAACATCTACAACTGCGCCTCTTGATTCATCACTCTCTATTTTTGAACTGTTATTTGATATGGTGATATCCTGTGTCCTGAGGTCCTTGTGGGTTATTGAAACAAAAGCTGGCTTAAGGTTTATTTCTTCATCAAGCTTTTTGACATTCATACCTTCTTTGATTAAATCCTCTAAAGAATCTATTAAATCGTCTTCCATTTCCCCAAACCTTACTCCGTATTGGAAAGAGGTATATAAATGTTTCTTAGAATAACCATTATAGAATGGTTAAATATATCAGAGCTGTTTCCTAATGTTTGCAACAAACTGCTCAAAATCAGCTATCTTTATGCATGCGCCTGCTGCGTGGTCATGGCCTCCACCGTATCCATTAACTCCTTCAAGCGCTTTTTCAATAAGGGACGGCAGCTTTATCTTGGTTGACCTCAATGAACATTTGTATTCTCCGCCATATTCCCACACCACCAAGACTATTTTGTCAGGGTGCTTGTATATCAGCTCATTGCTTATCTCTGCTGAGAATGAGTAATCAGGGCTCTTGTAAGAGAAAAGGATTAGCTTGTCGCTTGAGTTAATCTTAATGCTTGCCATTAGAGCATCATATTTTTCTCTTAATTTATCATATTTCTTGTAAATGAAGTTGCCTCCAGGATTTTTTTGCTCAAGAATCTCGTGCGGGTCTCTTATTCTTGTGAGCACTTTTACTGATTTTATCACATCAGAGGTCTTGCCTTTCAGGTTAAATGAAATTATCCTTATTAGCTCGCCTAGCTTTGAATTGTGAAGTGCTACTTCAGGCTTTTTAATATCTGGCGAGAGCAAACCCGGGTAAGCTGCAATGAATTCATTTATTATATCTTGTTCTGGCATGAACCAGTCACCAACCATGCCTATCATTCCTATCCAAAGGTTTTCTTTCAGTGTCTTGTAAATCCAGTAAGAAGTAGGGCTGTTATCAGCAGGGTTTTCTGCCCGGGGGTTATAGTAAATAACTCCTTTTCTTTCAACCAAGGGATGGTGGTCTACCCATACAATCTTGGTTTTTACTTTATCTATAAACTCCTGGCTTACAATTGGCACATCAACTATTATTACAAGGTCAGGGCCGTAATCATTTACTTTTTGTGCTAGTTCTGGGCCTAGTTCTGGCGCGTTCTTTACAGGTATGCCTTTGCCTTCTCTTATGTGCTTGTAGATCATGAGAAAGCATGTTAAGCCATCTGCGTCGTCGTCAAATAGAATGACTGGCCTGGCAGAAGAGTCAAAAATCTCTCTTAGCTCTGTTAACTGTTTTTCTGTTAATGCCATCTTATATTTTCTGCTTTTTTATGCTGTCATTCCAGATGTCAAACAGGACTGCTTCCTTGTGATATGGTTTTTTTAGAAGTATCTTGAAAACCTTTTTGACTATTATGGCTGATGCCATGTGAACTGCAGGGTTGATAATCCCTGCTTCGTCTGTTGGCTTCATCTTGTCAACAAGTTTTTTTAGCTTGTCAAAGTTTATGCCTTTATCACTGGTAATGATTAGGCCCTGGCTTCCTGATGCTATGGCATATATCAAGGGTATTTTTTTCTTTTTCGTGTATTCTGATATTAATTCGCTGGTTTCAGGATTGCCTGTTGCATCAACCACTACATCTGCGTCTATTAGGAAGATGTTGTTTTTGTTCAGGTCTTCATGAAAAGTCTTTACTTTTACGCTAGGATTGATTTCGTCAAGGTATTTCTTTGCTTGTTTTGCCTTGAACCGGGTGTGATCTTCTTCCAGGTAGAGCGATTGCGATGACAAGTCTTCTGTCATGCATCTTCCTTTATCTACAAGCCTCAGGTTTATCCCTGATCTCAGAATCATCAGGGCTGTTGTTGAGCCAATATTGCCTAGCCCTGCTATGGTTACTGTCTTGGTCTCTAACAGTTTCTGTCCTTTTTCCCCGATTTCTTTGAATCTTGCTAGTTGAGTATATCTCATATGATTGCCCCTCTTTTTTATGAGAAGATAAAAAAGGGGAGTATAACAGGTATTTATATTTAACCTAAGCAAAAATAAATGAACGGAGTTTATTTTGCTACTAAATAGTGATTAAAAAACGAAAGATTTATAAATGATTAAATGGATAATATGCTTCGGGGAGAGTTTATATGACTAGAAGATATTATACACCAAAAGATAATAAGAAAGGATGGAAATGGGCCGTAGGCCTATGGGCCTTAGCAGGAGGAATAGGATACCACTTGCTCACACGCCCATCAGAGCCTAAATACCAAGTTATAAAAGAGCCTGCAAAAATTGAAGAGCGAATTTCTCAACCTAGCGTAACGAAGCAGACAGCTATTGTTAATCAAGTGCAGAATAAATATTCTAGACTAGAAAATAAGGTGCTTGAGGCAGAGAAAAAAATTAAATCAGAAAGACCAGTTGAAACAAGAAAGGCAGAGTCTCTGGCTCAGTATAGCAAGCCTTACAACGCAGGAATTGTTGTCTGCTCTAATCAAAACTATCTGTATGCACAGCTTAATCTCGAGGAGCTAAAGAAAAAATATCCTAATGCATTTATTCAAGAAATAAAAGATAAAAAAAACAGGTATTATAGAACAGTAATTGGAACTACTAGTGAGAATATTGACTCATTAATGACTGAATTAAAGGCAAAGAACTTGTTCGGATTAGCTAAACAGTATTTCAAAATCGAGCCAAAAGAAATCAAAAAAATAGTCAATCTCAGTAAAGAATCGCCTGTCAAAGCAGCTCAAGCAGTCAAGAAAATGGAGGGTAATTTCAGATTA
>Ga0315290_10000794_pt1 | contig 21120 bp, 21 predicted proteins | sample YL17G12_0_MG_FD_203627 | JGI IMG/M metagenome (GOLD analysis project Ga0315290, IMG submission 203627) | Sediment microbial communities from Yellowstone Lake, YNP, Wyoming, USA - YL17G12_0 | ecosystem: Environmental > Aquatic > Freshwater > Lake > Sediment | place: USA: Wyoming | collected... | reverse complement strand
ATAGCCCAAGACTCAGAAGCAAACTCACTCTTTGAACAATATTGTTTTAGAATGACAGCATGTCTATTTTTTAATAATTCTGCATTGAGATTTTTACCAGAACATGTGACTTTGGCAACCATTCTTCCATATGCATCTATTTTCTGTTTATCATCTTGGTCTATTATTATGGTAGAGCCCACAGGACACAATTTCTTTGTAAATGAGGTTGCTTCTGAAAAACCAATCTGACTTTTTTCAGGGGTGTTAGTAAGTGAAAGGCGGATCTTGTAATTTTTGATATATATTGTATCTCCACCTTCAACTTTGATTATCTTATCAGTCAGACATAAAGCTGTACCAATACATTTGGGTGTTTTAGATGCTGATTCTGATTTTGTAATAGATTTTCGCACATCACTCTGTCCATTTTTTGAAGTTGCCGATACATCTATCACAGTCAATATCTCTGGAATATACAGATTGACACTATTCCTCTTAGTATCCCAAATTTTAAAAAGTAAATCCGTTGTGTTCATTTCCTTTGAAAATTTCAATTCAAATTCAAAGACGTCTTTTATCCCCTCAATACTATGTATAATTGCTGCATATTCAATCAAGTTGTTAGGGTCTGTAATTTGCGTAGCTTTTTCGTTTTCAAAAGTGATGCTAGTTTCAGTCAGGTCGTTTAGGATTTTTTCTCCGTGTTGGTTTAGATACAAAGTAACATGTTGAATGTTATCTGTTCCTTCATTTTCATACATTCGAATTTGTAATTTTAATGGTTTTCCTGTTTCAAGTTTTATTGTTGGCAAATTATTTATTTGGTCTAAACGGTAATTAGTTCCATTAATAGTAAGTGGAAATTCAGTTTTATCAAAAGTTGTCCTAAATGATGGCGGTATACGATCTCCGCTACTATCATCAGATGATAATTGAACAACCTTGCCCGAATATTCTTCTTTCATCCAAATAATCACAGGTGAATTTTTATCCGAATCAGAACTTTTTATATTCGTATAAACTGTTTTTGTAATTGGAATCTGGATAATTCCTTGACCAACTGAGTATTGTGGCGATGAAATATAAGTCGATTTATCAATTTGATCATCAGCCAAGCTCTTTGCATTACTTTTAATCTCATCTGGAATCAGTGTTTCTCCATACACCTTCACCGAGAGTCCTAGTCCTAAACTTATTGTAAATACCAAGGCAATAATCAGACAAGTTTTATTCAATAATTTTCTAAATTTTCTAAAAACTTAAGGATTTCGAGACAAAAAGAGTTTAGAATCTAATCGATGGAGTAAACAAATGCGTTAATCTAAATAAATGGGGGGCCTTAGAAAAAGCATGAAAAAAGTTTTTGTTAATGGGTATGGTTCTATCGGAAGCAGAATTACATCCTTTCTAAAAGATGATCCTCAAATCTATGTAATTGGTGTGGGAAAATACTCCCCAGACGATGATGTTAATGTGGCAATTTCTCGTGGTCTAGGTGTTTATGTTCCTGAACGAAAATTAAATGATTTTAAGAATTTTAAAATATCTGGTACCATAGAGTCTGCCCTTGATGACTGTGATTTAGTAATTGATGCTGCCCCTGGTGGACATGGATATAAGAATAAGAAGAATCTCTATGAGCCAAAAAACATAATGGCAATATATCAGGGTGGAGAAACTATAATGGGCGGTGAGGCTGTCTCAGATCTATTGTTTAATTCTAGAGCCAATTATAATCTGGCCATTGGCAAAAAACATGTCATGCAAGGCAGCTGCAATGTTACTGGTATGGGACGCATTTTAGAACCATTACGGGATAAATTTGCTAACAGATTAATTCGATTCGATGTAACTCTTGTGCGACGATGGGCAGACATTGATCAAACAGAAAAACAAGTGCCAGATACTATTGAAATGACTGAAACACCACATCATGGAGATGACGTAAAGACGTATTTTGGAAAAGATGCCCCACTTTTTGTTCGTGCAATTAAAGTTCCAACTAGACAAATGCACCTGCATATCATTGATATTCGTTTTAATGACAAAGCACCAAAACCTTCTGAAATACATGATATTTTTACAAATGAATTTGGTGTAGCAACTCTATGGACTGCTAAAGGAACAAAAGACATCAGAGATTATGCTAAAAATATGGGGTTTAATTTCACAGATACAAACATGATCCACATTCATGCAAACATGACTGTTTCAATTGGAGATACAGTACAAATGATGTATTCTGATGACCAAACCGGAATTGTTATCCCTGAAAATCACATGTTATTGCAAGCCATGTTGTTTGGAAAATCACATGATGATGCATTTTCTCATACTGAATCCATATTCAATATGAAAGAAAAAAAGCAACAATTAGAAGAGTATTTTGCAAGAAAAAACTGATTTTATTTATTTATACGTTCTATTCTGATTTTTTCAGGTATGTTTTTGGTTACCTTTTCAACAACAATTCGGATATTGTCAATTTCAAGTTTATCTCCTTCTCTTGGTATGTCTTGTAATTTTTCATGTAATAATCCATTGAGGGAAGCATAGTCGTCTCCTTCAGGCAGTTCTGACTTGAAAAACTCATTAATGTGCTCAATCTTAATATCTCCATTTGTAATTATTGTATCTTTGTCAACGGACTCAAATTCTTTTGGCGGTGTATCATCTGTTTCATCTTCAATGTCTCCAACTATCTCTTCTATTAGATCTTCTAATGTAACTAATCCTTCTACACCACCATGTTCATCAACAACAATGGCCATGTGTGTTTTTCTACCTTTCATTTCTTTGAGTAGCGAGCTTACCCTTTTTTCTTGAGATGCAAATACTGGTTTTCTTGAGACTTGTTCCAACGTGATCATTTTGTTGTCATTTTCTAGATGTGTTAGAATATCTCTCACATGAACAAATCCAACAATATCGTCATGTGTTTCTCCAAAAATTGGTATTCTGGAATGTAAATTTTCACTAATTAAAGGAAGAGCATCAAAGAGGAGCATTTTTGCAGGTAGTATGAACATTTTTGTTCGTGGTGTCATCACCGTTCTAATTACAGTATCATAAAATTCCAAAGCACTGTGAACTAATTCACTTTCATCTTTTTCAAGTACTTTATCATCTAAACCCTGTGATACTATTCCTTTGATCTCCTCTTCGGTGATTGGTGGTGGATGATAACTACTTCCAGTTAATTTGATCATTGTTTTTGTAATTATTTCAAAAAGTTTTACAACTGGCCATAATGCATAGCTAAAAATCAATAATACTGGTGCAAATCTAAGTGCAATTTTAGTAGAATTTGCATTGGCATATATTTTAGGAGTAATTTCACCAAACACTAAAATCATAAATGTCATAACTCCTACTGCAATTCCCAATCCATCATTTCCAAAAGTTCTGATTGCAATACTTGTTGCAAAAACTGATGCCGCTACATTAACGAGGTTGTTTCCTAGATTAACACTTGACATCATCCAACTTGGATTTGATGTAAATTTGTGTAACGCCCTTGCACCTTTTACTTTTTGTTTTAATAGTCGGGTTACTGTTGATTTTCGAATTCCAACCATTGCAACTTCTGTACCGCTGAAAAATGCCGAAAACCCTATGAGAACAACTAATACTAAATACTCAACCCAAATTTCTACCATCTTATCCTCCAAAAAAGTCTGTCATAACAACACATGTTCTTCATTTTATTTTTTATGCGCCATCTCTTAGTATGGACTTATTCCTCTTATACCCTCATTAAGCTTTTCTATATTATGAGTGAAATTACGCACGAAATACACCCACAACAAAAAAGGATAGCACATATTCTTTCAAAGTGCAAAGCTGAACTTTCAGAAACTAACTATCTTCTAATTGAAAAATATGATAGGACGATGGTCAATGAAACTTTAGGCTATGCAACTAGAATAGGAAATCTTGACATCATACTTTCTTTATCACGAATGTTAAGAACAGAATGGGTAACTGTAACAAAAGACGATATTGAAAAACTGGTCTATGAAATAATGACAAAATATTCCAGAAACGGACAAGAGTCACATTCATCATGGGATCACAAAAAGATGCTAAAGATATTCTTTAGATGGATAAAACTTGGTTCTAGAAGTTATCAGGACGTAGGAAACCCCCCTGAAACTGATAAAATAAAGCTAAAGTCAGTCAAAAACAGAATTGTTAGAGAGCAATTACTGACTGATAATGAGGTGGTATCACTTCTAAGACATTCCAAAAACCAAAGAGACAAAGCAATGATATCTGTTGCATCAGAAGCTGGGACTAGACCTGGTGAATTACTATCTCTTAGAATCAAACACGTAAAGTTTGACAGTATTGGAGCAGTAATTTCAGTAGATGGAAAAACTGGTGCAAGAAATATCCGAATAGTAAAGTCAGTTCCACATCTAGTACAATGGCTTGAGCTACATAATTGGAAAGATAATCCTAATGCACCTCTTTGGCCAGTGATTAATTCTGGAAAAAGATGCGGACAACCATTAGAAGGTGCAACATGGAGAGCACAGTTAAGACAGACCTTGAAAAGAGCTGGTATCAAAAAACGACTTTATCCAAATCTGTTTAGACATACTGCTGCAACTAATGCTGCCAACTACATGACGGAAAGTCAATTAAGAAAAAGACAAGGTTGGACTCCTGAAAGCAAAATGCCTAGTGTCTATGTGCATCTAGTAAATGCAGACGTAGATGAAGCATATCTAAAACACTTGGGAATTAAGACCGACAAAAATGCAGAGCCACAACAAATTCCAAAGATGTGTTATATCTGCAAGGTTCTAAATTCATACGAAGCAGAAATGTGTCATCAATGCGGCAAACCTCTAGATCTAGAAGTTGCAACAAAAATAGATGAACAAAATAAAACACAAGTTGCAGAATATATCAAAGAAGCTGTTGCACAAGAGTTCCAAAGAGAAAACCACTATCTTAGAAATAGAATTGAAGAGCTAGAGTCTAAATCTTAGAATCTCTTAGTTTTTTTAATCTCTTTTTTCTTCCATTCATTGAATACATCCTTGACAAAAACTTCATTTTTATATTTAGACCCACCTTATTTGAATAATCCTAATGGGCATTACAATAATTTAATTGAACCAAATAGATTTATTGAATTTGTAAAAAACACTGAACAAGATAATAAAGTGATGATCTCCGAACAAAACACTCCTAAAGATTTACATTTATCACAAATATTCAATGTTTATCCAATTCATCTAAAAAGATCATTGCAATATTTTACAAAAAACAGTAGTCAAGAAATCATTGCGATAAATTATCAGTTAAATAAACTGAAGAAAATTGAATGTGTTTAAGAAATTATGGGAAGAGCATATTATTCTAAAGAATTACAAGAATTTCTAACCGATAACAATAGCAGAATATTAGGCGAATTAACAAACAATAATCAATTCAGATTAGAAGAACAGCAAAGAAATGCATGGATACAACAAATTGCAATTCTAAAAAATGAATTACATGGTTTGAATTCTGGCCACATTATGTTTGAGTATTCTATTCCTAGAATGGGAAAAAGAGTGGATATTATTTTGATTTATGAGGGAATTGTATTTGTTATTGAATTTAAAGTGTATGCAAAAGAATATCTCAGAGTAGATATTGATCAATGTCTAGATTACGCATTAGATTTAAAAATTTTTCAAGAGGGAAGTCATAATGTTCAACTAGTTCCAATTCTAGTATCAACTGATGCACCAAATTTCAAAAATATTATAGAGAAATTCAAAGATGAAATATTTTTCCCATTAAAAGCCAATAAAGATAATCTCCGAGAAATTATTGATAAAGTCTGTGAAAAATACAAAGCAAATTCAATTAATGCAACTCAATGGGAAAATTCACTCTACAAACCTACTCCTACAATTATTGAAGCAGCTCAGGCATTATACCAGGGACATGATGTTAAAGAAATTTCTCGCTCTGATTCTGGAGCAATTAATCTAGTAAAAACTGCTCAAGCAATTAATGATATTATTGAGAAATCTAAAAAAGATAAAGTAAAATCAATTTGTTTTGTAACTGGAGTTCCTGGTGCAGGTAAAACTCTGGCAGGATTGAATCTTGCAAATGAGAGACACAAATTTGGTGATTATGAAGAGCATGCAGTATTTTTATCAGGTAATGGCCCACTAGTAGATGTTTTACAAGAAGCACTAGCAAGAAACAATCTTGAAAATACCACTGAAAAGATTACAAAAAGCGAAGCTTTGCAAAAAGCCAAATCATTCATACAAAATATTCATCATTTCCGAGATGATGCAATTAGTGTAGGTACTCCCCCAGTAGAGAAAGTAGTAGTTTTTGATGAGGCTCAACGTGCCTGGAATAATGAACAAACTACATCATTTATGAAAAAGAAAAAAGGCATTGCAGATTTTGACATGTCAGAGCCTGAATTCTTGATCAGTGTAATGGATAGACATTCGGATTGGGCAGTAATTATTTGTCTGATTGGTGGAGGTCAAGAAATCAATACTGGTGAAGCTGGTTTGCCTGAATGGTTTTCAGCAATAAAAAATCATTATCCTCATTGGAATGTCTATGTATCAAACCAAATTACTGATATTGAATATACAGGAAATCAAAAATTAGAAAAATTATTTTCTGGAATAAAATATCACACAGTTCCAGATTTGCATCTTAGTACATCAATTCGCTCATTTAGAAGTGAAAATGTTTCAAATTTTGTAAAAACACTTTTAGATTGTGATAAAGATAATGCAAAAAATGGTTAGTAGAATTAAAAGGAAAATATCCTATTGTATTAACACGTGATTTTGATAAAGCAAAACAATGGCTAAAGAATACATCTCGAGGAAATGAGAGATACGGCATCACTGCAAGTGCTAAAGCTCATCGACTACGACCTTATGGAATCTATATTGAATCAGACATTGATGCTCCACTATGGTTTTTAAATACAAAAGAAGATGTCAGGTCATCATATTATTTGGAATATGTTGCAACAGAATTTCACATTCAAGGTTTAGAGTTAGATTGGACATGTGTTGCATGGGATGCTAATTTTAGATATGAAAATGGTGGATGGTCATATAATCAATTTTCTGGAACAAAATGGAATCAAATTCAAAATGCAGATAAAATAACATATCTTAAAAACACATATCGAGTTCTTTTAACTCGAGCTAGACAGGGAATAGTAATTTTTATTCCAAAAGGCGATACAGAAGACGATACAATAAAACCAGAATTCTATGATGGAACATACAATTATCTTAAAGAAATTGGAATAGATGAAATATGATTGTAAATTCGTGCCTAAAATCCTTAAGTTTCTAGAAAATTTAGAAAATTTATGGATCTTAATGAAATACTCACTAAAGAGAGAGATGTTCTAAGAGATGAAAATATTGAATTAAGAAATAGAATAAAAAAACTTGAATTAAAAATAGAAGAATTAGAACATGATTACTAGAGAAAAATTCGACTTCATTAAGGACAAGTACGGTCATTATGCTAGTTGGGCAATTTGGTCCAATCTTTTCAATCTAATCCTTTCAAATGGATATTTTACAGACACATTGTTGATTATGGATATTAGAGTTGATGATGGTAATTTTGGATTGTTGTTTTTGTGAAAAAATATAGTTTGTTTAATTTTTTAAAAAAGAAAAAGAAGGTTGTAAATTAGATTCTTGGCAGTATTGTCAAGTTTTTGCTTTTTGATATCAGAACCACACTGATTATTCCAACGATGAGGATCATTGCTGCAACAGAACCAAATTCAGGAACAATTTTTGCCACAGTGTCCATTTTTAGAATAATTGCATCTACTTGCTGATTCACTTCTGATGTTGGAGCGTTATTGCTAATTTTGTCTCGCAAATCTATTCGCATCATTATCTCTAGTTCTTTCATCATGTCTTCTTGGCCAGATTTCACAAGCGGTGCTTCCAGAAATTCAAAGTTATCAAGATATGCCTTTGTTGCAAGACTAAGTGCAGTGTCTTTGTCACCTTCAGCATACTTTGCTTTGACATCAGTTAAAAGATCACGAATGTTTTTGACATAGACCAACAGATCAATGTTTTCGCTTTTCTCTCCAGTTACCTTGTACAGATCGTCAATTATCTCATTTGCCATGATTTCAATTTGCTCAGGTTCTGCGTTTACGGCATACGCATTCAAGAGTTCATCATATGATTTTGCAATTTCTTTTGCGTCATCTTCTGGAATATCCAATTTTATCTCATCAAAGATTTGCTGTGACCTCCATACAAATGCAGAACCATCTTGAAATTCTGCCATCATTTCTATCTGTCCGTTCTTTACACCTTCTGCATATTCTCCAATGGATGTCTTTAGCAGACCTTGCATGAGTTTTGCCTTGAATGTAGTATCTTGACTAAGATCACCTACAATCAAGATTCTCGCTTCTTGGATTATCGCCTTTGCTTCATCTATTGCATTTTGTGCATCCTGTTGTGTTACAGTAGAACCCGTTTTTGTCCCCAAGTCCATTAGGATTTTTTGTACCTTGGCATCAAATTCCGGATTTGCTGCTTTAAGATCAGGCTTCATAGAGGCATAGAGTTCTGCAATTGGATGAGACGCATGAACTAGTGCAAGTTTGGCGTTGTCATCATCTAGGTTTTGCTCAATTGCCCAAAAATGACCCAGTGTCTCTTCCAGAGAACCTGCAAAGGACAGTTTATCGTCATAATCGGATTCTGCGAGAACAGATTGGGATGTCAGTACTGTGATTAGTATTATTGCCACAATTATCGAAGTTATTAATTTAATCATTAGATTTACAAGAAATAAAGTGAATATAACAGGTACAAAGATTCTAGAGCGTTATTCTATCATGATAGAATACATACTGTAAATAACAATCCAGAAATCAGAGTACTATAAATTTAAAATTATATTGTCAGTGTAATGCATTTCATGTATTATTCTAGAGTTTTAGAATCTGTCTATGTTTTAAGACATAACATTATCCTACAAGTTTTAAAACAAAAACAGAATACAACACACTACAATGATGTGTGCCATGTATTTTGATTCTTGTTTCATCCACGTGCATGCTTCAAATGATACGCAGATATGTCAATTGCACGCATCATTGTTTTTTTCTGATTTTTCAAAATAATCTTTGATAATATTTTATAAAAAATATTATTTTCATATTATTAATTAATTATCTATAGAAATATCTCAATTAACTCTCAACAAATAACATTTCTGAGCTTAATCTTGTATTCTTGCTTTCTGGGCTTTGTTCTTAATCTATACTTACAGCATAGGCAGAACAGGCCGTTATATTTTAGGAAATTATCCCAGATTTGGCATCTCTTTTGACCAGTCCCACTTGATACAGTTCCATTCTTTTTTGCACGATAGTTCTTGCAGATTTCCTTACACCGCATAATACATCATAACGGATTATTCGTGGCAGTGGGTCTGAACACACTCTATGTTGGTACAGCAATTACACACAGTCGATATTACTAAACTGCATTTATTGCATTTTTCCAGATCGTTTGTCTCACAGCCACAGATCCTACACAGTTGATTGTTCATTTTGTTCAAAACCAAACGTAACAAAAATCTCAGATCATACATTAGATGACAAAAGTGAGAGAATAGGCATTGCATCCCACTGGTATATGCTATACTCTAGAATGCCAGAGCAGACCTTGTCATATTTGTCATAAAACTCGTTTGCTTCCTGTTCTGTTGCCTCAAATACTGCCATACCTGTTGCATTGTCATTAAAGGCCCCAGACCACATTATTTTTCCTGCGGATTGCCAATCATCTATCATTTCTTGTATCTGCGGAGTGATTCTTGTCAAATCATCTGGGTTTGTATTTTTTTTAAAAACACTAATCAAAACCCAGGGTTTTTTTTGAATTAATTCTTGTTGACTCATAATATGACTAGTCGCATTTTGTTATTAAAAATATAGAACGCTACATGATCATATTACAATTTCATAGAACACAAAAAAAGAATTAGAGTTCTATCAATACTGCCGCTTTTTCAGAACCAACAAGTTCTCCCCTAACAGCATCTACAATATCAGATGAAGTGATAAGACTAGAATAATCCGTCAACTTTAGATCATTTAGAAGATATACTTTTGGAGCAATTTCAGAATGTCTTGATTCCAAATAGTCATCCAGTTCTTCCAATATTGTGATTTTACCCCCCTGAAAGATCTTGCCATTTTTTATTGAGAGTTTTGGTTTACCATATCTATCTAAAATTAAAATATGATGTTGATTCTTTTTGCTAAATAATTTTTTTACTTTGATATGGCCCGTAAATACAAAATAATTGTCAGTCTCATAACTCAAATCAATTAAATCTTCAGAAATTTCAATAATCTCACTTGCTCGTTTTCTGGCATCATCTAATGTGAAAACATTTTTTGAAGTTTCTGCACTGTCCAATTCAACATTACCTACAGCGATTACACGAAGAAGAGCTTTGTCAGAAACATATTCGCTGTTTATCATGATAGATTCAGGAATTGCGCCTTTGTGAACTAATATCGCATGAATTTTTTTGTGAGCCTGATTGATTTTTTCAGGGGTTGGCTCTACCATTGTTTGCTCCATTTCTTCTTGAAGCATTGATGATGCCACACCAATTGATGAGATTACTTCGGCATGTTCTGCTTTTTCATATTTAATTCCTAATTGTTTTGCAACAAATGGAACAAGAACAGAAGCGCCTCCTCCACCACCAATTAATGTTGTATTAGAGGGATTCATTTTGAACTCTTTTAAGATTTTACTGATGGTTTTTGTTATATCAAATGATGCAGTCTGAATAATAGACATGGCAATTTCATGATATGAAACTCCTACAAATTCTGCAAGAGTTTTCAGAGCAATTTTTGCGGATTCTTGATTTGCAAAAGCATAATCGTCTTTTTCTATCATACCTAATGCATTTGCTGCACATGTGTTGGTAATGGCATATGTTTCTTTAGCGCATTTTATTGCTACATATTCTGATTTGTCGTTTAACATTGGTTTAATCAAGACTATTTTTCCAGTTTTAAGATCTTCAGGATCTGCAAAGCAAGAATATTTGAGACCAGCGATATGAGCACTGCGCGGACCTACATGGGACACTCTGTTTTGATCCAATCCAACCATACTTCCACCTGCTACTCCCAAAATTCTAACATCCATTGAACGAATGCATGTAGGATGATCTTTTACTGTTACGTAACGAATTTCAGGTTTACCGTTTTTTATTATACAAATATTTGTGCTAGTCCCACCTACCTCCACAAATATTCCATTAGTTACTTTGAGATGCAATAATGCACCAGCAACACTTGCTGCAGGGCCTGAAAGAATCGTAAGAATTGGTTTTGTCCTAAAAGTATCCATGCTAGTAACACCGCCATCTCCTTTCATTATCATCAACGGTGCAGTAATTCCTATTTTACGAATTGCATCCTCTACGTAATTTGCAACTTGAAATGTCTTTGGCAAAACACTGGCATTCACAGCGGCAGTCAGAGTTCGTATTTCCAATCCATAAATTCCAGAAATCTCATGAGAAGCAGTAGAAGGAATGTTTTGTTTAGATGCAACATTCATGACAAATAATTCATTGGATGGATCATCAACTCCAAAGGCTTCCGTTGCAACAATTACTTCGGCACCTCTTTCTTTTAACCGATGTATTGTATTGGAGACTTCATTTTCTGTAATTAAATGAGATGTATCTAAAAATTCATGAACTGTTTTGATATCTTGATTAGTGTTAATTGAAGCATCTTGTAGATGTGTCCTTTTAATTACATCTTTTTTTGTAGGCCCCACACCCATTGCAATTATTCCAACCTTGGATGTATCAGATTCTAATAATGCGTTAATTGCTTGAGTGGTACTATGAGAGATTAATTCAATCTCATTAATTCCAATACCTGTTTCATCGATAATTTTTGTTAATGCAGTTACGATACCTTCAGAGACTCCTTTTTTAGCACTGTGAGTTGTAGAAACGGTATATTTTGCCAAAAGCGAGCCTGTTTTTACATCTATTGCAACAGCTTTTGTAAAAGTTCCACCAACATCAATTCCAACTCTAATTCGTCTTTTATTATTCATCTGGAATCTTCCTTGATTTTCTCATAGCCACAAGTTTTTGCTCTTTACGGGGTTTAGATATTAAAACATATGAAGCAGCAAACAAATAGATTCCTAGCAACATCAACTGTCCAATTAATGTTTCAAGGGTTGGGTAAACTCCAGTCATTGCTGCCGTATTGATATCCAGTCTTGGAATGATACCAAGCATACTGGTGTATGGAATTATGTCGAGAATTTGCAATTCCCTTATTGCATTTCCTAAAAATGCAATTGAAAGATAAGATCCTATTCCCATTGTCAATCCAAATAAGACTCGCAGAGGTAAACTCCTACCGAGTTTTCTCATGACAAAAAATACTGCCAAAAGAGATACAATGCCAATTACAAATCCAAGTGCTACAAATAACTCCATGTATTTGGCAAATCCAAACATTGCCTGATAGAATAAGACCGTTTCAAACCCTTCACGATATACAGTAAAAAATGAGAGCATTACAAAAACCATAAATCCACCAGTAGCACCCGCTTGCCAAACTTTTGCTTTAACAAACTCCATCCATTTTTTGTGTTCAATTTTATTTAGAATCCAGAAACTAACATAGAATAGCACAGCCGTTGCAGATAATGCAGCCACCGCCTCCACAAGTTCTCTGCTAGCACCGGATATATCCACAATGTATGATGCAAGAAACCAAGTAACTATAGTTGCAGCAATTGCAGCGATAATTCCATAGTAAACATATGGTTTGAATTTTGTGTTTCTAGATGCCTCAAGATATGTCAAGACAGCGCCAAGTATCAAGACAGATTCTAAACCTTCTCTAAAAATTACAGCAAATGAAGAGGTAAATGCAATGGCAGGGGCAATCTCACCAGTTCCAGTTACAATTCTTTCAGATTCATCCAGATTTCTTCTAATACTAACTATGACATCTTGAATTTCTTTTTGAGGTGCTTCTTGTTTAATCAAATTACGTAGTGTTGCAAACTGATATTCAACCTCAAGTGTAAAATCAGGATCAATCGCTCTTAGAGGAATTTCCACAAACTCATAACTGTCAAGATATGCAGATCTTGCGTTAGCATGGGCAGATTGTATGTCGCCCCGGCTATACTGTAGTAATGTCTCCTCTAATCGCTCACGAATTATGTCGATCTTATTTTTTACACCCGACTTTTGGTCTTCTGATGCATCACCCATAGATTTCAGATCTTTTTCAGATGATGAGCCACCATCAACAACAGAAGTGAGTTGATTAGTCATGGCTTCGGCTTTTGCTAAATCAGGCAAAATAGAGTTTTCAATAAATGCAGTGATCGTAGATGGATCCTCTTTTTGTACGATCATCTCTCGGAGTTTTTCACGCATATTGATTTCTAATGAATATAGTAATGATTTATCGACTTTTTCAATATCCGATTCCAAGTATTCAAAATTTTCAAGATATGCTTCAATTGCAATCTCTTCTGCAGTGGAGTAATTCCCAGAGTTTACTGTAGTAATTAATTTAGAATATAAATTTCGAATGGTATCATAGAGATTTGTTTTATTAATTGTAATTGTTTCTGTTTGCACTAAATCACGCTGTATTGCCGTAATCAAATTTCCTACAGCAACAAAGTCATTTTTATTTGAAACTGATTTATCTAGATCATGAAAAAATGAAACTAGTTCTTGATTCTGACGATCATTGGATGTTGGATTTTGCTCTAAAATAAGCTTTGAATGTTTTATTAGCGACAGAGTTAGAATGTATGATTCAGGATTATCATTTTGTATTGCTGTTTGATATTGCTCATCAGCCTCAGATAAGATAGAAGCGATGACGATATAGTTTTCATCTGAAGGAATTATTTTTAATTTTTCTTGAAGTTGATTAATTTGATTAATCAAATCTGGAGATTCTGATTTTGATAAAATGCTTGAATGAAGATCAAGCAATTCAATGTGAACCTCGTCTGAAAAATCAGAGTTAACCGTTCTTAAGAATTGAATATTTTTCCCATAGAACTCATTTGTTAAAGTAGAGTATTTTTCTGCAGAATCATAGTTGTTAGTCAAAAGTGCTTGTTTTGTTAATTCCAAGCCAATTCCAGTGATGGTGATAGTAGACGTGTAAGTTTCTTTTTCATTTTGAGCATATCCGACATTAGCAAATGAAAATACACTCAAGGTCAAAACAAGAATAATTGAATACCTGTAAAATTTTGATTTCATGAATTGTTGATTAGGTTTATCTAACAATATTTAAACAAAAGATTTGTTCTACAAACTTAGAATGAGAAACTATGAGACACATGTTTTGAAAATAACTATATAATTTATTAATTCCATAGTGGGATTTAAAAAATAAAATTGTTCTAATGTTTTTCTAGTTTAATTTGAGAATCCGGTCTAAATTTATGCCAAAACACGCCTAAAATAGCAGCTAGAGACACCCAAAAGATACTAACTGTAATTACAGACATTACCCTAAATCCGTTTATCAATCCCATTGATGTGTTGATCTTGTCTGGATTTGGAGGCATCACTACAAATGCAATTCCCATTAATATTGCATAACCAACAAAGGCGACGATTTTTTTTCTTGATTGTAATTATTTTGGTTTTGTAATGCTGCTTAACTTAATGTCAATAAAACAAATATCTTGATCTCTATTATGCGGTATGTGTGTGAAATTTCTATCAGTATACCATTTTATTACGTCTGCTTCTGGATTTAACATCAACAATCTACATCCATAATCTTTAGAAAGATTTTTAGCTTCTTCAAGTGCAAAATACAACATTTCCATTCCGACATTACAACTTACATAATCTTTATGGGTTCCTAATCTACCGATTAGCAATGCAGGAATATTTCCATAAGGAAATGATTGATATTTTTCAGTTTCTCTTCTATTCATGTCTGCCAATGCTAGTGTGATGAATCCGATTATTTGATTCTCATACAAAAAAACCCATGTTTGTCCTATCATGTCTTCAATGTCTTGGAATGCATCTTCTTTCAGATATTTTGTAAAATGTTCTTTTGTGGATTCAAAAGTATTCAATCCTACAGTATCTCGTTTTAATTTTTCAACATCAACTTTAGTAAAGTCAATAAACTCTTTTTGAGACAATGAAAAGGGTTAGAATCTCTTGATATTTAATCGACTGACATGTGCAGAAGCTTCCTCGATCATTTTTCTTTGTGCATCATTTGGACCTGTTTTTAATGCAGATACTACCTGACTCCATTGTTCCTCATCTAATGGTTTTACTTCTCTCAATGCCATGTTACATTGTAACACATGACTGTATTTAATCTTAAGTAGTCTTAAAATAATTAAACAAAATCAACAAAAACTTAATGCTGATTTCCACTCCACGTATATGCTTTAAACTCTTTTTATGCCTGAGAATATTTATGGTGTGAAACTTTTCCACCCAAACCATCTCTTGGTTGGTCATGTTTTGTAAAACCCACTTTTAAGGCTTAATACATAAAAATGTCATTTAATAAAATAAATTGCTTAATTGAGGCTAATTTTTAGGTGGAATTGCAAATTTATTTTTAGGATTACTATGGTATTCCACTGGTAGCATTGCGTCTTTTTGCCTACCTGTGAGAATCCCTACGACCACATCGTCTTTTTTAATTATTTCTTCATTTATCAGTTTTTTAATTCCAACAACTGATGCCCCTGATGCCATCTCACAATCAAATCCATTCAAACCTACAACAGACATACCATCTAACATCTCTGAATCCGATACAGTTGTTACCACTCCGTTAGTAAATTCTAAGGCCCGTAGTCCTTTTAGTATATTTGCAGGTCTCCCAATTTGGATCGCAGTAGCTTTTGTTTTTGGTCTAATTCCTTCTTTGTCTAAATGATCATAGTAGTTTGTAATTAATTCGGTATTTACATTACCTTTATTCCATCGTAGTTCTTCTCCTTCAAATTTACCATTATACAAATCCGATAATGTACTTGCACCTTCAGAATTAATTACTGCAATTCTTGGTATTTTTTTTATCCAACCAATTTCATATAATTCCATTAATGCCTTTCCACAACTAGATGTATTTCCAAGTGCTCCACCTGGATATACAATCCAATCCGGAGATTCCCATTTCAAATACTCTAGTGCTCTATATGGAATTGTTTTTTGTCCTTCGATTCTAAACGGATTTACAGAGTTCACTGTATATCCACTGTGATTTTTTGCATCATCAAGAGATTGTTTTAATGCATCATCAAAATTTCCATCAACTTCAATTATCTGAGCACCAAATTGATATGCCTGACTTAACTTACCTGGAGCAATTTGGCCTGATGGGATGTATACATCACAGTGTATTCCTTCATTTGCTGCAAACATACCTGCAGAAGCTGAGGTATTTCCAGTAGATGCGCAAACGATTTTTTTTGCACCAACCATTTTGGCATGTGTTACTGCACTTGCCATCCCGTTATCTTTGAATGAACCGCTTGGATTGTATCCTTCTGGTTGTAACCATAATTTATCATTAGAAATTCCTATGAACTCTGCTACCTTTGACATTTGGTATGGTTTTGATTGTCTGCCTTCTGCACCATCTAATGAAACTAAATATTTTGAACATTCCTCAATATTTTCTGTATCTATTTGACAAAAATTAAGTAACTCCCTAAATCTCCAAACACCACTTTCATTGAAAATATTTCCTTGAGAATTTCTTCTCTGATAAAATACCTCTTTTAGACTATCTGAGGGTTTATTTTTGTATTTTACGTCTAATAGGTGACCTTTTTCACATTCAACATTAGTGTTTTTTATTGGATATTCTAATCCGCAATGAGGATCAATACACTTGAGATAAGAGTCATCTTGCATTGTCAGTTAGCGGAACCAGTGATAATTTAAAGTTAGGAGTAAAATTCTATCAAACTAAGAATTAATTTGCTTTCCTAAACTTTTAGATTAGATTGCAATAATCTAAAGTTAATCATGGTAACTTATTATGAATATTTGAAAAGCGTCTTAGAAAAGATCGTGGTTGCTCATAATACTCTTACAAAACTTGAAGATAAACCCGGTGATTTGGTGATCATTAAAAAGGAAATCTTGAAGATCAATGGTTTTTTTCATGTATTGCTTAACAAGATCGACACTGAAAAATTCCAATCGACTGATTTTTCGGATTTACAGTCTAAATTTGAGTATTATTTGAAAAATTATTCTTTTGAAAAAGAGATAGAAACTATGGCTACATTATACTCTGAAGATTCTAACAGATTAAAAAATATGAGATTAAAAATTCTTGAATCATTGGCAGATAAGAAATTAATAGATAGTATAGAATACACAGTAGAAAAATTATAGAATTATGGAAAATAAAGAAAAAAAATGTATTTTATGTGGATGTAAAGATCACCGTTTGATTGGATGTTCTCGCCATATGGCAAAAAAATGTAATTGTCACAAAGAACAGGATTAATTTAAAATGAAATTAATAATTTTACTTTCTTTTGGAACCTGATCTCTCATGGAAATTTAAACAGCATTTGCATTCTTTTTTAACGCATTCTTTTTCTGTTTGATGATCACATATTCCACACTCACAACTGCTTGCCATATCTTTTGATAATATATTTACAATATAACTAATACTGTAAATTTTTCTGATTTTCAGGTCAAATGGTTCTATTTTTTTGATTTAAGTTTTTTTGCAGTAGGCTTGTCTGGTTTCTCTTCTAATTCCTGTTTCATTTCAGATGCTTTATTATCTACCACTTTTATGATCTCCTGAATTAATCCATCAAGATCACTATCTGAAGCTTCGGGTTCTACTGCAGTTGCAATTTCATTAATAGTACTTGAAATCTCAGCACTTACCTCCTCAAAACTCTCTGGATCTTCATATGCTGTATTATACAGATTTTTTAGATTATTTACATGGCTAATTACCTGATCAGTTAGTGTGAGTCTAAATTCTGTACCATTAATTTTTATTGTCTTTGTAATCATAATCCAGATTTCAAATTCTGTTCCTTAAAGGTTTTTAGTTGAAATATGTTGATGTTTGACGCGTTGATTTTATCAAACTAGAATATTATGTAATCCAAAGCCGATGCATCACTAATTAGGGTTGTATGTTTTGAACCAACAACGTATCCATTTTTGATATCACTTGTAGGTACCCATCTATTTGTTGATGTATAGTGTCTTTTTTCAGCCAATTCTCGCTCTATTGCCTCAATGTCAAATTCGCCTTCTTCAACTTCTTGTGATGTTAGGTGTTTTATTGTGACTAGTATTTTACTGACTTTTACACGATCTCCAAACTTCCATTTTGATGGTGGATTTTCATCTGAAACTTCTAGGACTTTAATTTTCATTTGTTTATTTCCAAACGCATCATAACTGACAAGTGTTCTCTCATCTGTAAATTCTTCAAAGATTATTCTTGACTTTGTTCCTTTTGATTCAGATGCTGTCTCCAATAATGACTTGGAATGCATTTCATTTTCTTTTGTTTCTATATTGGATTCTGTCAAATTATTCTCTACCATACTATTCATCTATTGTTGATCATTAAAAAACACTGTTATTATTTTAGATAGTTAGGCACTAGACCTATATTTTGTTTTAAATGGCATTGTATGTTCTTTAAGATCTAGTTTCTCTCTTTTCCCATCAATTCTTGCAAATATCTCTCCCTCATAGGTGCAAACGCAATCTGTTATCTCTTTGGACTCATCCCAAATCTTGTAAAATTCTCTCAACTCTCTATTTTCATATTGCCCTAATCCTATTCTTTTTTTTGAAAGAAATTTGAATGCAAGTATCACTTTTCGATCTTTGTAAATATCAAATGTCTTGATCCATTTCTGACATCTCTCAATCTGATCTGCTGGAACAGGAAGAGATGTACTTGTACCTGATTTTGCCTCTATGGTGAAAATCATGCTATTTTGATTATTCACGGCTAAAACATCTGGTAATGCTATGCTTGGAGAACCTAATCTGAAGGCTTTCCAGTTTTCAGCAGAATTGAATCTTTTTACCAACGTGCCTTCCCAATTATACCCGCGTTGTCTACGCGTTCGTGCAATTTTTTTATTATCTTTCTCTTTTTTTTCTTTTGGTCTTGTTAATGAAATTGAAGTCATTTTGCTACGCATGTTTCTTTATGTCCAGTTTAGATATAGTACGGTAGGTAATTACAGAATAACCATTCAAAAGCAACAAGTTATTGTTTCTTATTAGTGACTTTGGGTTCAAACCCCTTGATGAACGAGAATCTAACAATTGATGAATATGTACAAACAAAGCCTGACTCGGTTAAAGATTTGATTGTTACAAGTTTAAGGGTTTGGATACTTTTACAAAACTAACCTATGAGGGAAAATCATTTGAGAAAATAATATCAGAATTTTCACTTTTAGACAAAGATACAAGACAAAATCCTATTTGTTCTCAAAAGATTCTCTTTATGGTGTCAGCAAGACCACACAGAGAGTACATATCAAACACGAGGCAGAACCGAATACCACAAAAAGAAACAACCAAGAACAATAATGTCATATGCATCAAGAATTAGAGATGTTTTAGATTCTGTTTATGGCATTGAACTCAATGTTCCAACTTCACTCATGAGAATGGAAACTGAAAGCAGATTGATTTTCCTATTTTATGAACAAATTATGGATAAAAAAGAAATGAATCCTTAAGTAAATACAACCATTTTGATAATTATGATCAAAGAAGAGGAAGCGGAGTTAGGATTACAACTGACACAAACTACATTAAATGACAAAATAGAGGAGCTCATAAAAGCAGACTGGGATTCAAGTGCTTTGAAAAATGACATAAAAATATTAGTGAAGGAAATATCTTTTTTTAAAGAACGTCTGAAAGAAATACATGGAGAACAAGAAAAAATCTAAAATAATAAAGTAATTTCATGTCTAGAAATTTTTCATATTCTAAACTCTATTCCTAAATCCACAAGAAACTTTGACTGTAATTGTACTAAAGATGAGTACAAGAATGGTAACTTGATAATCAGTCACTAATTTTTTCATTACCTACAGTGTGTCAATTCTTTTTACGTCCACTCTTGCCTAGTGGTATTATTTTCATACTATTTACTTCTAAACTTGCCGGTTCTCTTTAATCGATTTTTTTAATTCCTCATAAGATTCAGTATATTCCTTTCTCATTAGATTTTCAGGTTTTGTTTTATTGTTCTTGTTTTTTTGTGATGCATTTTTATTTTTTGATTTGGTCATGATGTAATACATCTGATATGATACATTCTTGCATATTTATGCTGGGATGATTGGTTTTTGGAAAACTATTAACTAAACTCATTATCTTTCATGATAAATCCTTAAAAATTCATAGAATATTACAAATTATTAAAAATTGACTCTAAAAAGGAAATAACGGATTCGTTAAAAAATATTCTAAAAAGGAGTTAATAGAGAAAAAAGAAGTCCTGAAAATAAAGCAAAAGAAAACGCAAGAAGTAGAAAATCCAGTCAAGACAACAAAGAAAGATTCAAGAAAATATCATCAAGATAATTCAATTCTACATCTTTTCATAATGCTTAAGTTCATACAACATTTAGAATGTTATGGGATTATTAGATAAATTCAAAAAGGTCAAAGAGAAATCAATAGATTCTGAGAAAAAGGCATCTGAGCAGAAGAGATAAGAGAAGAACAACATGAGCTTGATCTTAAAGAAAACTATGAAGCAGATGAAAAGTATGATGAATCTAAAGATTAGATTCTAAACTCTTTTTGTTCCTAAGTACTTAATTAAATAGACTTGACGTAATATTAAAAAGATGTATAACTCGACTATGGAAATAAAACATAATGAATATCTCTGGATTTCTAGCTATTGTTGTAATATCTGTATTAGTTAGTACTACGGGTCAGCATGTTTATGGTCAATATGGAGGTGCTCCTCCTACAAGTACTGTAAATGATTACAAGGTATCAATAAACTCAGACAAG
>Ga0315290_10000791_pt1 | contig 21163 bp, 16 predicted proteins | sample YL17G12_0_MG_FD_203627 | JGI IMG/M metagenome (GOLD analysis project Ga0315290, IMG submission 203627) | Sediment microbial communities from Yellowstone Lake, YNP, Wyoming, USA - YL17G12_0 | ecosystem: Environmental > Aquatic > Freshwater > Lake > Sediment | place: USA: Wyoming | collected... | reverse complement strand
CCTTCAGCAGCGCGTTGCCCGAACGAGAGGCTGCGCGCACGAGCGCGACGGCCGTCTCGACCTCGGTCATCGAGGTCGCGAACTCGAACACGACGAACTGCTGGTGGGTGAGCTTGGCGCGGAACGCCCGGATCGTGGCTTCGGAGAGGAAGCGCGCCGCGCGGGCGACAGCCGGGCCGCCGACCTCGGTCATGCCTTCGACCTCGGCCGCCTGCGACTCGTAGAACCTGCCCTTGCTGCGCACGTTGTCGCGCATGCGGAACACGCCGATGATGTTCTGCTGGATCTCCGAGGTGCCCTCGTAGATCGTCAGGATGCGCGCGTCGCGGCGGATCTTCTCGACCTCGTAATCCACGCAGTAGCCGTAGCCGCCCAGGGCCTGCACGGCCGCGTCGGCGGCCATGTTCCCTGCCTCGGTGGCGAACAGCTTCGAGACCGAGCCCTCGACCTGGCGGTCCTGCGTGCTGCCGTCGAGCAGGTCGGCGGTGTACTCGATATAGGCCTGCGCCGCGGCGAGCCGGACGCTGTGCGGCACGAGCAGTTTGTGCGTGTAGCCCTGCTTCTCGCGCAGCAGCTCGCCGAACTGCTTGCGCTCCTTCGAGAACGCGATCGCCTTCTCGAGGGCCGACAACCCGGCCCCGAGGCCGAACGCCGCCACCATCAGGCGCGTGTAGCCGAAGACCTCGTTGGCTTGCTTCAGGCCCAGACCTTCCGCCGCGCCCACGAGGTTCTCCGCAGGGACGATCACGTCCTGCAGCAGCACCTGCGCGGTATCCGACAGGCGGATGCCGTGCTTCACCTCGTGCTTGCCGGAGGAGAGGCCCGGCGTGTCGCGCTCGACGATGAAGAAGGTCGGACCGTCCGGCGCCTTGGCGAGAATCGTGTAGAGGTGCGCGATCGAGCCATTCGAGATGAACTGCTTCACGCCGTTCAGCCTGTAGTGCGTGATCGCGCCGGCGTCATTCGTGATGCGCTCGGCGATGGTCGCGAGGCTCTGGACGTTGGATCCCGCGCCGGGCTCGGTCACGCCGTAAGCGACAATCAGGCCCTCGTTCGCGATGCGCGACAGCCACTTCACGTGCTGGTCGGGCGTGCAGCCGACGCGAATCGGGTCGCTGCCCAGCGCGACGGCGAGCATCGCGGTCGCGAGGCCGAGGTCGATCTTCGCGAACTCGCACGACATCCGGTACACGTCCCACGCGCCGCCGCCCATGCCGTCGCACTCCGCCGGCAGAAACACGAGGTGCAGGCCCACCTCGGGCCCGAGCATCGCCTTGACGACATCCACCGGACAGTGGTCCTCGGCGTCCCATTTCAGCCGTTTGTCGAGCGGCGCCTCGCGCGCACAGAACTCCTTGAGGGTCTTGATAACGAGGTCCAGATCTTCGGCGTCCAGGCGCTTCAACTCCATTCGAAAATCGTACCACAGCCGCCGCCGCAGTAGAATGAGCACGCCCCCGCCAATCCGTCGCGCCATTCGTGTCCAACGACGAGGCATTCACCATGCCCACTCGTCATCCTCTGCGCGCAGCGCCCGGCGTCGCGGCGGCGCTGCTCTTCATCGGTGTGACCACGGCGGCGGCCGTCTCCGGGACGGCGAGCTTCTTCTACGAAGCGTGGGGGCAGCCCTGGCCGCGGATGCTCAAGTACTTCGTGCCCACCGCCGTGCTGATGGCGGCCGGCATCCTGGCGTTCAGATGGCCGCGCGCCGGAAGCGCGCTGCTCCTTGCCCTCGGCATGGGCGCCGGAGGGTACTGGCTGCGCCGGCAGCTTGGGCGCGGTCTGGCGCCACCGAACGTGCTGGTGCTCCAGGCCGTCGTGATGACAGCCCCGGTCTTGCTGGCGGCCCTCCTGCTCCTGTTCGAGGCACGGCATCGCCGCCTGCTGCGGGAAGCGGGGGCGGAGCCGTGGCGCGGATGGGCCGCGCGCAACTGGCGCCCGATGCTGCTGGTGGTCCTGCCGATTGCCGGGGCATTGCTCCTGGCCTCGCAGCAGCTGCCGGCACTCCTGGCACGGCATGACGATGGATTGCGAACGGCGAGGACCATCGACAGCGGCGGCATCACGCTCGTCTGGGCGCCGCCGGGCCCGGGCTGGAACCAGCCGGAGCCCGACGGCCGATTGCCGGGATGGACCGCGCTGCTCCGCCACGGCCGCCTCGCCCAGGAGCGATGCGCCTACCTCGACGACCAGGGGACGACGCTGTTCGACACGCCAACCCGTCGCTGGCGGATGCCGACCGTGTACGAGATCATCGGCGCGCTCTCGCGGGGCGGCGTCAGTGCCGGGTGCACGTGGGATGGCCGGTCGCCCCACGCCACGTGCCGCATCGCCCCAGATAAGGAAACCCCGCTCTGGGCCCCCGACCAGGCGCCGATCTACTACTGGTCCGGTCAGGAGGCGTCGGCCGGCATGGCCTTCGCCGTCAACTACACGGGCGGCATCAGCGTGCTGCCGACATCGAGCAGCGGTCTGGGCGTCGGGTACCGGTGCGTCACGCCCGCCGCCGGCGGCAGATGAGGCGCGAGGCCCGCGCCCGGACTCAGGAGGCGAGGTCATGCCGCGATCCACTCGAGTCGGTGCCGTGGCGATCCTGGTGTGTGCCTGCGCGCGGGGTACCGCGGCTCAGGCGCCGCCGCGCCTGCTCCCGCAGGACCCGAACTCGGCAGCGCGCGCGGTGCCGATCGAGGCGATGAAAGAGAGGGGACCGTCGCTCGCGAAGGCATTTGCGCCGCACCTTTATACGAACGCAAAGGGCGAGCGCATGCCATACCGGCTCTATGCGCCGACGCGCGTCGAGCCGGGCCGCCGCTATCCGCTGGTGGTCTTCCTGCACGGCGCGGGAGGGAGCGGCACCGACAATCTCAAGCAGTTGCAGAACGCCAACATGTTCGGCGCGCTGGTGTGGACGCTGCCGGAAAACCAGGCGCGCCATCCCGCGTTCGTCCTCGCGCCGCAGAGCGACGTGAACTGGCCGTGCACGATCTACGACCCCAAGAATCCGCCGAGAATTCCCGCTGACATCAAGTTCTGTCCCCCCGACGTCCTTGGCATCGGCGCCAGGCTGGCCTTCGAGATCATCGACAGCCTGCTGGGCACGCTGCCGATCGACCGGGGGCGCATCTATGTCACCGGACACTCCATGGGCGGCGCCGGCACGTGGCACATGATCGCCCAACGGCCCCGATTCTTCGCGGCCGCCGTCCCGGTGTGCGGCCACCCCGTGCCCTCCACCGCGCCAGCGGTGGAGGACGTGCCGATCTGGAACTTCCACGGCGCGGCCGACGACATCGAGCCCGTTGCGTCGTCGCGTGCGATGATCGACGCGCTGCGCAAGGCCGGCGGCCGGCCGATCCACACGGAGTACGCGGGTGTCGGCCACAACGTGTTCATGTGGGCCTACACCGAGCCGGCACTCGTGGAGTGGTTGTTCGCGCAGACACGGTAGTCTGGGCCGGCAGAAGGACACGCATGAGGAGCACAGTCGCGGCGTCGGCGGTTGCAGTGGTCTGCCTCGCGCTGCCGGGCGGCACGAGCCTGCTGGCCCGCGTTCCGCAGGTCGCGGATCCGGCCGGGGGGACCGACGTCTTCGCGTACGTCCGCGCCCTTGACGCCGCGGCCGCCCGCGGCGTGTGGCCCGGGTTCACGACGGCGGACGTGCCGCTCGCGATCTTCGATGGCGAGCAGACCTACCTGTTCCGGCACCCGAGCCCGCCGCCGGAGTTCACACCGCTGCCCGGCCGCCCCGGGGTGCTGGTCGCGCCCGGGCGCCACGCGGCAGTCCTGGGCAACTCGAATCGCGACATCGGCGGCGTACGGACGGCGACCGTCGTCGCGACGCCGGCGCAGTCAGCCGAGCAGGCCACGCTCGCGATCGTCGAGGAGGTGTTCCACGTCTACTGGCGCCGCCGCCACGAGACGTTCCGCCCCGACGAGTTGACGCGCTACGCATACCCCCTCGGCGACAAGGACAATCTCCGGCGGCTGCTCGCGGAAGACGAGGCGCTCGCGCGGGCGCTCGAGGCGCCTGAACCGGGCGATGCAGCCCGATGGGCGCAGACGGCGCTGCAAGCCCGCCGGGAGCGCGTCCCGTTCCTGCCCGTCGAGGTGCGGGCCTTCGAGATCGCCCTCGAGATGCTCGAGGGCCCGGCCAACTACGTGGCCCGGGTCGCCGTGGGCGAGCCGCCCGGCCGGACTGCCGATCGGCTGCGCGCCCCGCGGCCGGCCGAAGACATCCGCTGGAGGTTCTACGACAGCGGCGCGGCGATCTGCCTGCTGCTGGACCGGCTGAGCCCGGGGTGGCAGGCGCGCATCGACCGTGAGCCCATGCTGACCATCGGGGAACTGGCCGAGGCCGCCCTGCGCGCGAGAGGCGTCGAGGCCGCTCCGTTTCCGCCCGACGTCGCCGCGCGGCTCGCTGCGCGAGCGGCCGCAGACGTCGCCGAGCTGGGCGGCCGCCGGCAGCGACTGCGCACGGACCTGCTCACCCGCGCAGGCCGTCCGGTCATCGTCGAGATCGAGGAGGGCGCCGAGCCGTTTCAGGTGCGGCGTTTCGATCCGATCAACCTGATGGTGCTCGACGCGGGCGAAATCGCCCATCCCAACTACCTGACGCTGACCAACGCGCTGGGCACCGTCGAGTTCACCAACCCCGGCTTTGCGCGGAACACATTCGGCGGAACCGTGGCGCTCACGACCCCGGCGGGGGCACACCCGCTGCGCCATGGCGTCCGGAAGCTGACCATTGTCGGCATCCGGAACGAGCCGATTGTCACCAGCGATTCCGGCGCCACCACGCTCGAAGCGCCCGGCGTCCGCCTGTCGCTCCGCGGCGTCGAAGTACGCGCCGAAGGCGCCGCGATCCGCATCACCGTCAGGAGACCTCAGTCATGAGCGTGACGTACCGGTATCACCACATCGGCATCCCGACGACACGTCCCGTCCCCGGCATGGCTCGCCTCGATCACCTGCGAATCGCCTGCACCGACCACGAGGCGAATCCCTTCGGCGTCCAGTGGATGATGTACGACGATGAGTGTCCGCTCCCTGCGCTCGTCCGTGAGGTGGCCCACGTCGCCTTCGAAGTGGATGACCTCGAAGCGGCACTCGTCGGCAGGAAGGTGATCATCCCGCCCAACTCGCCATCCCCCGGGGTGCGCGTCGCGTTCATCGAGGAAGCCGGCGCGCCTGTCGAACTCCTGCAGTTCCAGTAGTTCCAACTTCCGGGAACTTTTCGCCCTTCCGAACTGAATACCCCGTGAGTGCGTCGTACCGGGAGGACATGACTGCCGCACCGCTGACGGATCGGGTCCCAGACGACGAACTGCTGGCGCGGGTGGCGGCGGGCGACGCGGCGGCGTTCACCGATCTCTTCCGCAGGCGACAGCCCGACATCTTCCGGTTCGGCGTCCACATGACGGGATCGGCGGCGACGGCCGACGACGTCGTGCAGGAGGTCTTCCTGGTGGTCATGCGCGAGGCCGGCAGGTATGAGGCCGGCCGCGGAACGGTGACGGCCTGGCTGTGCGGCATCGCCCGCAACTGCGTGCGGCAGCGGCTCGACCGTGACCGGCGGCTGACGTCGGTCGATTTCGCGAACGTCGTCCGAGAGCCGGCGTCGGATGCGGGCGGGCCGATGGATCCGCTGGCCGGACTGCTGAGGGCCGAGCGGGTCGACACCCTGCGGCGCGCCGTGCAGGCGCTGCCCGTCACGTATCGAGAGGCCCTGGTGCTGTGCGACCTGCAGGAGTTGTCGTACCGCGACGCAGCTGACGTGCTCGCGTGCCCGATCGGCACGGTCCGTTCGCGTCTCCACCGCGCCCGCGAGATGCTGGCGGCGAAGCTCACGGTGTCCGGCATGTCGCCGGCCGCGCCCGTGAGCGAGTCTTCGGCTGCGGTGCCTGGCACCGAACAAGACCAGGCCGCTCGAGCACGTGAGACCGACCGACGCGTGGTGTGGGTGAAGGCTGAAGGTGCCACACATGAACTGCCGTGAGTTCGAGGCCGATGTCGTCGATCTGGCTCGCGGCGCCGAGATGAGTGTCACGGCCGCGGCACGCCTGCGCGCGCATCTTGATCACTGCGCCGGCTGCGCGGCCCGGTTCTCTCGCGAGCGGCAGTTGACGATGGCGTTGAAGGCGATCGCAATCGCCGCCCCGACGTCGATGCGGTCGGCGGCCATCGAGGAACAGCTGCTCGTCGCGTTCACCGCGGGGCAGGCCACCTCGTCCCGACCAGCCAGGGCGTCCCGATTGGTATTCGCGACGCCGGCGGTGCGGGCGTGGCTCGCGGCGGCGGCCGTGATCGTACTCGCGGTGGCGGGGTGGCAGGGCACGGTGCGGTGGCGATCGGAGCGCGGAGCGAGTCCCGTGTCCACGCGGGCCCAAGCCAGTCAGGCCGCGCCGAGGCAGACGACGGCAGGCGCTGCAGCCGGCACGGGCGCTCCGAGCCTCACGGCGAACGCGGCGACTGCCGTGAACGCCACGACTCCGGAGATCGCGGCGCGCGCGGCCTCGCGGCCCGCGGCGGCGCCTGGCGAGCCCGCCATGCGCCCTGCACGGACCCGCGAAGCCGGCGTGCTGCAGTTCGTGACGCTACCCACCGCGATCGGCCTCCCGGCGCTTGAGAGCGGCCGCATCGTCCGGGTGGGAGTGCCGACGGCGATGCTGCCGGCTTACGGGTTCGAGGTGGCGCCGGACTCGCAGTCCGGCATGGTTGAAGCCGACGTGCTGGTGGGGCAGGACGGCCAGCCCCGCGCGATCAGATTCGTGACCCTCGATTCGGAACCAAGGAGACGGCAATGAAGACGACGCTGATGGTTGCAGCCGCGATCACCTTCGCGGCGACCGCGAGTGCGCAAGTGACGGTGCACGAGCCTGAGGGGAAGGCCGCGAAGGAGCTGCAGCTCCAGATCCTGATGGAAAAGGCGCCGGTGAGCGGCGTACACGTGTCGTTCGAAGCCAAGCCCGTGACGGGCGCGCCGTACAGCGGCGAGGCCGTGACCGAATCCATCCAGGTGCTTGCCGACGGCAACCGGATCGTCCGGCGCACCACGGCGCGGGTCTACCGGGACGGCGCGGGCCGTACGCGGCGCGAGACCCTGGGGCCCGACGGCCAGGTGACCAGCGTGCTCATCAGCGATCCGACGCGCGGCACGAGCTTCGTGTTCGATCCGGCGTCGAACACGGCGCATCGGTCCTCGGTCGCCACCTTCGTCACGACGACCGGCAAGGCAGGCGGCGCGACGGAGGTCACGGCCACGGCGAACGCGGCGGGCACGGGGGTGTCGACCTACACCATCACGACCGAGGCGAAGCAGCACGCCGAGCAGCAGGACAAGCAGCACGCGGAGCAGAAAGCCGCGCAGCAGCAGGCCGGGCAGAAGTTCACGCAGCAGGCCGCGGTGAGCGGGCACGCGACCGCGGCGTCCGGCGGCGTGGCTGGCGGCGTCGTGACGTCAGTCGGTCCCATCACGTGGGTTGCCGAGCACGCGTCGGTGTTCGACGCGGCGCCGACCAAGGAAGACCTCGGCCAGCAGGTCGTCGAGGGCGTCCCGGCCAGGGGCACGCGCACGACCAGCGTCATTGCGGCGGGCAAGATCGGTAACGAGCTGCCGATCTCCGTGGTCTCGGAGGAGTGGACCTCGATCGATCTGAAGGTGCTCGTGATGACGAAGCACTCCGATCCGCGCTCCGGCGAAACGACGTACCGGCTGACCGGCATCACGCGCGGCGAGCCGAACCCGTCGCTGTTCGATCCGCCGGCCGGGGTCACCGTCAGGTAGTCGAGTTCACTCCCGCCGCGCCGCCCCGGCTCAGGACGCCGCCGGGGCGGCGAGCCTGGCCACGAAGAACTCGTAGCTGTAGGTGTGGCCCCATCGTTCGTAGATGGCGATCTCCGTCTCGAGTTGGGCGATCACGCCTGAGCCGACCTCGTCCGCGGCCCACGCCTGGCACCGCTCCTCCACTCGCGCGCGCAGCGGCACGTAATAGTGGTCCCGCCAGGCGAGCGGCGGAAGCGTGAAGTGGCCGAGGATGTCGAATCCCGCTGACGCGACCGCCGCCGTCTTCTCCTCGACGGACCCCATGTCCGGGTACTCGGCGGTCCACCAGCAGCGAATCTCATCGGGGGGATCGGGAACGATCCACGCCGCCTCGCTCACGGCGACGTAGCCGCCCGGCTTCACGAGGCGCCGGCAGGCATCGAGCCCGTTTCGAAACCCGATGCTGTAGAGCGCGCCTTCGGACCAGACCAGATCGAAGGATGCATCGGCGAAGGGCGCGGCGCCCATGTCGGCGCACACCGGGAGGACGCGGGCCGCCGGTCGCGCCCGACGGGCCTCCGCCGACTGACCCGCGACGAAGGGCAGGTGCAGGTCGAGCGCGACGACACGGCCGCCGGTAAGCGCGGCAAGGACGGTGGAGCCTCGGCCCGGGCCGCAGCCGAGGTCCAGGACCCGAGGACGGGCGGGCAGGCTCTTCATCAGGCCGAGCGCACGGCGGGCGGACTCGGCATCCCCGGGCCCGCCCCGCGGCATCGCCTCGAAGATGTCGAAGAACCGCGCCCACATGCGCGCGTCGGTACCGGCGGCGTCTGCCACGCCGGGCATTCTAACCCGCCGCGTCGAAGGCCTGCTTCACCCAGCCGATGAGTTCCTTGTCGACGTCCTTGGGATCGGTCACCGCGACTTTGTACTGGCACATGCCGCCGGCCGGCAGTTCCACGAGCCGGGCCGTGCCCTTCACGCCCTTCATGTTGATGCCGATGTCGACGCGGGTCTTGGTGCCGGGCCCGATCATGGCGAACTGCTTCTTGCGGCGGAGGCTCACGTATCCCTTCTTCGGCGCGATCTCGAATTCGCCGAAGCCGCCGATCGCCGCCATGAAGGCCTCGTGGATCGGCCGCAGCGCCTCCTTGGGGCCTGCGTAGATCTCGGCCAGCACATCGTCAGGAGTCGCCCCCTTCGCGGCCGCCGCGCTCGCGCCGTCCGACTTGAGGCACGTGTGGACCAGGGTGTTGGCGTCGCCGTGCCCGAGGCCTAGTTCGCGTTTGGCGAAATCGCACAGTTCGCCGTGTTTGGTCAGGCCGCTCTTGCGCAGGATGGCCGCCAGTTGGTCGAGCGTCTTTCCGGTCTTCGCCTGGATGTTCTTCACCTGTGTTTCGATCGCCTTGTCGACAGCGTTCACCTCGGACTCCCTTCCTCGGTCACCCGCACGTGCGGCGGCGCGCAATTGGCGCGCGACCACGCCAGACGGCGCCTCGCGCGGGCCCGGGTGAATCCGGACCCGACAGGAACCAGCAGGTAGTGGGGTGACCCACGACCAGCGTAGCACGGGGGGAACCGACCCCGGCCCCGCGACAGGCCGCGCCAGCCGGGCCCGCGAGATCTCATCGAATCCGAATCAGAACCGAAGCACTTTCAGCCCGGGCCCCCGTCTGAGTGTATGAGCGCGCGGCGGCGGGCCAAGCGGGCGGTAATCTGCCCGCGGGAATCCGCCGTCAAACCGATCACGGACCGCCCCCGGAGAGACCCGATGCGGCTCCTTGGCACCGTCACCGCGACTATCGTCGGCCTCTGCCTCACCCTGCCCGCCGCCGGCCAGGACGCCGAACGCAGGAGTTACACGACCGCCAGGCTGACCGGGGCGCCCCCCGTCATCGACGGCCGGCTCGATGACCCGGGCTGGGGCGCCGTGCCCTGGAGCGACGGGTTCACCCAGTTCCAGCCGACCGACGGCGGGAAGGCGTCCCAGGCGACGGCGTTCAAGATCCTCTACGACGGGGAGAATCTCTACCTGGCGGTCCGTCTCTTCGACACGGAGCCGGCGCGCATCGAGCGGCGCCTGGGCCGGCGCGACACGCTGAGCAGCGACGACGTCCAGATTCAGATCGACAGCTATCTCGACCGCCAGACGGCGTTCGGGTTCTCGGTGAACGCCGCCGGCGTGAAGTACGACGCGATCACGTCATCGGATGGCGCCGTGACCGATGCGAGCTGGGATCCCGTCTGGTTCGTCGAGACCGCCGTCGACGAGCAGGGCTGGACCGCCGAGATGCGGATTCCCCTGACGCAACTGCGCTTCGCGGATCGCGACGAGCACGTCTGGGGGCTGCAGGTCGGGCGGTTCGACTGGCGGAAGCAGGAAGTGTCGCGCTGGCAGTACATTCCGCAGCGCGCGGCCGGATCGGTGAGCCGGTTCGGCGAACTGCGCGGCATCCGCGGGATCACGCCGCGCGCGCAGGTCGAACTGGTGCCCTACGCGGTGGCGCAGGTTGAGCGCTACGAACCGCAGCCCGGCAATCCGTTCGCCATGGGCAAGGACCGCAGCGGCATGGCCGGGCTCGACGGCAAGATCGGCGTGACCAACGACGTCACCGCGAACTTCACGGTGAACCCCGACTTCGGCCAGGTCGAGGCCGACCCGTCCGTCGTCAACCTGACGGCGTACGAGACGTTCTACCAGGAGAAGCGGCCGTTCTTCGTCGAGGGCGCGAACATGTTCGCCATGCCGATCACGTCGTTCGGCACGTCGGCGGGCGACACCCAGTTCTACTCGCGGCGCATCGGCCGGCCGGCGCAATACCGGCCGACCATCGCGGCCGGCGCGTATCTCGAGCAGCCCAGTCAGACGCCGATCCTCGGCGCGACGAAGGTCGCCGGCAAGGCGGGCCGCGCAATGACCTTTGCGCTGCTCGATGCGGTGACGGCCGAGGACGAGGCGACGATCGATCTGGCCGGCACTCGCCGCAGCGAGGTGGTCGAGCCGCTGACCAACTTCCTCGTGGGGCGCGTGCAGCGTGATTTCCGCGGCGGCAACACGCTGATGAGCGGCATGTTCACCGCGGTCAATCGCCGTCTCGACGAGCCGCAGCTCACGTTCCTCCACGAGGCGGCGTACTCGGCGGGCGGCAACGTCGCGCACTACTGGCAGGACAAGACGTACTACCTGAAGGGCGCGGGCGTCGTCAGCCACGTGCGCGGGTCGGCGCAGGCCATCCGGCGGACGCAGCGCGCGGCGCCGCGCTTCTTCCAGCGCCCAGACGCCGACTATCTGACGCTCGACCCCACGAAGACGTCGCTGTCCGGGCACGGCGGCAGCATCGAGGCGGGGCGCAGCGGCAACAGCCAACTCGTGATCAACGGCAGTTTCGCGTGGCGATCGCCGGGCCTGGAGCTGAACGACGTCGGCTTCCAGCGCGTGGCCGACTACGCGGTGGCGCGCGTGCAGGGCGCCTATCGGAGATTCCGGCCCTTCTCGGTGTTCCGGACGTTCCGCGCCGAGTTCGCGCCGTGGGTCAACTTCCTGTGGAACGGCGACCGGGCAGGGATGGGCGGCTACGTCGCGGCCCAGGCGCAGTTCACCAACTACTGGTCCGCCTTCGCCGTGGTCGAGTCCAACACGGAGTACCTCGACACCATGAGCCTGCGCGGCGGCCCGGCCTACAAGACGTCGCCGTTCACCACCGTATCCGCCAACCTGAACAGCGACGGCCGCCGGAAGGTGACCTTCGGTGTCAACGGGAACATGCGGCGGGACCGGAATGCCGAGATCGAGTCGGACAACGTCGGGCTGATGCTCGGGTACCGCCCGAGCACCGCCCTGGACCTCTCGGTCAGGGCGACCTACTCGGATGACCGCCGCGCGCTGCAGTACGCGGGCGTTCGAAGCGTCGACGGCGCCTCGCGGTATCTGGCTGCGGGGCTGGTCCAGGACACGATGAGCGTCACCGTGCGGATCAACTACGCCGTGACGCCGACGCTGACGATTCAGTACTACGGCCAGCCGTTCGTGTCGGCCGGCGCCTACACCGACTTCAAGCGCTTCACTGACTACCGCGCCGCGGCCTACGCCGACCGGTTTCACGTGTTCGGGGCCGGCGAGATCACGCAGACGGGCGGTGCGTATCTCGTCGACGAGCAGGCGGACGGCGTCACCGACTACACGATCGCGAATCCCGACTTCGGGTTCCGGCAGTTCCGATCGAACCTGGTCGCGCGGTGGGAGTATTCGCCGGGGTCGACGGTCTATGTCGTCTGGACGCAGGATCGGACCGGGTACGCGGCCGATGGCACGCTCTCGCCCGGGCAGAACCTGACCGACCTGTTCAGGGTCGTTCCGCGCAACGTCTTTCTCGTGAAGTTCAGCCGCCGTTTCGCGCGGTGAGCGGCTGGACGCGAGGCTGAATGCCGACGGAAGCTGGCTGAAGCCAGCTTCCACGACAGGCCGCGTTGATGATCGCTCGGCGTGACCGTCGTTGGAGCCGGCTTCCGCCTCCGCGTGGATCGCTTCGGCGAGACCTCGACGAAGCTCGAAGAGCGTAGTCGGGGCGACGGCGGTCAGCCGCCTCCTCACGTCCGCATGAGCCGCGCCATCTCCCGCGCCCGGGCCCGCACGTCGAACCCGCGCGCGCAGCGGACCAGGCATTCGTGGCAGTTCGTGCAGGCGATGTCTGCGCGCGAAAGGCCTGCGAGGGTCTCCCGCGCGCGCTGTGGCTCCTCGTACCCGACCGCATACATGTAGCTGCGCATGAGCCGGGGAATGTTCATCCGCGCCGGGCACTGATCGACGCATCGCGCGCACTGCTGGCAGTAGAGACCCGTGTGGCCGGGAAGACCGCCGGCACGCAGGTCGCGCTCCTCCTCCTGCGTGAAGGCGAGGTCCTTCATCACCGCCAGGTCCTCGTTCAGTTCGTCGTGGTTCGCAAACGCCGGGATCGTGCTGCACACGTGCTCGTCCTGCAGCACCCACTTGAGCGCGGCCTTCATGTTGATCTTGCGCAGGCGGAACGCATCCCAGTAGACGCCTGCCTGCGTCTTCATGGCCAAAACGCCGACCCCCGCCGCGGCAGCCTCGCGGATGGCGGCACCCACCTCCTCGCGATGCGACTGGCGGAAGTTGTACGCCGTCAGCACGACGTCCCAGAACCCGCTCTTGACCGCCGCCCGAATCACGGCGGGCTCGTTGCGGTGCGTCGCGATGCCCGCGAACCGGATCTTCCCGCTGCGCTTCAGCGCCTCGAATGCCTTCACGTAGGGCGCGTGCAGCACCGTCGCCGGCTCGCAGATCGACGCGAGGTAGTAGATGTCGAGGTGCGCCAGGCCCAGGCGTTCGAGGTTGCCGTCAATCGCCGCGGCGATCGCGGACGGGTCGGCGCCCGTGCCGAGATCCTCCGAGGGACCGTCGCCCCTGAGCCGGTACGGCAGGTCCGGGCTGCTGCCGATGGCGAACGACTCGCGGGGCCGGGCGCGCAGCACGCGTGCCAGCATCCGCTCGTGGTTCTGCGACGCGTACTCGCTGGACGTATGGATGTAGCGAAGGCCCGCGTCGAGCGCCGCGGAGACGAGCGACGGTTCGAAGGGCGATCCGATGCCGACCACCGGCAGCGTCAGGCCGGTGCGGCCCAGCGTGCGGACCGTCGATCGGCCGGTGCGAGGGGCAGCTTCGCCTGACGACGTCGACCGGGCGCACCCGGCGAGCGCCGCCGCGCCGGCCAGCCCGCCCAGGCCGGCCGCCAGGAAATCCCGCCGCGACGCGCATCCGTCGGCAGCCATCGTTGTGCGGCCCATTCTACGCCCGCCGCAGGCACCCCGAGGGCGCGAACGGGTCCGACGCCACGTCGATTCGGAGAGAGTGAACGCCTGACCGACGGGGGTGCCGGCTTCCGCCTCCGCGCGGAGCCCTTCGGCGAGACTCGCCATCGCCGTGGCGGCGGCGGTCAGCCGGCGCCGTTCGCTACTTCAGCGTCAGGGCATAGAGATACTCCGCGTGCGGGTCGAAGTCGTACGACTTCAACCGCTCGTAGGTCATCGGATAGTCGGGCGGCAGCACCGTCGCGAACGGCGAGTCCGCAGGGAAGTGAAACGCCGGGATCATCGGGGCCGTCGCCTGGATGCCGGTGTGCGCCAGGGCGAATACAGCCGCCGCCCCGTACGAGTTCGGCGCCTGGGCCGATGGCGTGCCGACAGTCAGGGCGCCGAAGAAGTCGAACTCCGAGACAACGCTGAACCCGGCGCTCATCGTGCCGGCATCGCAGAGGACGACGATGCGGGCTGGCCGGTAATACGCCGAGTACGTGCCTGCGTCGAACTCTTCGCGGAAGGTCGGCGACAGGCGCATGAACTTCACAATCGGCGGCTCGGGCTCCGGATTGGTGCGGCGCGCGATGGGCTTCCCGTCGGCGTAGGACCAGCTGAAGTCGTAGTCGCCTTCGACCAGGGGCACCGCGCGGCCCCTGTTGATGGCGGCGAGCGACTCCGCGGGCCGGTCCGCGAAGTAGAGCCTCGAATAGCGGAAGGCGCCGTTCTCGCCGGAGCCGACCCCCGCCATGCGGAGCAGTTCCGCCCTTCCGAAGAGGAAGTAGACGAGCATCTCGGAGATGAGCGAGTTGCCGCCGTGGTTACCGCGGACGTCGAGAATGAGCGTATCGGTCCGCCGGGCCTTCATGTCGGTGACCAGCCGCCTGAACGCATCGGTCGCGGCCGGCGGGCGGGCGATCATCGTCTTGATCGGATTGCGTTCTTCGCGCGTTTCCCGGTAGCCGCCCATGTGCGTGAACCGGATGTAGGCGACTTCCCGATCCCCGGCGGGCGTCTTCGGGAACGCGATCCGGAAGCCCGACTCGTCGGGCACCGGCAGCACGACGCGCGAAGGCGCGTTCACCTCGACCGCGTCCTTGCCGGGCTGCTTCAGGACAACCGCGTCGACCCGGCCGTCCGGGCGCTGCAATTCGACGCGAACCTTCGACACGTCCTTCCAGTCCGGAAGCAGTTCCTGCATGTACGGCCGGTAGGCGAGCGAGCGTTCGGCCAGCAACTGCAGTGCGTGGTACTGATTGTCGACGCCCTGCAGCGCCCGCTGACGCACGGCAAGCTCCGCGACCGGGATGCTCTCGACCGACAGCAACTTCGCACCCAGGTACTCCCTGTGCTGGCGCTCGACGCCGCGCACGACGAGGAACTCCTCGACGACGGACAGCCTCAGCGGCACGCCACCGGGATGCGCGTGGTCGACCTTGTACCCCGACAGGAGCTGGGTGTGCGCGTCGCCGACGGCCGCGACGAAGGGGCGCACGAGCGCGAAGAACTCGTCCTTCGTCATCCCCTCGTCGGGGATGGCGTTCAGGACACGATGCAGCCGGCGGTGAAACGCCATCCGCCCGCCGCCGGCTTGGTACGGCTCGGGGTGGGTGTCTTCAATGGTGCGCGCCAACTGGCGCGCGTCCTCGATGAGTTGCATGCGGCTGATCGCGCCGGGCCTGGTCGCGATCGCGGCCTGTGGGTGGCCGGGCGGCGTGGCAGGGGCGGGAGGCGCGCCGCAGCCGGACGCCAGCATGAGAAGCGCGGCTGCCGCGCCGGCCCGTATCCTGTTCATGGCGCCTCCTTCTTCCGGGGGCACGACCCGTCCCCGCTCCGGGTCGTCGCCCCTGCGCGGTATGAACCGGATCTTGGACCTGTCCGCGGGCGCCCGTAAAGCGCCTTTTCCGTTCTCCCACCGTTCCGATGTGAGATCGAACCAAAATGTAAGGACATTTCGCACGCGTTCGCGTCCAATACGAGCAGGACCAACCGGCCGGCCCGGCGCCCCCGCGCCCCTTTCCGTGTCCCCGAGGGAACGACTATGCGAACAGCAGCCATCTGTGCGAGCGTCTTCCTGGTGCTGGCAGGAGGCGCGGCAGGATCCCAGGGACGGCCCGACACGGCGGCGGAGCGAGCGGTCGTCGAGCGGACGATTCGCGACTCGATCGGGTGGGCCATGACGAAGGACCGTCCTCTTCTCGAGCGCATCGTCGCGCACGACGCCGACCTGTTCATGTTCAACGCGATGTCCGGTGGGTCATCGTCCAGATGCACTTCTCGTTCGCGTCGGACAAAGCCCCCGCCTGAAGGAGAAAAGCTGTGCTACGCGTATGCGCAGGCGCCCTGGCGCTGACGATGGCACTCTCGCCGTGGCAGGCCGGTGGCCCGGTTCCCCGATTCACCGATCGAACCGGGCCGTACCTGGGAGAGAAACCGCCCGGACCCACGCCGCAGTTGTTCGCGAGCGGCCTGGTCAGCACGGGAGGCTTCGAACGCGACCTTGCCATCACGCCAGACGGCCGGGAGCTCTACTTCGGGATCTCCGGCCCCTCCTACCAGTACACGTCTGTGGTCGTCACGCGGATCGTGGACGGGCACTGGACTGAGCCGGAAGTGGTGCCCGGCCTCGACGATTCCAGGTATCTGAACCTCGAACCGGCCCTGGCACCCGACGGACGCACCCTGTTCTTCCTGTCCACTCGCCTCGACGAGGCCGCGGGCGGGGCCGCCGGGAACCAGGACATCTGGTTCATGACCCGAGGTCCAGGCGGCTGGAGTGCGCCCCGCAACCTCGGTGCGCCGGTGAACTCGGCGCTTGCCGAGTACTTTCCGTCCGTCACGCTCGACGGGACCCTCTACTTCACCCGAGAGGAGGCCGGCACCCGCGCGAGCCACATCTGGCGGGCTCGGCGCGACGGCGACCGGTATCGCGCACCCGAGAAGCTGCCCGCCCGGGTGAACTCCGGACGCTCGCACTACAACGCCTTCGTGGCGCCCGACGAGAGCTACCTGATCGTGCCGATCGACGGACGGCCGGACTCGATTGGCGGCTGCGACTACTACGTCGTGTTCCGTACGCCCGACGATCGCTGGAGCGAGCCGGTCAACCTCGGGCCGGCGATCAACACCAAGGGCTCGCAGGAGTTCTCGCCGTACGTCAGCCCGGACGGCAAGTACTTCTTCTTCATGTCGTCCAGGATGGAGCGCCCGGACCGGCTGACCTACACGCTGTTCCGCTCACTGCACGACCGCCCGGCCAACGGCAACGCGGACATCTACTGGGTCGATGCTGCCTTCATCCACGCACAACGGAGGGCTGCGCGACGATAGGTACCGATCGAGGGAACGCAGAGGGTGAATATGAACCCGATTCGACAAGTCGTTCAGGCAGCCGTCATCGTGGCGTCGTTCGCGACCGCCGCGCTGGCCCAGCCGCCAACGTCTCTCGCGCCGGACCTCGAAAAGCTCGCCGACGGCAAGGGCGCCCAGGTCTTCAACCGCGCGCTCACTGTGGGAGCGGAGGATGGCCGCGCGGTCGCGTGCGTGGACGCGCGGGCCGGTGACGGCGGCGTCCTGCTGGACGGCGTCCTCATGAGCGACGGCGTCATCGAGATTGATCTGAAGGGCAAGGACGTCGCCCAGCAGAGCTTCCTCGGCGTCGCCTTCCACGTCGTCGACTGGTCGACGTTCGACGCGGTCTACTTCCGGCCGTTCAACTTTCGCGGCGCGGACGCCGAGCGACGGTCACACTCGGTGCAATACGTCGCACACCCGGCCTATACGTGGCAACGGCTCCGGACGGAACGCACGGGTCAGTTCGAGAACGCGATTGACCCGCCGCCCGACCCGAACGGCTGGTTCCGCGCGCGCATCGTCGTCTCGGGCGGCCGCGTCGAGGTGTTCGTGAACGGTGCCACGAAGCCGAGCCTGTCGGTGGAGGATCTGGGCACCGCGAAAAGCGGCGGCGTGGCGCTGTTTGTCGGTAACGAGTCGGACGGCGCGTTCGCCAGCCTGCGCATCACGCCGACCGCGCCCGCCGGGCCTCCGCCCGCGAGCACGCAGACGATCTTCCAGGCGTCGGCCACTGGCAACGTCCCGCGCGTGCGCGCGCTGGTTGAAGGCGACCCGAAACTGGTGGCCGCGCGGGCGCCTAACGGTCTGACGCCGTTGCACGCGGCGGCGCTCTACGGGCAGCAGGTCACCGCCGAGTTCCTGGCCGGCAAGGGCGCGGACCTCAACGCCGTCGCGCGGCATTCAGGCACGCCGATGGACATGGCCTTCGAAGCCGGGCAGCACGCGATGGTCGCCTGGCTGCAGGCGCTCGGCGCCCGCTTCACGCCTCTGCGGTTCGATGTCACCACGCTCACCCCCGCGGTCCGGCGCATCGCATTCCCGTGGGGGATGATGAACAACGTGCTCGTGTTCGCCGGCGCGGACGGTGCGGTGGTGATCGACTCGGGATTCTCCACGCGCGCGATCGACGAACTGCGGTCGGCGATTACAGCCGGCTCGAAGGCCGGCGTCCGATTCCTGATCAGCACGCACGGCCACAGTGATCACATCGCCGGGGACGCGCTTGCGCCCTCGCCGCAGGCCGTCATCACGGCGGCGGTACTGGCCGCGGGCGCACCCGGGCTTCCGGTCACGCGAGCCGACGAGCCGCTGAAGGGACGAACGGGCCGCACGCTGCCCGCGCCCTACACGCTGCGGGCCGGCAGCGCGGACATCCGGATCATCCCCCGCCCCGGCCTCCACTCGGACGCGGACCTGATTGTCTGGTTCCCCTCGGAGTTCCTCGTCGCGATGGGCGACCTGCTGCTGTCCGAGAGCGTTCCGGCGACCGCCGACATCGCCGGCTACCTGGTGTTCCTCGACGACGCACTCGACGTGTTCCCGGAGAAGACGACGTTTGTCAGCGGCCACGGCCGCGATCTCGACGCGGCCGGCGTGCGCGCCTACCGCGACATGCTCAGGGAGATGGTCGCCATCATCCGCACGAACGTCGCGGCCGGGCGCACCGCTGAGCAGATGGTGCAGGACGACGTGCTGAAGGCGTACAAAGCGCGCCTCGGGCTGCTGGACTTCCTGGCGGCCGACACGCTCATCCCGCGCGTTGTCGCAGCGCTTCAGCAGGGGAGCCTGAAATAGGGGAGGCGCCTCGCGGCTGCTGTATCATGCGGCCTGCCTATGGACAGAGCCATCCGGCGGTTCACCACGACGGGCCTCCTCGTCCTCGCAGCGGCGGCCGCTGGCCTCGCGGGTCGCCAGGATACCGCCCGCGGCATTCGCGTGACCGACTTCGGCGCGGAACCGGGCAGCCGGAAGAGCGCCGTCGCGGCGGTGCGGAAGGCGCTGGAGGCGTGCCGCAGGACCAAGAACGCCGTGCTCGCGTTCCCGAAGGGCCGCTACGACTTCTGGCCGGAGCCGGAGTTCGAGCGGATGTACTTCGAGTCCAACACGACCAACAACGATCCCAAGCGCCTTGCGATTCTCATCGAAGGCTTCGACGGTCTGACGATCGACGGCGGCGGTTCGACGTTCGTCTTCCACGACCGCATCCAGCCGTTCACCGTGGACCGATCGTCGGGCGTGACCATTCGCAACGTCTCGATCGACTGGGACATCCCGCTCACCGCCGAAGCCGAGGTGGCGGCGGTCACGGCCGACTACATCGACCTGCGGATCGACGAGCGGCAGTTCCCGCACGTCGTCGAGGCGGATCGCTTGGTATTCACCGGCGAGGGCTGGCGCAGCCCGTGGCGCGGCGTGATGGAGTTCGACGGGAAGCGCCTGCAGGTCGTGCCCGGCACCGGGGACGCGGGCTGCCTGGGGCGTGACTGGCGGAACCACCGGGCCGAGATCCGCTCGCCGGGCCTGGTCCGGCTCCACCGCGCGTTCCTCCGCACGCCGGCCGTGGGCAACATCCTGGTGATGCGCCACAGCGACCGCGACCACGCCGGCCTCTTCGTCGTCGACAGCCGGAACGTCACCGTCGAGAACGTCAACCTCTACCACGCGGCCGGGCTCGGCCTGCTCGCGCAGTTCACCGAGAACCTGACCGTGCGGAACTTCAAGGCCGTCCCGTCGCCCGCGCGCCGGGTCGTCTCGGGCCACGACGACGGCGTGCAGGTGTCGAACTGCCGGGGACTCGTGACGATCGAGAAGAGCCGCTTCCACGGCCTGATGGACGATCCGATCAACGTCCACGGCACCAGCGTCCGCATCATCGAGAGGCCCGCGCCCGACCGCCTCGTCTGCAAGTTCATGCACGAGCAATCGGACGGGCTCGGTTGGGGACACCCCGGCGACCGTGTGGGGTTCATCGAGCAGACGTCGATGCGCACGGTGGGCGAGGGCGTTATCGCCTCGTTCACGCGGCGCGACCGGCAGACCTTCGAGCTTCGGCTCGAGCGGCCCGTGCCGCCGGAGATCGTGCCCGGCAACGCTCTTGAGAATCTCACGTGGTCGCCCGAGGTGATCATCCGCGACAATCAGTTCGCGTCGAACCGCGCGCGCGGCGTGCTGGTGTCCACGCCCGGCCGCGTGCTGATCGAGAAGAACCAGTTCGAGTCGAGCGGGTCGGCCATCCTCATCGCCGGGGATGCCAACGCCTGGTACGAGTCAGGCGCGGTGCGCAACGTCGTCATCCGCGACAACGTCTTCGACGCGGTGTGCAACAGCTCGACGTACCAATTCGGCGAAGGTGTCATCAGCATCCTGCCGGAGATTCCGAAGCCCGACGCCGCGTTTCCCTTCCACCGCAACATCTGGATCGAGGGGAACCAGTTCCAGCCCTCCGACTATCCGGTGCTCTACGCGAAGTCGGTGGACGGCCTCGTGTTCTCCGGAAACCGCATCAGCCGGGGCCATGCCTTCGAGCCCTGGCACGGCCGGAAGGCGACCCTGACCTTCGAGTTCTGCCGCCGCGTCCGTGTCGAGGGCAATCGCGTCGCGGAAGACGTTCTGGGCCGCAACATCGTGCTGGCGAACACGCCGGACGGCGAGGTGACCGTGACGCCAGGCCAGGGCTGGGTACGGTAGGGCTGAACTCCACCCCGGGGGACGCCGATTGCCCACTGGAGCCAGCCCGGCAGCGGCCGGGCGGAGCGCCCGCGGCCGGCTGCCCGCGCCGCGGAGACGTCCCTGCGAGCCAGGACCATGCCCGTTCCAGCTGAACCTACCCGTCGGATCGAACACCTCGACCCGATGCCCATGACGGCCCACCGCCTCATGCTCCTGCTGCAGGACGACGATGCCGAACCGGCCCGCATCGCCGGCTTCGTGGAATTCGATCCTGCGATGGCGTCGGCCGTGCTGCGCCTGGCCAACTCGGGGGCTTACGGCGAAGCCGTCCGCATCGCCAACCTGCGCGAGGCCGTCGCGCGCCTCGGCACCACGAAACTGGTCGACATCGTGCTCGGCGACGCCCTGCGGCGAATGAAGTCGAACGTGCCGATGTACGGGCTCGGCGAGGACGAGTTGTGGCTCCACGCCGTGGCGGCGCTGCTGCACGACATCGGCAAGCTCGTCATGGCAGGTTTCCTGAAGGCCGACGTCCAGGCGCTCGTCGCGCGGAGCGAGGAGCAG
>Ga0315290_10000789_pt1 | contig 21170 bp, 16 predicted proteins | sample YL17G12_0_MG_FD_203627 | JGI IMG/M metagenome (GOLD analysis project Ga0315290, IMG submission 203627) | Sediment microbial communities from Yellowstone Lake, YNP, Wyoming, USA - YL17G12_0 | ecosystem: Environmental > Aquatic > Freshwater > Lake > Sediment | place: USA: Wyoming | collected... | reverse complement strand
TGTACGCGGCGCGACATTACAAATCTTGGCTACTTGCCCCGTTGTCAATACGTCTTTTTTCTTATCCATCAGCACACTATTCCGTTTAAGGCTTCTTAGGGCCTCAAATCCCCTCGCTTATAAAAAGCTCACAAAAATTGAGTTTTCCAACCTCATCAAACACTAATTTACGTCTATTTTCCGTCACTTACCAATTCGGCAGTTCTTCAGGTCAAGTTAACCCGAAAGAAACCTTTCCTTAAAAAATTTTAGAGGTCAAATACCGGTTTTTGGCGAATAGGCCACTCCTGACATATAAAAACCAAATTTTTCCAAAAAAAGTTCACTTTTTAGGCAATTCCATGCATAATTTCGGCTTTGTCGCCGAACCGCCGCCGATTTTCGGCCATTCCAGCCAGCCTGGGGGAACCAAAATGCCCCTTAACCGGCTCGACAATAACATTCTTTTCTAAAAGATTATTGCCTTTTCTATGAGAAAAGGCAAGTTATGGGGCCTTGGACCGACTTTTACAGTATGTGTAAAAGTGAACAAACGCGAAGTGACGCAGATGGCATGGATACAGGGTTTTGGGAGGCCCGCAGTAAGTGGAGTCAGATTAAACGAGCGACGACCCTGTCAGCGGCAGATGTCGGCCTTGCCCGCACAACCCAGTACGTGTAGTTTGTGTCTGACCATCTGTGTAATCGCATCCCGTCCCGGTCCCAGGTATTTACGCGGATCGAACTCACCGGGTTTTTCCGTGAATACCTGTCTGATCTTTGCCGTCAGGGCCAATCGCAGATCGGTGTCTATGTTGACTTTGCAGACCGCCATTTTGGCAGCCCTGCTGATGGCCTCTTCGGGTACTCCCATAGTGTTTGGCATATTTCCACCATACCGGTTGATAAGATCGACGAATTCTTTCGGTACGCTGCTGGAACCGTGCATGACCAACGGGAAGCCCGGCAGACGATTGGCGATCTTCTCAATCACGTCGAACGCCAATTTGGGCGCGGACTTGAATTTGAAGGCGCCGTGACTGGTTCCGCAGGCCACCGCCAGGGAATCACAATCCGTTTGCCTGACGAATTCGACGGCCTCGTCCGGGTCGGTCAGATGCTTGGTAACATCATCTTGCGAGACGCCCACGACATCTTCCTCAATACCCCCCAATTGACCGATCTCGGCTTCCACGACCACTTTATGCGCGTGGGCATATTTAACCACCTGTCTGGTCAGTGCCACGTTTTCTTCAAACGGTTTGTGCGACGCGTCGATCATCACCGAGGTATATCCATCATCCACACACTGTTTACACAATTCGAAGGTATCGCCGTGATCGCAGTGTATCACTATGGGCAGGTCGGTTTCACTTACCGCGGTGTCGATCAGGGCCTTTAGGTACTTGATATTGGCATACTCCCTGGCGCCTTTGGATATCTGTAAAATTAGTGGTGCATTTTCCGCCTTGCAGGCATCCACAATGGCCTGTAGTAACTCCATATTATTTACATTGAACGCTCCGACGGCAAAGCCACCATCATAAGCCTGTTTGAACATTTTTTCAGTTGTTACCAATGGCATAAATACTACTCCTTTAAAAAATATCTGTCACAACAATTCTATACCCACCTTAGCCCCATTGGGCACGGTGGTTAGTTCGGTAATATCTCCGAGCATGGCTCCAATAATATTCACGGCTGAGGCGGCACGTATCTGGTCACCCCGCGAGGCGGGCGTAGGACCAAAAAACATACAAAAAGCATTGCCTGTGGGCCAATAACCCAGCGTCCCCATGTCAACGACCTCCGTTGCATTTTCTTCCAGTTCCATTTCGACTGGAATCGCGAAATATATCTCCTCGCCCCACCGCCGGGCCGTTGCCGTAATTGGCAGCGCCGCGGCAATCGCGTGAGCCGTAGGCCCATCATTTAGTTCAGCTCGTACCTGAACATCGCCGGCGGTAATCTTGATATTCGTTGGCATATCTATTTCCTCGCAAAAATCCGCAAGACCAGTTTTATAGTGGTTCGGGGCACCATTGTCAATAGGATTTGCAGCCCCGGTTAAAGAAATGTTGACGGTTGCCACAACAGAAGTTATCGTACTACCAGACTGTTTTTCATGGTTAAAGGCGATTGGATATGCGGATAGTATTTATGGGAAGCGGCGAGTTCGGCTGTGAGAGCCTCAGATGGCTGGTCGGCTCGGCCGGCCGGGAACACCAGGTTTTGGAAGCGATCACTCAACCTGCCCGCCAGGCCGGTCGCGGCAGAAAAATGCACCCGACACCTATCGCCAGTGCGGCTGAGGAACTAAACCTGCCCTACCGCCAGTCAGAAAATGTAAACGATCACGAACTGGTCGATCATATCACGTCGCTGGAACCTGAAATACTGCTGGTGATAGCTTTCGGCCAGAAAATTGGAACCGCCCTGCTGAACCTTCCGAACTGTCGGGTTATCAACCTGCACGGTTCGCTGTTACCGAAATATCGCGGTGCCGCCCCGATCAATTGGGCCATTATCAATGGAGAAAAGCAGACCGGCCTGACCGTAATTGAAGTCAACGAAATTTGGGATGCCGGGAACATCCTGGGACAGGTCGCCACTGAGATAAAACCACATGAGACTGCCGGCGAATTGCACGACCGCCTGGCGATTATGGGACCACATCTTGTGGGCGAAGTGCTGGAGAAGATTGCCCAGGGAACAGACGCACCGCTGATCCAGGACGACAGCCTTGCCTGTCGAGCGCCAAAACTGGAAAAAAATGACGGTAAGATTCGCTGGGATCAGGGGGTCCGGGGAATCCGCAATTTTATTCACGGTATGTGGCCCTGGCCTGGCGCGTTTTGCCAGCTTCAACAAAAAGCAAAAACCATGCCCGAACGCGTCTGCATAGGCCGAGCCGAGGTTATATCTGAATGTGCCGATGAGACAACCGAACCGCCAGGGACCGTCACCGAGGATATGAGTATCATCTGCAGGCCGGGGAAAATAAAACTGTTGGAAATCCGACCGGACAACAGCAAATTGATGGACTTTGCCGCCTTTGTCAACGGCAGACGTCTGCAGCCCGGCGATCGATTCCTCGACGGATAACGGTCCGGTTTTTGCCCTTGATTGATGCCACCATTTTGATTAGTGCAGCCATTTGATCGACGTGTGCATCTGGAAAACTGTATATTTATGGTCCTGAAAAAACGATCCACACTTAATAACAATAACGCCCGCAATATCGCGGCCAACTCTTTACTGGCCTTCCAGCAGCGTCAACAGCGTATTCAGGAAAGCCTGAACGATATATTCAGCAGTGTGGATCTGGATAGTCGCGACCGCCGGCTGGGGCATGAACTGGCCTGCGGCGTCTGCAGATGTCTTATCACGCTGGACCATCTTATCAGTAAACATAGTAATCGAGGCATACGGGAAATCGATCCGATACTGCTGCAGATATTGCGTGTTGGGCTTTATCAGCTTGTTTATCTGGAGCGAACACCCGATTTTGCCGCTGTACATCAGGCGGTTGAGCAGGCTCGCGAGACCGGAATCCGCGGCGGCGAAACATTCGTCAACGCGGTGTTGCGTTCGATCCAACGCGATATGGAAGGGCCGCTCACCAGTGACAGCGCGACCCGGCCCCGTGCTACGCTTTGGCGCGATGAACAATACGCCTGTCAGTTCAAAAGCGATTTTTTACCCGATCCGAGCAAAAGACCGGCGAAATATTATAGCCTGGGTTTCGGCCATCCACTTTGGCTGATAGAACGTTGGCTCAAGCAGTTCGATCAGGAGACAGTCCGGGCGATTTGTCTGGCCGATAATTCCCATCCGGCCCTGACACTACGGGTAAACCGTCTTCGCTGCACCGATGCCCAGATGCTGGAGCGGTTAACCAAAGCCGGCATTCGTGCCAAAACCAATGGCCCAGCGATACAATTATTGCAGCCGGCGGTGCCTGGGCAACTGCCGGGCTATCAGGAAGGTTTGTTTTTCGTACAGGACGTTACCGCGATGTCGGCAACACCCATGCTGGAACCACTGGCGGGTCAGCGTATTCTTGACCTTTGCGCCGCTCCCGGCGGTAAAACCACGCATTTGGCTGAATTGATGGACAATAACGGGACAATTGTCGCGTGCGATGTCAGTTCCGAGAAACTGGCCCTGATCGAAGAGAGCTGCCGTCGGCTCGGTATCACTATCGTACAAACATGCCGAGCCGATGAACTGCACAATCTTATGGGACGTGACGGTCCCTTCGATGCCGTTCTTGTTGATGCGCCCTGCAGCAATACCGGTGTGCTGGCCCGACGTGTCGAGGTACGCCATCTGCTCAAGCCGGCCGCTATCGTACGATTGGCTCGTCAGCAGTTGGAACTGCTGAAAACAGCGGTTCGGGCGATCAGGCCAAACGGAAAAATTCTTTACAGCACTTGTAGTATTGATACCCTCGAAAACGAATCTCTGATACAAAAATTCCTGGAGGAAAACAGATCTTTGGGCCTGTCCGGCCAGAAACTCACTCTTCCCCATGCCCGCACCCGGAGCTGTGAACATGCCCCAACAAGTGACAGGAACCGGCCAACCGATCAAGCCGGCGACCATTCCGCGGAGGCCGACTATCGCGACGGAGGCTACATAGCTTTGCTGCAACAATCGTAACCTGCCTGTGCTGAACAACACTAAAAACAGAGTAAATGTTTTCTGTACCTTTTACCGATATTTCCCATGTTGGAAGAAATTTCTGGACCGGGATCATTACGGTGGTTTTGGCCCGCCTGACCTGAAGGGATATTGTTGTGGGCTCAATAGAAACTTTTATAATTCTTATCGCCCTGGCTGCTGCGGCAGGAGGTGGTTTGATTCTGCTCGTGTGCCTGGCTGGGATGCGAGCTAATCTGGTAAAGGCCCTCAACCTTCAGCAGGAAATGGAATCTCGCAAAAGTAGTACGGAGACTAACCCAGACTCCCCCCCTACCGCTAAGCCACTGATGGGCAGTTCTTAAGCAGTGTTATTTTCTTTTCCGTCGCTATTTTAGCTTCCGCCGTTTTTTTGGCGCCTGCGTCAAAGGTCTGCTTTTTTTGGTCAATCCGGGGTTTTCTCCATCGCGATCAGATCTTCGTAGCGTTCACGCCGTCGGATAATTCTGAAGGTGGTCCCCTCGACAAGAATCTCGGCGGCTCGTCCGCGTGAATTGTACTGACTGCTCATGGCAAATCCGTACGCACCGGCAGTAAATACCGACAGCAAGTCACCACGCTGCAGCGGCGGCAAGAAACGGTCTCGCGCCAAATAATCACCTGTTTCGCAGATGGGGCCGACCACGTCCATCTTTTTCGTACCCGCAATTTCCATCGGATCGCTTCGATTTTCAATGGCAAACCCATTATCCACCTGAACCGGCCAGATAAAGTGAAATGCTTCATAGAGCACTGGACGAATCAGATCGTTCATCGCCGCATCGACAATGGCAAAATATTTTTGTCCGCTTTGTTTCATATAGAGTACTTTGGTCACCAATATGCCGGCGTTGCCCGATATGCTACGGCCCGGTTCAAGGATCAATCGCAATCCCTTACCCCGCAGCAGAGGCACGATCACGGCCGCGTAATCCACCGTGTTCGGTGCCTGCCCGGTGGTATAATCAGTGCCGAAACCTCCGCCAATATCGATCATATCCACGGTAAAACCCTGCGAACGCAGCTCATCGATAAAATCCAGTGTCTTTTCTATTGCCTTGACATAAGGATCGACCGAATTTACAGGCGAACCGATATGCAGATGAACTCCATTGAGTTTGACGTATCGGTCATGTCCATACCGCTGAAAAACCTTCGTAGCGAGTTCCAGGTCAACGCCAAACTTAGTCTGCTTTTTGCCGGTCGTGGTGTGACGATGTGTTTTAGGATCGACGTCAGGATTGATACGCAGCGCCGCCTGCACCGGCTGGGCCATATCTTCGGCTATGGTGACCAGGTTGGCAAGTTCCGCTTCCGACTCGATATTGAAGTAAGCTATGCCTGCCGTAATGGCCTGGCGAATTTCCTGATCCGTTTTTCCGACTCCGGCGTAAACGACCTTATCGGCCCGACCACCGGCCTGCTGAACACGAAACAACTCGCCGCCGCTGACGACGTCAAAGCCACTGCCCATCTGCGCCAAAAGTCGGCAGATGTGGATATTACTGCAACCCTTGACGGAATAACAGATCAACGGCGTCAATTCCGCGAAGGCTTTTTCGAGATTTCTGAAATGGTGCTGCAGCGTCGCTGCGCTGTACACATATACCGGCGTACCCACTTTATCGGCAATCCGCCGGATCGGCACATCTTCACAATACAACTGATTGCTACGATATTGAAAATAGTCCATAACGTATCTCAGCCAATCACATAACCGGTTTCCGGCAACGGACCGACTAATGGAGAAACATAATCCCGGTAGCTTTCGTTTATATTGTTGCCTGACTCGTTGATAAATTCATCCGGCAGACATTTTGTTTTGACCGCCACTGATGCCAGGGTCGTCAGGAAGGTCTCTATCCGATAGCGATCTCCCTTACCGAACCGTTGGAGGCATACGCTGCCTGCCGAGTTTTCGCCAACCGCGTAAAACACCGCCATGCGACCACAATATCGAGCCTCGTAGGCATCCACCGGGCTGATCAGGCCTGGAAAACTGCGTTGGAGATAGCCGAATGTATCGGCGCGCATGCGTCCGCTCATAGACTTTTTCAGTTTGTTAACCAGGAAATCCGCCAGCGCACCGCTGCCCGAAAGTTGCACATTTCCATGAGCATCCGCCTCCACTTCCTGTTGAATCCACTGAGCCCAGGGCACCTTATCTTCGTTAACGATACCTTCACTGACCACCACCACGCAACGGCCCAGCCGCTCGTAAACTTCGCCCACATCACTGGCAAATTTTCCCATAGATAATGGTCTTTCAGGCACGTAGATCAGATGAGGTCCATCTCCTTCGCGGCGCCTCGCCAGCATGGACGAGGCGGTCAGGAAACCGGCGTTCCGACCCATCACAATATTTATTTTGATCCCCGGCAGAGCACGATTATCAAAATCGTCACCGATAATGGCGTGTGCCACGAATCTGGCTGCCGTACCATAGCCCGGACAGTGATCGGTCACCAAAAGATCGTTATCGATCGTCTTGGGAATATGAAACAGTTTAAGTTCGTAACCGGCCTTTTGCGCCAAAGTGTTAATAATGTGCGCCGTACTTGCCGAATCGTTACCGCCGATATAGAAGAAATAACGTATATTATTCTTGCGAAACACCTTAATCAGCAGATCGCAATATTCTTCGTCCGGTTTGTCCCGCGTCGAACCCAGTGCCGACGACGGCGTCCGGGCGATATCGTCGAGATTTCGCCTGGAAAGTTTCTTGAGATCAATAAAATCCTCTTTCAGGATGCCGCGCACGCCGTGCACAGCGCCAAGCAGTTCGTTAATGCACTCCTGCTCGCAGACTTCTTCGATCACACCAACCAGCGACTGGTTGATTACCCCGGTAGGACCACCCGACTGGCCTACCACCGCATTACCTTTTAGTTGTTGTATTCCCATAAGTCCTCTACCATGTACGTTCGACAAAACCTGTATCAATCTGACCTTTTATATATTGTGGATGAGACAATATCTCCAAACACAACGGTATAGTAGTCTTTATCGGGAACAAATCGTATTCCTGCAAAGCCCGCCTCATACACGCGATCGCCTCAGCCCGGCTCTTCTTGTGCACGATCAGTTTACCGATAAGTGAATCGTAACGCGGCGAAATCTTATAACCGGAGTGCACATGCGTATCGAGTCGCACTCCAAAACCACCCGGCGCCACATAACGCTCGATTTGGCCTGGGCAGGGCTTAAAACCGTCCGACGGATCTTCCGCGTTAATACGGCATTCGATCGCCACACCCTGCTGTTTAATGTCTTTTTGACGCAGCTTGAGATGCTCGCCCGCCGCAATTCGTAATTGCCATTTCACCAGGTCCACGTCTGTGACCATTTCGGTTATCGGGTGCTCCACCTGGATTCTGGTGTTAGCCTCACTGAAATAATATTTGTTCTTTTTATCCAACAGGAATTCCACCGTGCCGGCGTTGACGTATTGGGCCGCTTTGGCCAGGCGAACGGCGGCCTGGCACAACTCTTCTCGCACATCCGAATTAATAGATGGGCTTGGCGTTTCCTCTATTATCTTTTGATACCGCCTTTGCAGGCTACAATCACGCTCCCACAAATGCAACACGGTTCCTGCGCGATCCGCCAGTATCTGCACCTCAATATGCCTGGCCTGTTCGAGGAACTTCTCGATGTATAAGTCTGAATTATTAAAGGCGTTTTTTGCTTCTGTCTGGGCGCTGTGGAACGCTACCCGCAAACTCATCTCGTTGTGAGCTATACGCATCCCTCGCCCACCGCCTCCGCCGGCCGCCTTGACTATCACCGGATAACCAATCGTAGCCGCCAAATCCACCGCTTCGTTTTCGCCGGCTATCACTCCGTCGGAACCGGGCACTACCCGAACCTTGGCACGCTGGGCCAGCTTACGCGCCGCCACCTTATCGCCCAACAACCGCATCGATTCGGGACTCGGCCCAATAAAGTTTATCTTGCACTCCTGGCAGACCTGGGCAAAGTGAGCGTTCTCCGCCAGAAAACCGTAACCCGGATGGATCGCCTCGACATTGGAAATCTCGGCGGCACTTACTATTCGCGAAATATTCAGATAGCTCTCCAACGGATCTTCCGGTCCGATACAAACAGTTTCGTCCGCCAGATTCAAATATGCCGACCCGCGGTCCGCCTCGGAATACACCGCTACCGTTTGAACGCCAAGTTCACGGCAGGCACGAATTATCCGCAGTGCGATCTCACCTCTGTTTGCTATCAATATTCGCGAAAACATCTGTGTCCTTTGATATCCTTCTAGCCCGGCTCAACGAGAAACATTGGTTGGCCGTATTCGAGCGACTGGCCGTTACTGACCAGTATCTTCTTTATCGTTCCTTTAATCTCACTTTTAATTTCGTTCATCACTTTCATTGCTTCAATTATGCACACCACTGTCTCTTCATCCACTTGTGAGCCTACATCGACGAATTGCTCGGCGGTTGGACTGGGTCTGATATAAAACGTACCTACAATAGGCGAGACGATTTCGACCAGATTATCTTCTGCCGAGGATGCGGACGGAACTCCGTTGCTTTTCCCACTCGCCTGTAAAGCGGTCTCCGCCGGCAGCACCGCCGAGACTACCGGCGGCATCGCTACCACCTGCGGTATCACCTGATGAGATGACCCGCGTTTGAGCATAATACGCGTTTGGCCGTCAACGATCTCCAACTCATTCAAATCGTTGGCCTTCATCATATCCATCAACTCTTTTATCTTTTCAATTTCCATTGCCTGGTTACTCCAACAAGGATACTGAATTCAAGTCTTTGGCCAAGCTGGTCAATACCTTCCTGCCGCGGCTTGTGACCAGCACATCATCCTCGATTCGAATCCCGAATCGGCCTGGCACATAAATACCAGGCTCAATTGTTATTACCATACCTTCCTGCAATGGCTCATTGCCCCCGGCGGTAATAAACGGCTTTTCGTGGATGTCCAATCCTATCCCATGGCCGGTACCATGTTCGTACACAGGTAATTTTCGGGGCGGTACTTTGCGAGCCGCGGCATCAACCTCTTTGAGGGTAGTGCCCGCTCTAACTGCTTGTATTGCAGCTACTTGCGTCTCCAGTAGCCACTGGTACGCACTGGCAAACGTAGGGGGGATTTTACCGGCCACGTAGCAGCGTGTCAAGTCACTTTTGTAGCCCCCTACCGTCGCCCCCCAGTCGAACAATAATGGCTGTCCGCGTCGCAGTCGTTTTAGACCAGGTATCGCGTGCGGCTGTGCCGCGTGAGCACCAAACGCAACGATACTTTTGAACGCTACCGGCCCCCCACCGCGACTGGCCATCTCGTATTCCAGCCGGGCTGCCACTTCCTGTTCGCTCATCCCAACTTCCAGCCAACCCAACACTTCACGCATCGAATCTTGCGCCACCTTTATCGATTTGCGAATCCGGCTTAGTTCGAAATCATCCTTACATTGCCGCAGTTGACGCAACAACGGCGGGCTTGGCCTGAGCTTAAACCCTTTCTTAGATATTTTCCGATATGCCTTGTACTGCCTGACCGTAACAGCATCCTGATCGATTCCTATGGTTTGCTCCCTGTTTCGCCTTGGCTGGTACTTTTTCAGACTGGCCAATACATCGAACACCGTTTCGCACACCATATCTATCAGCCCACCCGACCCTTTACAGTTCCTCACAGACAACCACGGAGATTCCTGCCGTATCTGTTCGACGTAACGACTGTCGGTAACCATTATCTTATGCCGACCCGTCACTACCAATACGCTGTCTTCACCGGTAAACCCTGTAAGATATCTCACATCCGACGGGTCGATCACAATCAAACAATCAAGCTCACTCTCGAGCATTTTGCTGCGCAACCGCCTGAGACGCCCCGGCAGAAAACTTCTCAATCTTGCAATAGCCATAAAATCAACCTTTACCTAGCTATTTCTATCGACCTGTCTTTTTATTCATTCACTGTTATCGAGGATCGTCATAAACGCTTCCTGTGGGATGTTTACTGAGCCGATGCTTTTCATTCGTTTTTTGCCTTCTTTTTGTTTTTTGAGCACTTTCATTTTGCGAGTAACATCGCCGCCATAAAGTTTAGCCGTGACGTCTTTGCGATACGCCTTGATCGTCTCGCGGGCGATAATTTTACCCCCGACCGCCACCTGTAGCGGCACTTCAAACTGATGCCGTGGTATCGCTCGACGTAAGCGGATCAGCACCCGTCTGCCTCGCTGCTCGGCGTTAGCGCGGTGCATAATTACCGACAGGGCATCGACCGGTACCTTATTGACCAGGATATCGACCTTGACCAGATCGCTGGCTTCGAAACCTGTCATTTCGTAATCCATCGTCGCATAGCCATGGCTCGCCCCCTTGAGCAGATCGTAAAAGTCATAGACAATCTCCGCCAGTGGCGCCTTGTATTCCAACATCACCCGACGGATACTGAGATAGTTGGTTCTCTTCAGGGAGCAGCGTCTTTGTTCGGCCAGTTTCATAATCGCGCCGATCGAATCGCTCGGCGTAATAATTTCCAGCCTAACGAACGGCTCACGATATTCTTTGATATGGCCGGCGTCGGGCATCTGGCTGGGCGAATCCACCCGGATCACCTCATCGCCGTTGGTCACCACTTCGTAACTGACGGTTGGAGCAGTCTGGATCACCTCGATATCGTTTTCCCGTTCGAGCCGTTCCTGGATGATTTCCATGTGCAGCAGTCCCAGGAACCCACAGCGAAACCCAAACCCCAGTGCCGGCGAACTTTGCGGTATAAAGGTAAAGCTCGAATCGTTCAGCGACAGTTTTTCGAACGCCGACCGCAGCCCGGTAAAGTCGGTCGCCGCTGACGGGTAAAAATCGGAAAACACCATCTGCACCGGCGGCTGATAACCAGGCAGCGCCACCGGGGCCGGGTGCAACTCATCGGTAATCGTATCGCCGATGGTTACATCCGACAACTGCTTGATACTGGCAATCACATAGCCAACCTCGCCGGTGCCCAGCCGCCCAACCTTTGTCATATTGGGTGTGAATTTGCCCAGTTCCATTACCTGATAGCTCCGTCCAGTGCCCATCATTCTGATCTTTTTGGTCGCCTCCAGGGCTCCGGCAAAAACCCGCACATAACAGATCACACCACGGTAATCATCGAAATGGCTGTCGAATATAAGTGCCGCCGTCGGCTCTTCAGAGCGGTCTTGCGGCGCCGGCAGCAGTGTCACCACCGCTTCCAGCAGTTCTTTCACTCCGATACCTGACTTGGCACTGATAAAAAAACACTCTTCCTTTTTTAGTCCCAATATATGTTCGATCTCCTCGGCCACCACATCCGGCTGAGCCGACGACAGATCGATCTTATTGATTACCGGTATTATCTCCAGTCCTTCTTCAATTGCCAAATACGCATTAGCCACGGTCTGTGCCTCGACACCCTGAGACGCATCCACCACCAGAAGTGCCCCTTCACACGCCGCCATCGACCGCGACACCTCGTAATGAAAATCCACATGGCCGGGCGTATCGATCAGGTTCAGCATATATTCTATGCCGTCGTATGTATATTTCATCGTCACGGCCGAGGCCTTGATGGTGATACCGCGTTCGCGCTCGATGTCCATACTATCAAGCATCTGATCATGGAACTCCCGCTGACTGACCGCCCCGGTGAGCTGCATAATACGGTCCGCCAGCGTACTTTTGCCGTGATCGATATGCGCCACAATCGAAAAATTACGTATATGTTCCGTACTCATTCAGCAAAACACCTATCCATCAAAAACTCGCCAATATCTGCAAAACTTCACATTATACCAAATCCGTCATCCAAAAACAACCCACTAGGTGTTAATGGCCTTGATGGTCTGCATCAGATGGCGATATACTTTTATTCGCGGATCAGCAGGAAAACGTGTTCGGCCGTCGGGGGATTTACCCTTTTCGAGTTGGTTTGAGATGGGGTTACGCCTGCCGAGCTTTTGTTCCGTTAATCGCATAGCTGACGAGTACCTGCAAATCTGCCCGAAGGTAATACGTTGTAATGGCAGAGCCTGAAGTAAATCTGTTAAAAATGTTGAATAGATATCACTCCAGCCTTCAATCGGGATTATGGGCATAATAACCGCATGATCAATGTAACATTTTAGTTGCAATTCAGTTGCAGTTGTTTCAGGCGCGACAAAAAAGGTACAAACTTTTACGATTGTAAATGCTTGTACCTAAGAGAGTTATCAAAACTAGCGGGGGCAGGATTCGAACCTGCGACCTCCGGGTTATGAGCCCGACGAGCTACCAGACTGCTCTACCCCGCGATATTATTTTAATGCGTATCTCTCCGCTTCTTTCACACTGTACAAAACAACAAAAATGCCTAACTCACAGTATTTTATGGAACCCTGCAAAGATGTCAAGCATAAAACCTGGCTGATTTGACCAACTCATCATAATCTGATTCCAGTTCTTGTCGGTTCCCTCCTTATCGCTCAAATTAAGGCTGCATCTGTTCCCTGGCTGAAACCGATTAGAAAGGGGTTGCCCGAAAACCACGCAACTCCTTGGTTTAATAAGGTCCAATAACTACAAAACTTAAAATGCAAATGGCTTGATTGTAGCGATAATACCGATAGAATCACCTGTGACTGTTGTTTTTGACACACAACCAAGGGCAATTCCAGAGAATCAGGACCTTTGGGTTTCAGTCTCGTACACGAAACGTCGAATAAAGTAAATATATTGGTGTAATAGGTTTCACCTTAACCAGTTATGGTGTTTTCTGAAATATTGTTGATTGTGGCAGCAGACTAAAACGACAAGTATCAGCTAAGCGGGAGGTAACCAATGAAAAACGTAAGGACATTTGTGGTAGCACCATCGCTGCCGGAACGGCTCCAACCTCTCAAACAGATCGCATATAATCTCTACTGGGGATGGGATCATGAAGCAGTCAGTCTGTTTCGTCGGCTGGCCCCCAATCTTTGGGACGAATGCAAGCACAACCCCGTAAAAATGCTCGGCCAGCTTTCACAGGAACAGCTCAACGATGCCGCCGAAAACGTGGGTTTCCTGGCTCATCTGGACCGGGTCTGCGAAAAAGTACAGGATTACATGGAAGGATCGCGATGGTACGACACCATCGTCGCCTCCGACAAATCAGGCGATACCAATGAAAATGTATCAGACGCTCCCAGTACAATTGCTTATTTCAGTGCGGAGTTTGGCATACATGATTGCCTGCCTTTGTATTCTGGCGGTCTGGGAATCTTGGCCGGGGACCATCTCAAAAGCGCTAGTGATTTGGGACTGCCACTGGTTGGTGTGGGACTGATGTATCGCCAGGGATATTTTCAGCAGTATCTCAATGCCGACGGTTGGCAGCAGGAAATGTATCCGGAAAATGACTTTTATAATATGCCGGTTACCCTGGTAACCAGACAAGACGGCCGGCCCGTTCGTTTTCATGTGGAAATAGCCGAGCATGATGTGGTCGTTCAGATATGGAAAGTTCAGGTTGGCCGGGTCACTCTTTATCTTCTGGACACCAACCTTCGCTGCAATCGCATCGAAGACAGGCAAATCACCGCCCAACTCTACGGAGGTGACAGTAATATGCGCATCCGGCAGGAAATCGTCCTGGGTATTGGTGGCTTTACTGCGCTTAAGGTACTGGATATCGAACCTGCCGTCTGTCATATAAACGAAGGTCATGCCGCGTTTATGGCTTTGGAGCGTATTCGCCAGGCCATCGAGCAATATCAGCTTTCTTTTGCTCAGGCTCGTGAAGCCGTTGTCAGTGGCAATGTCTTTACTACGCACACTCCCGTCCCGGCCGGACATGACGTGTTTTCGCCTGCGATGATGGAAAAATGCTTCGGAAACTACTACAAATCTCTCAAACTGAGTTGGCAGGATTTCCTGGGACTGGGCAGGGTCGATCCCCACAACACCGACGAACCGTTCAGCATGACCAACATGGCTCTGCGACTGTCAACCTGCCATAACGGCGTAAGCAAACTGCACGGTGAAGTATCGCGCAACATGTGTCAAAAAATCTGGAGTAACCTGCCTGTCGATGAGATTCCCATTACCTCCATTACCAATGGTATTCATGTCAGGAGCTGGGTGTCACCGGATATGACCGATCTGCTCGATCGCTATCTGGGACCGAGTTGGAGCGATCAGCCAGGCAAGAGCGAGCCGTCCTTCAACCGAATCGATCAAATCCCGGATGAAGAGTTATGGCGTACTCACACCCGCCGGCGCGAACGTCTGGTAACGTTCGCCCGCAAACGCCTGCGACAGCAATTGAAAAATCGCGGCGCCAGCCCCGCCGATATCGCTCAAGCCGAAGAAGTACTCGACCCCGAAGCTCTTACCATCGGTTTTGCACGCCGCTTTGCCACCTACAAGCGGGGCACTTTGCTGTTCAGAGATCTCGAACGTTTCGGCAAAATCGTTTCCAACAAAGATCGACCGGTGCAGATCATCTTTGCCGGCAAAGCTCATCCACACGATACGGAAGGCAAAGAACTGATCCGCCAGATAGTGCATTTTGTACGTGAAGATACATTTCGCCGACGGGTGGTCTTCCTTGAAAACTACGATATTAATGTAGCTCGTTATTTGGTTCAGGGCGTTGACGTATGGCTTAATACTCCCCGTCGTGGCATGGAAGCCTCCGGAACCAGTGGAATGAAGGTCCTGGCCAACGGCGGTCTTAATCTGAGTGTGCTCGACGGCTGGTGGTGCGAAGGTTGCTCGGCCGATGCAGACGTCGGTTGGGCCATTGGACAGGGCGAAAGCTATCAGGATCCGAATTATGCCGACGAAGTCGAATCACACACACTTTATGATCTGCTGGAAAAGGTGGTAATCCCAACATTCTATGATCACGGCTCCGATCGGCTGCCCAGGAGCTGGATCCGTTTGATGAAAAATTCGATGAAATTGTTGACGTCGCAGTTTTCCACTTCCCGGATGGTCGCCGAATACGCACAGCGGTTTTATGAGCCTAGTGTTCGACGCTGGAGCAAGTTTATTGCCGACAATGCCAGGCTCGCCAGGGAGCTGGCCGACTGGAAAGAGAGCATCCGTGACCGTTGGCCTGAAGTGGAGATCGGAAAAGTGGACTTCGTCAGCAACGGTGAACTGCTGATCGGTAATAAGCTTCAGGTCCGTTGCCATGTCAAGCTCGGAAGTATCGATCCGGACGACGTCGTTGTGGAGTTATATCAGGGACCGGTGGACTCACAAGGCAATATCCAAAATGGCCAAGCAGTCCCGATGGAACCTATCGGGGCCGCCAATGACGGCTTTTACGTCTTCACAGGAGATATCCCTTGTCATTTCAGTGGGTTGTGCGGCTTTTCCGTTCGGGTGATGCCGTCTCATCCGGATCTAGTCAATAAATTCGATACCGGCCTGATCCGCTGGGACGAGTTCGAAAACGAACCAGAGGGCAAAAAAACAAAAGCCACAAAATAAATGTTCAAACCCCCTTTAGCCCGTGCGGTTACTCTTCGAATCAGGGAGTTTCTTTTATTCTTTCAATTTTGGCGCCAACGCGGTTGAGTTTTTCTTCGATGTGTTCGTAACCACGATCGATGTGATATATGCGCCTAACCTCGGTCTGCCCCTTGGCCACCATTCCAGCCATTACCAGCGCAGCCGATGCCCTCAGATCCGACGCCATCACCGGCGCGCCCACCAGTTCTCTAACGCCCTGCACCACCACCGTAGGACCTTCTTTACGCAGTTGCGCCCCCATACGGCCCAGTTCCGCGATGTGCATGAACCGATCAGGAAATATCTTCTCGGTAACAATGCTGTTGCCGTCAGCCAGGCACAGCAGGGCCATCAGTTGAGCCTGCAGATCGGTGGGAAAACCGGGATAAGGCTGTGTGGTAATGTCCGCCGGGTTGAGCCGACGGGCGGAACTGACACGCACATTGTCGGCTGTCTGCTCAATGTCAACCCCGATCAGATTAAGCCGGTCTATAACCGCCATTAAATGTTCCGGACGAGCGTTTTTTAAGGTCAGATCGCCATTGGTAATGGCCGCGGCAACCATAAAAGTACCGGTCTCGATACGGTCAGGAATAACCTCGTAATCAGCACCGCCGAGTTCTTCCACGCCTTCAATGGTGATCCGGGGCGTACCATGACCGGTAATTTTTGCACCCATCCGATTGAGAAAATCTCCCAAATCGACAATTTCCGGTTCGCACGCCGCCGCTTCAATTATAGTTTTGCCTTGCGCCAAACATGCCGCCGTCATCACATTAGCAGTCCCCAAAACGGTAGAACCGAACGGCCCTCCAAGAAAAATATCCGCTCCATGCAAATTCTCACTTTCGGCGATGATGTTACCGCTTTTGAGATTTATCTTCGCACCCAGCGTTTCAAAACCGCGAAGGTGAAGATTGATCGGCCTGTCTCCGATGGCACAACCGCCAGGCATACTAACTTCCGCCCTGCCACGCCGCGCCAGCAGCGGGCCCAGTACGCATATACTGGCACGCATCCGCCGTACGCTCTCATAATCGGCCAGGCAGTTCGATTCATCTTCGACTTTGATATGCAGTGCCCCGCTATTATCCCGTCGAACGCTGGCGCCCAACTGTTCCAGCAAACTGATCAAATGCCGGGTATCAACCAGATCGGGAACCGAACGAATAACGGTTTCCTGGTTGGTCAGCAAAGACGCCGCCATAATCGGCAAAGCCGCGTTCTTAGCACCACTGATCGTCACCTCACCCCGAAGGCGGGTACCGCCATGTATAACAAACATATCCATTTCTAAAATCCGTCAAAAAAGAATCAGGACGCCTTATTCAGCTTACTGTTATGTAACTGGACTTTTGCAAAACCTTAGTTATGTGACATCTTAACCTCAACTGCCGGAACACGCCACAAAATTTTCTTGTTTTTTTTGCCATACCGTGATAAACAACAAAATATGAAAAAAACATCGCACAAACGGGTAACCGGTTGGCGTTTTTGGCTGTTTCGCGTTATAGCGGTTATCGTCATTCCCGCCCTACTGTTTGGCATGGTGGAGGTTGGATTGCGTATAGGCGGTTACGGCTATCCCGCCGGCGTGACGGTCAAATGCAAATTCAAAGGCAAAGATGCTTACTGTAGCAATCTGAGTTTCGGCTGGCGATTCTGGCCGAGAAATCTTACCCGCAATTTCACCCCGTTCGTCATACCGGCCGACAAACCGGACAACACCTATCGAATCTTCGTAATGGGCGGCTCAGCCGCGCTTGGCACCCCGGACCCGGCATTTTCCTTTTCACGGTGCCTGGAGATTATGCTACAGAAAGAATATCCCAAAACAAACTTCGAAGTCATCAATACCGCGATGACCGCTGTTAATTCGCATGTCGTGCTCGAAATCGCTAAAGACTGCGCAAAACACCAAGGCGACCTGTTCATCGTATATATGGGCAACAACGAAATCATCGGTCCTTACGGAGCGGGAACCATTTTTGCACCCCTTTCGGACAGTTTGGCTTTTATCCGTTTCGACAAGGCCTTCAAGTCTATTCGATTGGGGCAGTTGCTGACCTATGTTCTGAAATCGAGAGACGAGGAAAAAAAACTGCCCGAAACCTGGCTCGGTGCGAGAATGTTTATGGACAACCTGATCCGCCAGACAGACGCCAATCTACAAATCGTTTATCGGAACTTCCAGAGGAACCTGGAAGATATCGCACGCGTTGCCGGCAAAAGTGACGCCCAGATAATTTTTTCCACCGTTGCCTGCAACCTCAAAGACTGCCCGCCATTTGCCTCGCTCCATCGACCGGACCTGACCGAGACCGACAAGAAAAAATGGGACGCCGTTTACCAGCAAGGCATCGCCTGCGAATCGGCCGGTAACCATGCCGAGGCCGTCGATCACTACCTGGAAGCCGCAAAAATCGATGACAGCTATGCCCAGCTTCAATTTCGCCTGGCTCGATGTTACTGGGCCATGGACAAATATGACCAGGCCCGTGAAAAATACATCCAGGCCTGCGATCTGGATACCCTGCGGCTCCGGGTCGATACCCAAATCAACGATATTATTCGCCGTGTAGCCGCCGGGAAAACCGCGAAAAACATTTACCTTGCGGATTCAGCCAAAATGATCGCGAAGAACAGTCCACATGAGACTCCCGGCCAAGAGTTCCTGTATGAACATGTTCATTTCAATTTCGACGGCAATTATCTGTTGGCCAAGATAATTTTCGAGCAGGTGGCACAGATACTGCCGCAGCGGATAAAAACCCATAAAGCGAACAAGCCTTTGGCAACCAGGAAAGAATGCCAGCAGCGATTAGCTTATACGGAATGGACTCAATACATAAGCACTGATTATATTCTTGACACCTTTATCAAAGAACCGCCGTTCAGCAATCGCCTCGACAACGACAAACTCGTCAGCCAAATGGAACAAAAGATCAAAACGCTCAAAGCCTCACTAACACAGGAATCTTTCAAAAAAATCGCCGAGCAGTATCGCCGCGCGATCCAAATCTCACCGGAAGACGGATGGCTGCATTGGCAATATGCCAAGCTACTGGAAGATACGAGAAACTATCAAGCCGCCATCGAGCAATATCGTCTGCTGCTGGAATGCTGGCCCAATTACTACATAGCCCACGGCAAAGTAGCCCTGCTGCTGCTCGAAACCAAACAAGACACCAACGCCTCCATTACCTACAGTCGCGAAGCGCTGCGGATCAATCCGGCCTATACCGATGCGTATTATAGCCTGGCGGTTGCATACGACATGCAGGGGCAAATCGATCAGGCTGAAAAGTATTATAATCAGACGCTCGAACTTGACCAACGCTACGCACCGGCCTGGAACAACCTGGCGGTGTTATACAGCAACTGCGGCAGGGATAAACAAGCCGAACAAATTTATCGTAAGGGCCTGCAGGTCGTACAGGATTACGAAGACCTGTACTGCAACTTAGCCATCCTCTTAAACAAGCAGACCCGCAGGGAAGAAGCTCTCGAAGTCCTTCGCAACGCCTCAGGGCTACACCCCGATTTCACTCAGGTCCGTAAAATACTGAACACCCTGACAAAAACACGCGATTGACTCAATAAAAAACGTGGCCTGTGCCCTGCCCCTGCGATCTTATCAGCATTCTATTTCTTATTCGCCCGAACGACGCGATGGTGACCAAGATGATCTTTGACAGTGGTGATATTGTCAAGATAACCGGACTTTTCAAAAAGCTCGACAACCTGCTCAGCCTGATCGTAAGCGACCTCGACCATCAACGCCCCACTATCGGCCAGGAACCCCTCGGCCCCCTCGACAATTCGCTGATGATATTCCAACCCCCCCACCCCAGCCAGCAGCGCCTCCCTCGGCTCATAATCGCGGACGTTAGCATCGAGCTTATCGAACTGCTCGGCTGAAATATAAGGCGGGTTGGAAACGATCAGGTCAAATATCTGCTTTTGCGCCTGCGACATACCGTCAAACAAATCACTTTCTATCAGCGTAATGCGCCCTTTCAGGTCGTGGCTCTCGATATTTTCCCGCGCTACCTCCAGCGCCTCTCTACTGTGATCGGTAGCGATTACATCCGCTTCGATAACGTTGGCGGCGATGGCAATAGCGATGCAGCCGCTGCCCGTACCCAAATCCAACACGTCAACCGTCGGACGGTGATACTGCTTGCGGAGAAAATCAATCGCTTCGGTAACCAGCGTTTCAGTTTCCGGCCGGGGAATCAAAACCGCACGCCTAACCGCCAGTTCCAGACTATAAAAATACGCCTTACCGGTCAGATACCCTGTCGGCTCATGCCCGGCGCAGCGGCGGACCAACTCGCGAAACTGAGACAACTGGTCAGGATTGGGACAATAATTGAAGTTGACGTACAGGTCTATCCGACCACATCCCAGCACATGCCCCAGCAGTATCTCCGCGCACAACCGGCCCTGTTCGACCCCGGCTTTCGCGAAATGGCCGGATGTCCATTCCAGCAGTCGTTTACTGGACCATTCCGATTTCTGCTCCGTATCAGATTCCATAATACCAACTCATCTTCCCACCCTTCCACTCATGCCTGGCGCCTGGCGCAGCTTCACGGTATAAGCTGCCACTACTTGTCGCCACGGACCATGAAGCAATTATTATTTTCCATCGGACACAACAATAACTTCCGCGTATTTGTTACGCTGAGATTTATTAAACGGACAAGTGGACAAATCGATGGTCAGCGACCCATTAGTCACCTGAAACTCCAGTGGCCGTTTCTGATCGTCGGCAAGCATATAAACTTTACGCACACTCTCCAGATGCGATCCCAGAATCTTGTCCATCTCTTCTATTTTCACCTGCTGATCGTTCCAGTCTAATACATGAACAAACAGCCGATGCGGTTTAACAGTGAATAATATATTGTCAGGCGGAACTATGGCAAGACCGTCGGCGCCGTATATGCTTGTTCCATATACGTCTAACCATGAACCAATTTCCCTTAAAATATCTTGGGCCTGCGGTATAATCCG
>Ga0315290_10000788_pt1 | contig 21179 bp, 13 predicted proteins | sample YL17G12_0_MG_FD_203627 | JGI IMG/M metagenome (GOLD analysis project Ga0315290, IMG submission 203627) | Sediment microbial communities from Yellowstone Lake, YNP, Wyoming, USA - YL17G12_0 | ecosystem: Environmental > Aquatic > Freshwater > Lake > Sediment | place: USA: Wyoming | collected... | reverse complement strand
CTGAACCACAGGTTCTGGCGGCTGCTGAGGGGCACAGGCCGTCAGAGTGATCATGAACATAATAATAAGAACCAAAGTTATTTTCATAATTTATCTTCTAGGTCCAATTTTCAAAGTGATGAATATTATCGCAGGTTAATATTGAAGATTGTATTATCAGCGGGTTAAAAGGACAACCCCCATCAACCTTACATGCAGTTTGCAAAAAAAATACTGGGAACCATCTGGTTCCCAGTATTTTTTATTCTTGTTCCTTGTAGATTTTATGGATTGTTCACCGATAATGTGTATGTATTGTTCGCAGTATTGGGATCGGTTACTCCGGAAGGTACTGCGATGCTGGCTGTGTTTGTCACTGCGCTAACAGCGGAAAGGTTAACCAAGGTCGTGACTAAATATGTTGCTGTTCCGCCAGGCGGGATATTAACCGTATCTGCAAAATAAGTTTGGCCCGAACCGACATTTAAGGAGGTTGTAGAAGTGGAACAAGTTGCTCCACCAGCAGGCGTGCATTTGACAGTCCAGTTACCGACATTTGAATTAACACTCACTCCAAATAGAGCTCCAGTAATTACCGATGGGCCAGCGGTGTTGGTTACGGTGACGGTAAATGCAAGAGAGCCTCCAGGTAAATAGGAAGTCGGAGCCACTGATGTCAATACTGCCAGGTCTCCAACAGGAGCGGGAACGTCTGTGTCGGTCGCCGAGTTATTGCTCGAGTTGGGATCGATCACTCCTGCGGGAACGGATATGGAAGCGATGTTCGTCATCGCGCCAGTGGCATATGAGTTAGGACCAACATCAGATGTATAGACTACACTCGTATGCGAAGGGAGATCGGGTAAATCAGTGAAGGAGCTTCCAGACGCAATAGGATAAGGTCCTGCAGCGCAAGAAGCACCTGCACCGGGGACACAGGATACGAGCTCACCCGAAAATTGCGCTGCGGACGTTATGTATGAGAATGGAGCGTCAACTACGCCATAAGGTCCATTATTGGTCACGGTGATCGTATAGAATTCATCTGACCCGGGTGTGTAGGTGGTTTTATTATTTGAGACTGTGACTGACAGGTCCGCAGTGATACCGGTTGGGGTCGCCAGAGGCGTCGCGGTCGGGCTGGCAGGTGTTGGTGTGACACCCGTGCCGCCAACAACCTGGATCAGGACATAGAAGGGCACATTGGCTGCTGAACCCAGGGCAAAGATCTGCCCGGTATCCGATTTGAGGCTCCAGTTACCCTTGAAGCTGCCGGAGTAGGAAGGCGCAACCATGTTGACCGCTACATCCACGGATTGACCGGGGTAAACGGTGTAGGGCAGCGCGACAGGATACACAGCGCTCAGCGGGTCGCCGCTATAATAAGTGGTCGAATAAGCGGTGGTCCAGGTGCAGGTGCCGGTGTTCTTCAGCCGCCAGATCTTGGTAAACGCTGTGCTCGCTGTTATGTAGGAATTATCAGGAACAGTAACATCTGAAACAAATGCGGCTTTGTTGGTGCAGGCGCCTGGGACGGGCGTCGGGTAGGTTCCGCCACCATTGACATTGATCAATATCCAGAAGGGGATATTGGAGTAGGCGCCGAGAGAAAAAACGGTCCCTACGGCATTCTTGAGACCCCAGTTGCCCTTATAGGTGCCGGTGGCAGAAGGTGAAACCATGTTGACGGATACATCCACCGATTGCCCTGGAGCGACGTTACTCGTCAGGGGAGCGGGATAGACCGCGCTCATCGGGTCACCGCTAATGTAAGTGACTGCATAAGAAGGCGTCCAGGTGCAGGTGCCGATGTTCTTGAGCCGCCAGGTCTTGGTGAAGGCGTAATTCGGGACCATGTTGGTGTAATCAGGCACGGTGACATCAGCGATGAAGGCTATTTTGTCCGTGCAGCCGGTCGAAGGAGGCGGGGGAGGCGTGGTAGAACTGCCGCGTTCAATGCGCGGAGCCGCCCAGATGCCTTTATCGTCGGTGCTGTAAGCTCCATTGTTTGTAACCGTCAAAATAAACTTGACATTCTTCCCAGCCAACAGGCTCAGGTCAACGTCGGCGTTGTAATAGAGTCCGTCCGCCTTTTCATTGAAGGATCCGAACGTGCTTACAGCGCCGGTGCCGATCTGGTAATTAAGCTGGAAGAAAATATTGCAGCCGGGGGCGTTATACGGGCAGGAGATGGTGGCTTTGAAGCGGTCCGTGGGCTGGACGTAGAAATCGGGGTAGACGCCCTTGATAAAACCGCTGGAAGTGTTATTCGGCCTGGTCTCCAAACCGGGTGTCGTGACGGTAGTCCCATTCTCCAACTGCGGAGTCGACAGTAGGACGACCGAACCGTTCGCGTCGACGGGATTGCCGGGATAAGGCAGGGTGGCGGTGGCGCTGGTCCAATTGGCTGATCCGGCGTTGGCCACGAAATCATAAACGACGCCGGACGTGGGAACACCTGTCCCGACCGTGATTTTGACCCAGAATGGCGAATTGGCCGTTGGACCAATGCCAAAGAGAACGCCAGATGCATTCTTTAGCGCCCAGAAACCCTGGTAGGTGCCGGGGTTGGGCGGAGCGACCATGTTCACAGGAATGTCAACGGTCTGACCGGGGATCACGTTGATGGTCAGGTATTGGGGCGAGACGGCGCTCATCATTTCACCGCTGATGAAGACCACCGAGAAGGAGGCAGTCCAGGTGGAACTCCCAATATTCTTCAACCGCCAGATTTTTGTGAACGGTGTATTGGCAGCGAAATTGGTCCCGTCTGGAACTGTGACATCGCTGATAAATTGCGCCCAGTCACTGTAGGTGGCTGCAGCGGGCTTGGCGACAGGCTGCGCTTGAGCCGGCACCACTGAAACTAAAAGTGCCAATAACAGGAGGGTTGAAATACAGATGCGTCGATACATGGTCCTCTTCCTTTCTTGTAATCGTTCTGTTAAGTGAAGTGTAATGATTGTTCTTGAATAAATGTTTTTAGAATCATATCAACTATCAATGTAATTATAGTGGTTTTGCGCTTCTTGTGCACAGGTGATTCATCCTACTGCTTTAGGCAACTCTGAAGGATTTAACCCTGCCGAGCGGACATTAACTATCTTTTTAAGGATGTCGAACCAGAAAGGTGCCCCCTGGGCAGCGGCAAGCCCCGTAATTAGCAGCCCAAGGATTTTCTGAAACCACCCTGAGAGATCATAGATAAAGGGTGCATTGGTAATTGGAAAACATTGACCTGCAACTGGAAACCCGTATAAATCATCCCCTTTAAGCGGAATTACAGCACACACTGCTGTTTTATTATCCGAGTCTGTCACAAAACCCTTTGAGCTAAGTGGATGTGGTTTCCCGATCCAGCCTATGGGTAGGCTTATCGCGCTAAACTCAGCTGTGGTAAGTGCCAATTGGTTTGAGCTCACTGGCTCAACCTGATCCTGATTTCGGATAACAAATATTTCCGCCTGTGTGCTTAGTTTATCACGCAGTACGGGTTGACGCCAGAGTTGATTTGCCACCAAAATAGTGTCCACATTGATGATAGAAGCGATGAAAAAGCCAATTGTAAAGGCTAAAATCTGGGCGCGGCGTTTATACCAACCGTTCAAGCGGTCCATACTGTTATCGAACCATTTCTCAACATTCTCTCTGGCGTGCACGAAAGAACTTTCACCCTGCCAGGGTGACTCATCCGCTCCATTGATCAGTGCGGTCAGTATTTGTTTCAACCGAGGGTGGGTGACGGCCATGGCTGCAACGCCCATCCGGACCTGCTCATTGGCGGATACCTGGGTGACCTCACTTTTCGGCAGGGCATTGATAATGGAATCGATCTGTTCCTTTTGCACTTTAACACTGAGCAGCGCTGCCTCCACACTTGCTTTTAGTTTGGGGTAATCCACACCAAACCGGTTGATCTCAGACCGGACCGAATCGAGCGTGGCACTTACGGCGGCCTGTCCGGGGTCCGAAACGAGAGCTCGCCGGGTGAGTGCCAGGATCAAATTCAGTCGTCTTTGGGCTGCTTTCCTCTGATTCCTACCCAGCATGCATACATCCAGGCGTAATTTATATAATTGTTGTTGCAGCAAAGAGGCTTCAGTGCCGGCAGTGGCGACAATATCGAATAAGGTCAGTGTGAACTGACTGGAAGGTATGTATGAAGGTTTGTCGGAGCCTTCGTTGCCGCTGAATAAGCTTCTGATCAACGGGTGGTTGTAGAACTGGTCTGTCAGCCCCGGGTCAGCCAGCAAATTGCGGATGGTGGTTTCGAGCATTTTTGACCGCCAGTGGAGTTTCGCTGAGATCCATTCCTGGATATTCATTACGGCCAGGCTCAAAATCAGCCAGATAAAAATGAGCCCCAAAGCGACAGATAGAATAGAAGAGATTTCCATGATATTGTCTTTCAACCTGAGTCAGATATCAAGCCCCAACCAGTTCCTTGAAACGTGGGTCGTCCCGGATGAAATCCAGGTCGGGATCACCGCGTACCCAATCGGGGGAAGTTTGTTTCTTTTCCAATGCCAGTCTGAGTAATTGGATGGCCTGGTCGGTATTTCCGCAAATGGCTTCGAAACAGGCTCGGTTATATTCAGTCTCTGCTTCCAACCGGGGCAGAGCAACTTTGATATGTTTCTCGGCTTCGGATTCCTTGCCCAACCGGCGGTAGCTCCCCGCCAGGGCGCAGTGAGCCAGTGTATAACCTGGGTTGAGGTCAATAACCTTTTGAAAGGAAAGGATCGCGTCATCGTGGCGTTTTTGGGCTGCATAAACCAGACCAAGGTGATAATGGTATAGATCCTTTTGTGGGCATAAGGAAATGGCGTGTTCAAATGCGGATACTGCTTCGCCGTAGTCTCCGGCATCTTTCAATAATTTCCCAAGTGTGTCCCAGGCTTTGTCATTGCCCGGAGCCATGTTTGCGATTTTTCGATAATTTTCAATGCTGTCCATCAGCTCCCGGTTGACGCACGCCTTTTCAATGACAACTGCCTCAATGGCTTGAGTCTCAACCTTGGCACTGGCTGGTTGCTCCAAAATATTGGAAGCCGGGATTTCTTCGATTTTCCCTTTCTCGAGGGTTTCGATCATACTTTTCCAGATTTCAGGATCGTGCTCGGGCGCTTCAGAGAGTCGCCAGGATTTAAACAACTCCATCCGGTTGGTTTTCTCAAGCTCCATCACCTGTGTGGTAGATTGCTCGTGTTCCAGAGCCATATTTTGTTGTGATTGCACTTGATTAGTGGCAACGTTGGAGTCCCCCCATGTTTCTTTTTCGGCACGATAGGGTGTTCTCGGTGAAGCTGTATCCTTATCCAACACAACGAAACTGGATTCTTTGATTGGGGAGACCTTTGCCCCGATGCGCGGTTGTGAATCGACTTTTGGTGCTGAAGTGGTTTTATCCCAACCGAAAATCGGTTCAACCAATAGGTCACTGGAAGGCTGGTTATCGAGTGATTGCAGCCAGTTATCCAGTTCGCCAAATTCTTCCTCGGAAATAGATTGAGGCTCTACATTTAAGTTGCTTATTTCGAGCGCATGATCTGCTCCGATCACTTGCAGAGCTGCAGGAGATCGGAATTCATCTTCCGGAATATCGAGCGCTGGCAAAAAAGGCGGAGTAGATGATGAAAAAGGTTCCATCTGAACATCATTTGCAGTGAAGGATGGTTCGTCATCATCGGGAAGATCCTTTTCGTTATCGGTCAATTTGAAAGCTTCTTCCTCTTCATCTGCAGAAGTTTCAGGTTCAACTTCCAGGACCAAGCTGTCATCTGGTGATTCCGATAATAAGAATGAAAAAGGCTCAGACGCTAAATTAGCGGTTCGGGCTTCAATGGGAGCAGCGAGTTCTTCCCCCATCCGATAAGCGGCGAGTGCCTTTTCGTATTCACCCAGTTTTTGATAGACATCGCCCAGCCTTTTCCAGGTTATGGATTGCTCCTGATTGGACTTCGAAAGCTGGATGCTCTTTTGAAAAAACGAAATGGCATTTTCGAACTTTCCTTTTGAAGAATAAGCATGGCCGAGATTAGAGTAAGCCTGGCCGAATTTCGGGGAAAGCTCGATGGCTCTTCCAAAAGCGGAAATAGCCTCCTCGAAAGCTCCCAGCCTCATGTGGAGATTTCCCATTTCATTCCAAAGTACTGATTCGCTCATTTCGCCCTCACCTCTTCAATGAAATCGAAACTACACATTGTTCAAAAGAACCATTCGCGCCCGAGCCAGAATCGGCTTGGAGTTTCCATCAAGTTCGGAAGCCATCTGGTAGGCTTTCATCGCGTTATCCTGGTCGTTCAGGTGACGGTAGACATCACCGAGCCGGTTATAAGAAATGGCTTTGCCTTTATCCGTATCCAGTAATTCGATGCTCTTCTTGTACAGCGGGATCGACTCCTGGAATTTCTTTGAATGGTTGTAAGCCAGAGCCAGGTTGCTGTAGGCCCATCCGAAATAAGGGTCCATTTCAATGGCTTTGTTGAAGGCTTCAGAGGCTTTATCGTTGGAGCCGATCTTCAAGTAGATATTACCCAGCTCGTTCCATTCGTAAGCCGTCTTTGGCTGAACTTCGAACTTATCCTTGCCCTGGTTGATCTCAACCTGGGTAGATTCAGGATCCTCGAAAATGGTTTTGGAGGCATTTCCAATCAGCTTACCTTCCACGAGTTCTCGGCTGGCAGGGAGTCCATCCCGGCTGCGGCTGGAATTGAATTCCAACCCCTCCTGGAGCGCCTCGTGTAATAACTCCTTGGTAATGACATTCGCGTCAAATGAGAAAGGCTCGACCAGGCTGGTTCCATCCAGGCTGTATTCTTCCTCTTGAGCGTACGAAGTCACGGTCGACTCCGAAGATTTATCAGAAGGTTGCATTGTAGAGCTGAATATTTCAGTTGATAGTTCATCAAGATCGTGGATGCAACTTAAAGGGTTTTCTTCTGATGACGATTCCGTTGTTTCGAACACGTCCTCAGCTTCGGGGGTTTCATCCTTTAAGCTTTTACCCTTATGGTAATGAGCCATCGCCAGGTTCTTGATGTAAGGCCAGTTGAAATCAGGTGCCAATTCGATCGCTCGCGTGTAGGCGAAAATGGCTTCATCGTAATCCCCGGAGATGAGGAACGTATTTCCCAATTCATTCCACTCTAGTGCGGTTCTTTCATCAGCAGCGAAATTTTCCAATTCTTCCAGGCTGGCCGGCTCATAAACCACTGCAGTGTTTTCATCCGTATTATTCGATCCATTTTCAACAACCAGGCTGTTTTGTCTGGAGATCATTTCTTCTATTTCGGAAATGGTTTTGTCGAGCATTTTCAGGTTGTCGCCGTCCAACACCTGGGAGATTTCATCAGCCTCGGTCGATGCGCTGATCTGGAAGACCGGCTCATCGTTCAATTCAACCCTGGATTCCTTGCTCTCCAGGGAGCTTGAGACCATGACCATCGTCTCGTTCAGTTCAGGAGCCTGGCCAGCGTCGGATGCTTCCTCGCCGTTGTTAGTTTCAACGGTTTCGCCGGTTTTCTCTTCAATTGAGAAAGGCAGCCTGGTGCTGGGGTTGCCGCTCAGTTCATCTGCGATCTGATACGCTGAAACAGCCCGGCTGTAATCCCCGATCTGGCGGTATGCATTCCCGAGCCGGTTCCATGTCGCAGCCTTATCTTCATCTGATGCAAATAGACTCAAACTCTTTTCAAACAATGGCAGGGCTTCGAGATGAACACCCATTTCAAGGTAAGCTTCACCTTGATTGCTGGTATAGTCTCCGCAACTTGGGCATAACTCGATGGCTTTACCATAGGCGACAATGGCCTTCTCATGAGATCCTGTCTTTAAGCAAAGATTACCCAGTTCATTCCATGTGTTTGCATTTTTCGGGTCGAGATTTAACGCGGATTCATAAGCCTGGATCGCGTTGCTTTCACGTCCCGTGCTGGCTAAAATCCTCGCCAACCCGATAATCGTTTGAGTTGACCGATTATTCAACGCGATCGCCTTTTGATAAGCTTTGAAGGCATGCTCGCTTTTACCAGTCAAAGTAAAAGCGTCGCCCAATCCGCACCAGGCGGTCGCGTATTTTGGAGTAAATTCAATGGCTTTCAAATAGGCGCGGATGGCGTCCTCGGGCTTGTCCAGTTTCAAATAAACTTCGCCAAGACCATTCCAACTGACCGCATCGCCAGGTTTGTTATCGATGGCTTTCTTAAATGCCACCAGCGCATCCTCGTTTCGATCAAGTTTGCTGAAAAGTATTCCCAGGTTGTTCCAGGGGAACAACTGGTTGGGAGCGAGCTGAATAGCACGCTGATACGCCTCGATCGCTTCATTCGTACGTCCCAGACCGGTCTTCACCAAAGCGATGGCATTGAAGCACTCAGCGGCAAACAACTTATCCTTCATGGAAATGGCCACATCCAGGGCAGTCTTAAGAAATTCAGATGCTTTTTCGTAATCACCTTTACGCCAATGTAAAATTCCGAGGGTGAGCAGCAGGTTGCCGTTCACCGAAGCGGATTCGTTTCCGTTGGGGAGGTTGGTCAGCAGCGATTCCCTGAACGAGATTTTTGCATCAAGTTCGTCGACGGTATCCGTGGATTCTCCAGTTGCTTGCCAGGCCGCTTCGGCAGTTTTCTGAAGGATTTGTTCCGTGTTGGGTGAGTCGTTGAACTCAATGACCCGGTGGCGGAACGCCCAAAAATCCGGGGCTTGGTTGGCGAGGTCGATCACTTCCTTCTCGGTCAACCAGAACACGAGACGCAGCTGCTTCTCCACGAAAAATTCTCTTTGATTATTCAGGTCCTGGTAGAGATGGGCGCCGTCGATGCATCCCCAGCGCAGCCCATTTATGAAGTAGACCGCGTTCTGGAGGGAGGATGATTCAGAAAGCCTGGCGGTAATATCCGCGTCTTCCTTGCTTTCGATGGTGATGCGGATTACTTTCTGATCCAACCCGATCACTTTATGTTCCAAATCAGCTTCAGCCGCGCTGTGTATGTATTCCGAGGTATAGACAGCGAACAGTATTGAAGGCCGCTGCCATTTGATGGACAGTTCGAGTTCTCTAAAGAGAGAATCAATACGATCTTCGATGGGTTCCACAGCTTTGGATTGAAGCCGGATTGGGTTACTCATTGAGTAATCTCCTCAGGACCGGGTGAACATCACACCAGTTTTCCCCATTTCGATATTCGAGGATGGCGAGAAGTTGTAGCAGAGGTCTGAGCCGGTCGTTATATTCGAGCCGGTTATGCTCGTGAACTTTCTTTAAGAAAATTAGATCGTTCTTATCAAGGATGCGCCGGTACTCGTTGCGGATCTCGGTGGTCGCCCATTCGATGTCGATACTTTCGACTTTGTTAATGTGACGGCGACGAGCGCGTCCGATGGCTGTCCGCATAATTCGAGCCATTTCACGAAAAACCCCGCCGCTGAACGTAATTGCATCTTCGAGTGCCTGTCCATCAATGAGTTTTGGATCCATTCTGAGGAAGGCAAATCTTTGCAGAGTATCGTATCCCTCCGTCAAGTGTCTTTCCGGTTCCAACGGAGGGTGAAGGTTAATGTTCGGAAGGAAGATTGCCTGGTCGCGGATGGCATCGAATTCCTTGCTATAGAACAAGGCGCTCGATACGGTGTACACGATCGCGCAGTTCGGTTGCATCATGATTTCCCGCCGATCATGGAAAATGGATCTGGCGATATCCAGATCAGGTTTATCCAGATCATCGATCAGGATGAGAGGAATACGCTTTTCACGGATATAGATCGCGGCGGCGATGCTGTTGATCACAGCGATCAACCCGGTGATGTCCTTCTCAAAGACCTGGCGCAGCTCTATGCGTGTGGCTGGCTCGAGTTTCATTTTCATACCGGCATTGATAAAGAAGGAGTCAATGGACGCGCCTAGTTCGTAACCGGACACTCTTCCGGCTAAAACGGTCTGGATTTCCTTCTCAACCTTGCCTCGCCAACTGTTCAATTCTTTCAACAACTGTTCTGGCAATTCTCCGCCTGATTTCCGATAATCGCGGTACATGCGTCCGCCAATCGCCAGGAGTACATCGCGGAAATCGAGATCGATGATGTCCGCTTCTTCGCGGATGCTGAAATTGATCGGCCAGAATTTTTTCTGGATTTCGGGATTGGACAGGATGTGGAGAAGCTCGGTCGATTTTCCGCAGCCGCGGTGACCGGAAAAATAGAATTTCGGCGGGCGGTAGAACGGAGCCATCAGCGCATCCGTAAGTTCGACGATCGGATTGCCCGGCCGGTCGATATAGAATGGGTTGGGTTCGCCATTCTTTCCGGGCTTGAGCGGTAAATCAAGTTCGAAATTCAGCCAAGCGCGATCGAAATCAGTTGCGGTTGCATATTCGAATTTACTCATTGTGTCCTCATATAGAAGAAATCTTCACCTGGCATGGTTGACGCGGGATAATCTTTTCTCATTATAGGGTCAGTTCGCCAGCCGTAAAACCTAAGAATAAGGGTTATAACCATGTCAAATGTGACCAACCTGAAAAGCCTCAATTCGGTCAATAATGACCAGCCTTTTTGTTGTGAAAATCAAGGCATGCTGCTATTTGAGCGCCCCACAAGTGGAAACCTTGTGGGGCGCAAGAGGAGGAGAAAAGGTTGTTGAGTTAAGTAAATTTCAAATATTGTTCGCTGCTCCAGCCGGCCGGGGTTTGAAACCGTGCCCAGCCATTTTGTCGTTCCAGCACATTGACTCGCTGACCGGAAACCAGTCCGCCGACGACCGGATAAGTTCCAGCCGGACCGCTTCTGACATTCAACCCAAGAGCCATGCAGATGGCGTTCAAGCCGGGTACCGGCTGAGGGGCTGGTGCAGGCGGCGGGGCGGGAGGTTGAGTCGTCGAAGTAGGTGCATTCTTCAGTGCTGCGACCACTTGTTCGATCGATGTAATTCTCTGTTCAATTGAAGTTGCGCGTTGTTCCAGTGTGTTAATTCGATTTTCAAGTTCCACAGTTGAGGGCCTCCTGATCCCCGCAAATGTTTCCAGTGCGATTAGATCACCGTTGAATCGGTTAAGATCGACATTAAAACTTTCAGTGCCGTACGTGGCGCCTTTTCCGGTTGACGAATACTGCCAGAATGTCCACTTGGTCCAGGGCGCCGGGACAGTTGGCTTGGAAGTAGTGATATATTGTGCCAGCCAAATGGGGTACCCTGCCCAATAGGATTTGTTTTCGCCATATTGGCGCCAAAACCCGGAAGAAGTGTAGATTAACGGTTTGTAACTGTTTGCTCGTAGGATCTCAAGGAATTCACGCAGGTAGGCCCGGGCGGCATTTATATTATTATCAGTTCGGCTTTGTTCATAATCAACCACCGGCGGCAGGTCGCAGGGATAATTCTTTAGGACCGTGACATAAAAATTTGCAGATTCCCGTACAGGCCTTGTATAGTCCATGTAGTGATAAGGCCCAAATAAAATCCCGGAATCCTTGGCGATCTTATAGTTTGCCAGGAATTTTGGGTCAACATAGGCGGCTTGGGTTGCTTTGATATAAGCGAAAGTAGCTCCTGCCGATTTTGTTTTTTCGGCATTCCAAACACCGTTCCATTTGGAGATGTCAATTCCTGTCAGAGTCATGAAGAACTCCCTGGTTCTAAAAGATTATTTTGCAAATTAATTTTCAGAGGTTCGGTAACCTGGGAAGCTGATATCGTCGTCATTTTTTACCCTGTGCAAATGGTTAAAGTTGCAAACCGGTTCGCATTAGCTTCCACATTATTCAAACTAATTTCCTGTTCCTTCCAAAGCTTGGGCGCCCACAATTCAAGGAAGTCGCCCTGGCCGATCAACAAGGCACTCTTATCTATTCCGGCAAAATCAAGTAGTTCGTTTGGGAGTTGGACACCACCGTTCTTGTCGATGTCCAATTTAGCGGCGGACCCCAGCAGCATCCTGAATAGCAAACGTGCGGTTGGGTCAGCCATGTTCATCTGTTTGACGCGGTGTAGGATTTCATTAAAGGCATCACTGGGGAGCAGGAGCAGGTTTCGGTCAAAGCCCTGTGTAATATAGACACCTTTATCAAGCAGCCACTGATAATGAACAGGGATTGCCAGGCGATTCTTTGCGTCAAGAGTTGAAGTGTGATGTCCGATGAACATAGATCACTTGGTATGCTTTCCAACATCATTATATGAAAACAGCCCTCTTGGCGTAACCTAAGAAAATGGTCGTCATGGATGGGAAAATATGCATAGATCTGGAGAAATACTGGTCAAAATTGACCATCCTAATTGCCATGTTTTTTTCTTTGTCAATGGCTGCAATAATTAAGAAAAGCTCCTTTCCCTCGAATATGAGGAAAGGAGCTTTTCCATTTTCAATTGACTGGAGCGAATTGCCTTTGGTCGGCTATTCCCTCTCGCAAGGCGAATAGTGCAGCCTGTGTTCGGTTAGCCAGGTGGAGCTTGTTCAAGATGCTGCTCACATACTTGGCAATGGTCCGCTCATGGACAAAAAGCGCATTGGCGATTTCCTGGTTGCTTAGGCCTCGAGCAATTAATTGCAGAGTTTCCAGTTCGCGCGGGGTTAAAGGTTCGATATTTTTGGATAAATCCGAAGGACGGTTGATCTCTTGAATGACCTTTAGAGCGACGGACGGGTGAAGACTGGCTCTGCCTTCTGCCACATCGCGAATGGATTGGATTAGTTGGTCCCGGGTTGAATCTTTCAACATATATCCAAGCGCGCCTGATTTGATTGCATGATAAACGCGATCTCCTTCCGCGAAACTTGTCAGGACAAGGATGCGGGCGTCAGGATCGATTTCCTTGATCTTTGGAATGGCTGTCAACCCATCCATATGAGGCATGACGAGGTCCAGAAGGATGACATCCGGTTTTTTGGTTTTCACCATGCTAAGCGCCTGAACGCCATCCTCGGCCTGACCGACAACCTCAATTTCAGGGTTAAAGGATAATATGGCAACAATTCCTTCCCGAACGACAGCCTGGTCTTCAACGACGAGTACTTTGATCTTGTTCATGGAAATTCATCCTTTCTTTTTTCTGAGGTTAGTAAATTGCGGCTTCCAGCGGTAGGGCTGTTAGTCCTTCACGAAGCGCAAATAACGCAGCCTGCGTACGATTGGCCAGATGCAGTTTACTTAAAATACTACTTACATATTTGGCAATGGTTCTTTCGTGAACGAAAAGCTCATTGCCGATTTCCTGATTACTTAAACCTCGTGCGATAAGCAGGAGCGTCTCAAGCTCACGAGAGGTGAGAGGGTCGATGGTGTTGGCCATGGATGAGGACCGGTTTATTTCCTGAATCACTTTCAGGGCCACGGAAGGGTGCAGGGAAGCCTGTCCTTGAGCGACATCCCGAATGGATTGGATCAATTGGTCTCGGGTCGAGTCTTTCAACATATAGCCCAATGCCCCAGACTTAATCGCATGGAAAACTCGATCGCCTTCTGCAAAACTGGTCAGCACAAGGATGCGTGTATCGGGGACCGCTTCCATTATTTTGGGGATGGCTGTCAGCCCATCCATGCGAGGCATCATCAGGTCAAGCAGAATGACGTCCGGTTTTTTTGCCTGGGCGAGCTGGAGGCCTTCGAGCCCATCGTGCGCCTGTCCCACGACCTCGATGTCAGGTTGAAATGACAGGATGGCGACCACCCCTTCACGAACGACAGTTTGATCTTCGACGACTAGTACTCTGATCTTTTTCATGCCTGATACCCCGCTGTTAAGTGGATTTTTGATTGACGATCTTTACTGACAGTAGCACTGATTTTGGTCCCTTTCCCCGGGATGGAAGTAATGCTCAATTTTCCGCCAACTTGTGAAGCACGTTCCTTCATGTTACGCATTCCCATGCCACCGTCGTCCTTTTTAGGAGAAAACCCATTTCCATCATCTTCTATTTCAAGCTTTACATTTGACTTGGTCTGTTTAAGGCGGACAGTCACCGATTTAGCTTTTGCATGCTTAAGAACATTGTTCAACGCTTCCTGGGCGATGAAGTACAAAGCCACTTCTTTGTCCAGGGGCAGGGAGATGGTTTCATCAGACAGCAACCTGGCTTTGACATCTGCTCGGCCTTCGACCGCAGTCAGTCTTTGATTGAGGATAGAGACCAGCCCATCGCGTTCCAGGTCCACGGGTTGTAACTCATAAAGAAATAGTCTCATTTCTTTAAGCGCTTGTCGCGCAGTCTCCCCAATTCGAGATAGTATCGGTTTCAATTGCTCCGGTGACCCCATCTCTATGCCGGCTTGGGCTGCTTCGGTTAAAGTGAGCAATCCATATAATTTCTGGGTGGTCGAGTCGTGTAGATCGCGAACCAGCCGTTGTCTTTCAGCCAGTGCAATCGATAGTTGGCGTTGTCTGTCGCTATGGATAAATGTGGCAATCTCATCTGCGACAACATTTAATCTACCAATTTCATCTTCGCAATAGATTGGAAATTCCTTTCGGGCGAGGGCAATAATTCCAAGCACTTGATGTTGAACGCGGATCGGCATTAATACCATGTACACAAAGCCATCTTGAATCACCAAATCGGTAATGGGGGAGATGATTTTAGAATCTGGAATGATTAAAGGCGTTTCGCTTTTTAGAATTTCACAAATCAATGATTCTTTTTCTGTGAGCGAAGACATGGCATCCACCAGTTTAGGAGATAAACCATGTTGGGCTGAGAGAGTCAACCTGCGAGGTTCCGATATATTAACATTTTCTTCAACCAGGAAAATACCACTCGCCTGGCTCTTGAACGAATAAACGATTTGATAAATGGTATCTTCGAGGAATTCTTCGATGTTAGCCGCCCTGCCTGCAGCATTAGAGATTGAGTGTAGGAGCATAAACATTTCATCTCTCGCAAGCTGGCGTGCTTCCTCGGCGCATTTACTTTCTGTGATATCTCGCCAAACAATCAACCTGCCGAATTGGTTACCACGCAGGTCGATCAGGGGTGAGATGCGTAGATTTAAGTACCTCCACATGTTTTGAAGATTGATCCGGCCGCGGACGTCCAACTCTTTTGAGCTGTCGCTTTTGTTGATTATGTTAGACCAGTCTGTGAGAATATTCTCGGCGGGCTGCCCGAATACCTTTTCCCGGGGAAGACCAATGACGGATTCCGCAGCAGGGTTCAGATCGACGATTCTGTTCTGCATATCGAGCATCATCCAGCCATCACGCATTCGTTCGACCACAACATCACGAGGGATGGGGACAATATCTAATAATCGATAGAAGAATAAAGCGTAGGTGATCGCGATCCCGCAGATTGTGAATGACGCTAATAAAAGGACGGATGCGGAAAAAAGGTTACTTGAGGAAAATCCGACCAAGCTTGTAGGAACAATAAACGCTATTCCCGCCAGGATGATTCCGGATTGGAGACGATAAGGTAGGGGGCTGCGAAAGTATGTTTTGATGAGGATGACCATTGCAATGAGCACGATTGCATTGAAATAAACGATATTCAACCAGGCCCAGAATTCAGCGGAACTAGAAATGTTCAATCCTGACTGTAATAATTTTGAAAATACCAAACCAACCCAGGGGGTGACTAGCACGATCACGAAAGTAATTGCTGGTTCAATAATCAGAAATGAAATATTCTTTTTGTTGAGCCAGGCGGACTTGTTTGAATATTCGAGAACGAATGTAAAAATGAAAGTAGCTAAAACGGTTGCAAAAAATTGAGAATATCCTATAAAACCTATAGCGTTTTTGGAGAGGCTGGAGGAGAAGAAGGAATTCAATAATGCCCAACCAGTCAAGATCGAACCAAACAGAATAAGGCTGGTTGATCCGGAAGCCATTCTTCGTTGATACGAAGTAATCGTGATTGTGAGTGCTGCCCCAAATGCCAAGGTGAAAATGACCAGTTGTAGTGGGATATTCATTCTTGCGCTTACCCCCATTTCAGTGATTGATTAATCTGCCCTTTAAACCCCTTGAGACTAGTACTTAAACGTTCCAATAGTTGCAGAATCATTACAATCTATTCGTATTATACACAAAAAACCCCAGTATGCAATAGCCAAATTAAAACAACTCAGCATATTAAGCCAAGTTGTTTTCTAAAAAGGACAAATAAGATATTATTCTCTTATTTTCAGTTCTTCGTCTAGTGAAATATCTACATTAGAAAGAGCCGTTTGAATTTCCTGGTCATCGGGTGAAATGGAGAGCGCCTTCTTGTAAGTTTTTCTGGCCTCGCTCTTCCGGTTCATACTTGAATACGAATCACCAATTCTTTTCCATATCAGTGCGTCGTCTGGAGTCAACCTGGAAGCCTTTAAGTAGGCACGGAGCGCTTCTTTATTTCTTTGTTGGTCTGTATATATATCGCCCAAATTAACCCAATTAATAACAGCTTTAGGATCCAGCTTACATGCATTTTGATAACAATCCTTCGCATCTTCGAATTGCCCGGATTGTCGATAAATATTCCCGAGTATGACATACCCTGTCGAGTTCTTTGGTTTTTGTTGAATTGCTTGTTTGCAGACATCGATGGCTTTGCCATTTTCTCCCTGGTCAGTGTATGCGATTGCAAGATTATTCCATGCAAAAGTAAAGTAGGGGTTAAGTTGAAGCGCTTTTTGGTAAGCTGTTATTGCTTCGATGTAATCCATTTGACTATGCTGAACGATCCCCTTCCCGGCCCAAAACTGGGATTCGGTAAATGGGTCTTTCATGCTTACTGCAAGTTGAAATCCCTGATCAAGCATTTCATCGGCCTTGGCGAAACTACCTTTTGCCCAATAATAGGATGCCAGGTTGTAAAGCAGATCGGTGCGGGATGCACCGGATTCCATCCCGACGGGTAATTCAGTCAGCATGGATTCTCGAAGGCTTATTTTCTCATCGATTCCGGTCATTAAATCAGTTGGTTTCAAGCCATCCCAGGTTATTTGAACGGATGGATTTTTTCCTTTTTTGGCGCTTTGTTCATCAATAAATTCAACCACGCGATGGCGGAAAGCCCAGAAATCAGGCGCGTGTCGAGGCAGATTTGAGGCTTCCTTTTTGGTTAGCCATAAAACAATTCGCATCTCGTTATCCACAAAGAACTCGCGTCGCATATTCAATGCGCGGTAGGCATTGAATCCGCCTTTCCCGCCGCCCCACTTGAGTCCCGTGATGAAGAATACGGTATTTTCATGGTCAGGATTCTGAACCAGAATCATTGGAACATCAAATTGTTTTTCATCGATATGAAAGTGAGTCACTGTTTGACCGAGTTTGGTGAGTTGATTCTCGAGTACCTTGCTTATATCAATTCGAAAATACTCTGAATCATAAACTGCAATAAGGATCGAAGGCCGATCCCATTTGACAGCCAATTCTAATTCCTCGAAGAGAATATCGACTTTCTCATCGATGGATTCTTTTAGTTCAAATGCGTTTGATGCATCCTGGTTTGGATCACTCATGGATTAATAATTAACCTTATTGATTTCGATGTCCAGTGTCTACGATTCTTGTTTAGAATTATACACACCGATGTAATTATTCTCTATGGGCAAATTGTTGACGATTCCCGTTCCTATTTGAAGCCTGAGGCTAAACTGCCATATTAGGGAATTTGATTTCAGCTATACTTGACTTCAAATTAAAGCGGAGAAAGAAATCAATACGAATTATCTAACCCCAATCTATATAAATGTTATTACTTACAATGTCGGCAATGGCCGCGCGAATCCTACCAGGTTAGTTGGGATGCTTCGTAACAGCGGTGCGGATATAGTCGCATTACAAGAAGTGAGTCAAACCCAGGGCAATGCTTTGGAAGATGGGCTGCAGGATATTTTTCAGTACCGTTCCCTATTTCCCGGAGGATTTGCAGGAAAAGCGATTCTGAGTCGATTTCCAATATTAGGTGCAGTCCAACTCATCAATTTCCCGGATAGACCTGATCTAAAGACGGTCATCGATGTGGCAGGTCAAAAGGTTACAGTGATAACAGCCCATCCTCCGCCCCCTCGATTTCATCGAACGGGATTTCATTTTGATTTTCAAACAATAAGCCAGATTAATGCCTTGGCTGAATTAGCCAAACGTGATTCACCCTCAATTCTTATGGGTGATTTCAACTTCGTTGACAGCCAGAACGAGTATAAGATTATGATTAAAAATGGTTTAAGGGATGCGTTCCACGAGTCAGGTTCAGGATATGGATACACACTCCCAAGGAGGGTGGGACCCTGGAGGCGTATGCAACAGCTGAATCGCATCCTAAGCTGGGTTCCACTAATTCCTGCTGCGAGAGTAGATTACATCTGGTGCACCAGCGCCATTAAGTGTGATTTATGTTGGGTGGGTAAGGATGCCGGGTCGGATCACTTGCCGGTCTTGGCAAAATTGATAATAAATTAAAATTTGGATAAAAGTAGAAGATGAAATTTAGGATAAGGTGAATGAGGTGATTGCCTGGATCTCAATCACCTTATCCTTTTTTAGTGCTGAAATTAGTTCTTAAGGGCACTTTTAAGTGCATCTACTTCTTCAGTGGATAAGGTCGTCTGAAGGATTTGGCCTTTGTAGGGTTCCAGCGCAGCGATAACCATGCTAACCCCGGTGTTGATCATAATGAACAAAGCTGATTTGCCAGGTTCGATTTTTTGAGTGACCTCCTTGACAAAAGTTTGGTCGACATCTTTATGGAAGAAATGACCGACTGCAGCTCCAACACCTGCTCCAATCATGAGGCCAGCCAGTGGAAAGAAAACACTTGCCAATAATAAGCCGACCACAGATCCGCCAAGTGCTCCCATTGCAACCCCGCTGTCCAGTTCGTTCTTGACGGATACTTTTCCTTCCTGAGAGCGACTCACTACAGCAGCGTCATCCAGCTTGACGACCCCTTCTTTTTCCAGCCCCTTTAAGGATTTTCTAGCTTGAATGGCTTGTTCTGCTGTATCGAAAATAATTACAACTAACTCTGACATTTTGTCTCCTTAATTCTCTGGTAAATCATTGAAATTTATCGCCAATAATCCATGGATAATTATACTATTTTAAATAACAGGAATGCCTCGCACTTAAAAGGTCCTGGACTTAATTTTTGACACATTCGAAATGTGCCTTTAAAAAAACAAGCTGAATCCCTAAATCTTCCAGGAAATTAAGCATCGAGAAGTTTACATAGCCGACCGAGGAAACCTGTCTAATTATCAGTAATTCCACCAATATTTTCTAATAGCAAAAAACCATTTCGGGGTAAAATAATACGATACAATTCTGAAATTGCTGAAATGGGTTGGATTTAGACTAATTACCAGCCCTATTGGATATCGCTTACAACCGAAATTTCTCGTGCTCACCCTTGACGAGGACTGAAAATTGCGAAAAGAGATTGCGCATAACCTTAATTAAAGTTATTATCTGGATTTTATTAGGTTCCGAAAAAACTATATCAGATTGCAAGGCGTTTGAATTTGGAGTCTTAAGCCAACAATAAGAATTTGTATCCATTTGATTTGCAAGGGTAGTCGATTTATTATTCCAGGGAACGCACAGAAACCAATCCTATAAATTGAAAGGGATTCAAACATGCGCTACGGATATTTTGATGACAATAATAGAGAGTATGTTATTACTCAACCGGACACACCACTTCCTTGGATCAATTACCTCGGTTGTGAGAATTATTTTGGGCTGATTTCAAACACGGCTGGCGGGTATTCTTTCTACAAGGATGCCAGAATGCGCAGAATAACCCGCTTCAGGTATAACAACACACCATTGGATGCCGGTGGGCGATACATTTACATTCGAGACAACGATGCCGGAAAAAAAGGAAAAATCAGCCGCCCTTACTGGTCTCCGACATGGATGCCAACCCGTGATCCCCTGGATGAATATGAATGTCGACACGGACAGGGGTATACGGTCATCAAATCTGTTGCACATAAGATTGAAACCCAGACACGTTATTTCGTCCCGCTAGGCGAAAACCTGGAAATCTGGGAAATGACCCTGACCAATCGACGTAAAACCGTCGCGAATTTATCGGTATTTTCTGCAGTGGAATTCTGTTTGTGGGATGCCAACGATGATGCAACCAACTTACAACGGAACCTCTCGACCGGGCAGGTTGAGATTGTAGACGGTGTCATATATCACAAAACTGAATATCGCGAACGGCGTAACCATTTTGCTTATTTTGCTTGCTCCGAAAAACTCGATGGATATGATACCCAGCGAGAGACCTTCCTCGGCCCATATCGTGGATGGGATTCTCCAATTGTGTTGGAAAAAGGTTTTTCGGGAGAGTCGGTTGCTTATGGGTGGCAGCCAATTGGTTCGCATCATGTTAAGGTTCAATTGAATCCCGGCCAGCAGAAGAAAATCATTTTTGTCCTCGGTTACCAGGAAAATCCAAAGGATAAGAAATTTGATCCACCCGGTTCACAGACAATAAATAAGAAAAAGGTCAAACCTATAATCAGTCGATATCTAAAACCTGCTAATGTTGAGGAGGCTTTCACAGCATTAAAGGATCATTGGTCCGCACTTCTTGGTAAGCTTCAGGTCACTACTCCTGACGAACATACAAATCGTATGGTCAATATTTGGAATGCCTACCAGTGCATGGTGACATTCAATATGTCTCGTTCCGCATCATATTTTGAAAGCGGAATCGGACGCGGCATGGGATTCAGGGATTCAAATCAGGACCTATTAGGTCTTGTCCACATGATTCCCGACCAGGCCCGGGAACGGATTTTAGATCTCGCAGCCACCCAGTTGAAAAATGGTGGTGCGTTTCACCAATACCAACCATTAACCAAGCAGGGAAATAATGAAGTGGGGTCGGACTTTAATGATGATCCCTTGTGGTTAATATTGGGAGTCTCTGCCTACTTGAAGGAAACTGGCGACTGGTCCATTTTGGATGAATTGGTACGGTATGAAAATGAGCGTGGAACGGAATCGCCGTTATATGAGCATTTACAACGCTCTCTTCAGTACACCCTGGACCGTCTGGGATCGCACGGGCTTCCACTAATTGGGCGTGCCGATTGGAACGATTGCCTGAACCTGAATTGTTTTTCAGATACGCCAGGGCAATCTTTCCAAACGACAACCAACAAGGAGGGATTAGTCGCTGAAAGCGTTTTGATTGCAGGCTTGTTCATCCTTGCAGTCAAGGAAATGATGGGGATTGCCACTTACCTTGAAGAGA
>Ga0315290_10000785_pt1 | contig 21197 bp, 15 predicted proteins | sample YL17G12_0_MG_FD_203627 | JGI IMG/M metagenome (GOLD analysis project Ga0315290, IMG submission 203627) | Sediment microbial communities from Yellowstone Lake, YNP, Wyoming, USA - YL17G12_0 | ecosystem: Environmental > Aquatic > Freshwater > Lake > Sediment | place: USA: Wyoming | collected... | reverse complement strand
GGGGTGGGGCGTGCGTTTTCAGAACAAAGGGGAAGAGTTCCCTCCCCTCGGCGGGGTTGTCGCACTGTATCGATTGGTCGCTCTCACACGCGGAAACCCTTGACAATCGCGGGAAAACGGACATCACCTTGGTCAGTCGGGCTCTGCTGGCGAGCAACCCGATCGAACGAAGGGGAGGGTCGCGTTTTCCGCCGGGAATCGCGGCCCTTTCGCTTCACGTCTCTCCCCTTTGTTCTGAAAACGCGCCCCGGGGGTTGCCGACCTTCCAGCCCCAAGTACGCTTCAGTCGGATGAGCCAAAACTATATCGCGCCGCTGCGCGTCGGGGTAAAAGGGAAAAGGGTTAAACCGCAAAGGGTAACACAGCCAAATGCCATATTGCTACGGAGTCCTGGCAACACGGAACCCTGTGATGTCGCTCCGGAAGTCCGGCGTGAGCCTGATGCGTCTGGCGGAACGAGTGATTTCCGGCCCGCTGATCCAGGAACCGCCCCGAAGGACACGGACAGCACCGGAATCTGGGCCGGTTGGGTCGTTTGCGAGAGATTTGGCGTAGTATTCCAAGCCATACCAATCCGCGCACCACTGCCAGGCATTTCCATACATGTCGTACAACCCGAAGGCATTGGGCTTGAACTTTCCCACCGGAGCCGTGAACACATAGCCGTCGCCGGCTTTGATTGTGTATTTCCAATCCGGGAACTTCGCCCTGGCCGTGGCGTCGGCCACGTTGCCGACCTTAGCCAACGTCTCGGGGTCGTCGCCGCTGCAATACCGCGTTGTCGTCCCGGCTCGACAAGCGTATTCCCACTCGGCCTCCGTGGGTAGTCGGCAGGCTTTGCTCTCCTTTTTGCTGAGCCACGTGCAGAACGCCACCGCGTCGTTCCAACTCACGTTCACCACCGGGTGCTCGTCGGTCTGCTCGAAACCCGCGTTCCGCCAGGAATACTTCTGGTTGAAGCCGGACTCCTTCGTGTCAGGGTTCCAGCCATAGGCCCCCAGCTTTTTTCCCTTCTCCGCATCCGTCGTGTACCCTGTGTCAGCGACAAACTCCCGAAACTGACCCCGCGTGGCGTGGTAGGCGCCCAGGTAGAACGGCTTGGTAATCCGTACCCGGTGCTGTGGATGTTCGTCCTTGAAAGAATCTGCCGTCAGAAGATCCTCGCCGTATGCCTTGTTGAAGAACGCGGCCGTGTCCTTCGCTGACTCACCGCTGCCCATCTTGAACTCGCCCGCTGGAATCAGGACCATCTCCATCTTCACGCCCTTACCTAAGTCCACCGCAAGTTCCTTCGGCGGCTCTTTCGTCTCGCTGAAAGCGGTCCCCGCCATTGTGAGAAGCATTACGCACCAAATCACGCAGTTTCTCATACCATGTCCTCCCCTATAGGAATCATAAACGGTAGGACTTTTGATCGAACACAACGCCTCTGATCTTAGCGTGGACGCCGATCGCTGGGAAGAACCCGCGGTAGAGCCGTCTAAGGACCGGCCATTTGGATCGCCTCGCCTGCCACTTGATCGGTTCAATCCGCTGGCCGCGTCGGCGAACCGGCGCAGTGGTCCTGATAGGAAATTTGATTTCCGACAGACCCGAGTCTAACCGGGGAAAGCTGGTAAATCAAGGGTGACGGGCGTCGGTGAGGATTAGAAGGTCGCCAGGAACGTGTCGATGTCCACGTACGTCAGTTCCCGGGGCTCGTCGGAAGAGGCCGTCTGGCTGTCCGAAGCGCCATCCGGGTCGTGGACCCAACCCTCCCCAGCGGGCGGCGCCCGCGGCGCCGAGGCGTGCCACAGGCCGTAGTGACGCAGAATCTTCTCGATCACCTCGCCCTGAGGCGGTTCGATAAAGGCAATCACCTCCATCGCGCCGCCACACTGAGGACAAGCCAGGGCGTCCACTTCATACACCCGCTTGATGCGCATGGCCCAGGTCCGGCTACAGCGACTGGGGACCGGAACCCGTGCTCCGGATTCCGGGGACGCGAACTCATTGTGGACGTTTGAGTAATCTGGGCGGGCGACCCGGTCTTCGCGGACGCAGGGCACGACCTGCCGCTTGTTCCAGACCTTCCACAAACGTGGCACTCCCCAGCGGGCAGCCCGTGCGGCCATGGTCGCGCGATGATCGTCGCGAAAGAACGTCTGTTGCCGGCGACTGCCTCGCTGCGGCACGTGATGCGGCAGACCCTGAACGACCAATCTCGCCAATCTGCCCATGCCCGGACTCTGCCGAATTCCCCCCAAAAATGTCAATATCGGTTCGTGTCCCCGGACCGCCCGGAATGCACGCCGAGGTGGCCTTCCACACCGGTCGGGTTGCCGGGGTCCATGTCGATGGGCGGCCAGATGGGCACGCCTCGCTTCTGCTGGGCGATCTGGCTGAGGTCGTTGCCGATCCAGCCGATCTCGTTCGAGTTCAGATCGAGCCAGAGCGTCAGCCGGCGCAGCTCGTCGGCCGAGAGATGCACGTCCTTGTGGCACTCCTTCGTGGCCAGCGATCGCATGATTCCGGAGGCTCGGGCGCCGAACCGGCCGGGCGTGGTGCGCGACCCCCCAACGCCCAGCAGGGCCAGGGCCTCGTACTCGCCGGGATAGCTGAACGCGAGATCGTCTCGGGCCAGCGACTTGTAGGACATGTCGGGCGACTCGGGATGCTCGGCGTGGCACGGCACGCATTTGGCGTCGAACACCGGCCGCTTGACCAGCTCGATGAAATTGAACGGCAGGGCGCCGCTGGCCACTTCCGGCACGATCTTCGACGGCGCACGCCCCAGCGCCAGCGGCACGCCCGACGACCGCGGCGCCGACGACCACTTGTCCTCGTGGCAGCCCTGGCACACCAGGTGCTCGCCGGGGTGGACGTAGGTGGCCGACCGCATCGACTGGACGGCCATGCCCTGCTCGTCGAGGAGCTGGAAGTAGATCGCCTTGCCCACGGGCGCTTCGCAGTGGACGCTGCCGTCGGCCTCGACCGGCACGACCCCCAGCGCCATGCGCCCGGGCGAGTCCGTGGCAAAGCCGATCTGGCGGACCGTCTGAAGGCTGAACTCCCGGTCGAACAGTTGTGGAATCACCTGCACGATCCGCATCCACTTGACCTTCGTTCCCTCGGGCAGGCGGCCCACGGCGTCGGTGTCGTAGACGTTCAGCACGGACATAACCGCGCGGCGGTGGTCCGGCAATGGGTCGCGACGGCCCTGCCACGTCATGACGGGAATGACGGGCGGTTTCTGTCGCGGGCAAAGCGGGAAGGGGTCCCGTACCCGATAGGCCGGGTCGGCCGGATCGTAGATCACCTCGCGATTGCCGAACCGGTCCACAAGGTAGAGCCCCGTGTAGAAGCTGCAGAGGTAGAAGTCCTCGCTCAGCGGCCACGGCGTGCCGTAGGCGTGGGCCGCCGGGTGCTCGACCTCCGGGAAGAGGTACTCGGGCGTGATTCGCCTGACTTGCGACATCCGCCCGTCGTCCGGCACCCGGGGATCGACCATCACCAGGCTTCCCGAGAAGCCCTCGTGGTGTCCCACGGCGGCGGCCACGTACTTGGGCGAGCGGGGCACCGCGCGGAAGCCGATTTCGACGTCCGGCCGCAAGGTGCGACCGTACACGAAGCCCGGCTTTCCGTACTCGGCCGGCTGGGTGCCCTCGCGCATCGCGGACCAGGGCAGCGGGTAGTTGCCGTGGTAACTCCTCGGGTCGCGGCCGTCGGGATAGCACTCCCAGAAATGATGGGCCGTGCCCCAATGCCGATCCACGTAGTCCCATCGCGTGTAGACCAGCTTGCCCTCGTGGCTGACGCTGGGCTGCCACTCGTTGGTCTCGTGGAAGCTCAGCGGGACGACGTCCGAGCCGTCGGGCTCCATCGAGTAGAGCGTGTAGGTGAGCGACTGCGGGGTCAGCACGCACCGTCCGACGCCGCAGCGGCGCGTCGAGGTGAAGGCGATTCGGCCGGACGGCAGCAGGCACGGATCGAAATCGTCGTAGGGCCCGTCGGTGAGCTGGACGAGCCGGCCCGTGGCCAGGTCGAGGGTGAAGATACGCCAGAGCTCGGCGTCGGTGGTTGCCGCGAAGAGGATTCTGCGGGCATCGTAGCTCAGTTCGAGGCCCGAGAACTTGCCCGCCAGCTCGCGGCCCTTCCAGGCACCGGCGATCGTTTTGACTCCTTCGAGCAGCCTGGTGACGCTTGGCTGGGACTTCGTCTGGGACTTGAAATTCCGCAGGACGATCGGACCGCCGCCGGTGCTGTGGCCCCTCCAGACGGCCCGTGCCTGCTCGATGATCCGCTCTTCGCCCGGCTGTTCCAGCATGCAGACGATGGCGTCGAAGTCCAAGAGCGGATTGGCCATGGCGACGCGGCGTCGCAGATCGCACGTCCGGTGGAAGAGCGTTTTCTGGGCGTCGCCGGCGGACGCCGTCTTCTCGGCCCGGCGCAGACGGTCCAGCTCCGCCGCGAAGGAGGCTCGCTGACCGGCCGAAAGCCATTGGCGCTGCTCGAAGTAGTCCACGAGCGAGGCCGTGCGCCGCAGGACGACGTCGAGCGGGTCCCGGTCGCCGGGCAGGATCAATGCCTGCCGGTCGAGCGATTCGGCGGCCAGCCGGTTGCGCCACGGCAGGGCCGCGCCCTTGCAGCGCTGAATCTGGCCGTCCAGCTCACGATGCTCTTTCTCTCGGACTTGATCGAGCGACTCGCCGGCCCGCGCCGGCAAGCGGAAGCTCATCGCGGCGACGATGGCAACCACGAGGCGGAGGTTTGCCCGAAACATCGCTTGTCGATCCATCTCCGTGCTCCTTCGACCCGAAATCTGCCATGGGGCGGCCGCCCGGAGAGGCTCCAGACGGCAGCAGTTTCTCCATGTTAACCGGGCGGTGCGCAGACGTCATCCCCGGATACGCCGGATAGGCGGGACACGCAGGCGGCCAGGACCAGGTCGCCCGTGACGTTCAGCACCGTGCGGCACATGTCGAGGATCCGATCGATGCCGAGGATGATCGCGATCGACTCGCCGGGCACGCCGACCGACTGGAGCACGAGCACGATCATGGGAATCGAGCCGCCGGGCACGCCCGCCGTGCCCACGCCCCCCAGCACCGCCATGAGCACGACGGTGACCTGCTGGGTCACGGTCAGGTCCAGCCCGAACACCTGGGCGAGGAACAGCACCACCACCCCTTCGTAGAGCCCGGTGCCGTTCTGGTTCCCCGTGGCGCCGATCGTGAGCACGAAGCGGGAGATGGCCGGCGGCAGGCGGAGTTCCTGCTCGGCCACGCGCAGGGCCGTCGGCAGCGTGGCGTTGGAGCTCGAGGTGCCGAAGGCCACCAGCATCGCGTCGCTGGAGCCGCGGAAAAAGGCAAGCGGGCTGCGCCGGGCGACGAGCAGCACCATGAGCGGGTAGACCACCAGGAGCTGCAGCGCGAAGCCGGCCAGGACCGTGGCCACGAACCAGGCGAGCGTGGCCAGGATCTGGCCGCCCAGGCGGGCCGTCATGGCGAAGATCAGACAGGCCACGCCGTACGGCGCCAGGCGCATGGCGAACTGGATGATCGCCATCGAGACCGCGAACAGGCCCTCCAGCCCGCGGACCAGGGCGCCGGCCTTGGGCCCGACCGCGGCGGCCGCCGCACCAAAGGCCAGGGCGAAGAACATCACCGCCAGCATGCCGTTCCCCTTGGAACTCCCGTCCACGGCGCCAACCATCTCCTGGAGCGGGTTCTCGGGGATGATGTCCAAGAGCGTGTCTTTGAGCGACTTGGCACGCCGCGCCTGCTCGACGGTGTCGGCCGCACCGCGGGCGTATTGCTCGGCCAGGGCGTCCCGCTTTGCCCTGTCGAGGCGATGGCCCGGCCGGATCGCGTTGACCAGCACGACCCCGATCATCACGGCGACCAGCGACAGCGCCACGGTGAGCGCCAGGGTGTGGAGGCCGACGCGGCCGAGGCGCCTGACGTCGCCCAGCTCGACCACGGCCAGGGCCAGGGCCGAGAAGACCAGCGGCACGACGACCATCAGGACCAGCCGGAGGAAGACCCGGCCGAGCGGATCGGCCACGTTCAGGGCGACCCAGTCGAGCCGATCGTCCACGCCGTTGGCGTCGTTGTCCCACGGGTCGGTGGCGGCCGGCGTGGCGGCCTGCTCGCCGGCCGGCGCAACCGGCCGGGAGAAGGCCAGGTGGCAGCCCACGCCCACGACCGCGCCCAGCACCGGCCCGACGAGGATCTTCCCCCAAAGCGGCATGGGCCTGCGCGTCCAAGACGGCCGGCCCGAAGGGCGCTCGGGAGACAGCCCCGGGCCGGGACCGGTCGAATCGTCAGGCGCCAGGTTCGATTCCATACGCGGAGCTTGACTTGGGGGATCGGGCTTGTCAATCCCGTTGGGCCCTGCCTCGGCGCATCACGGTTTGCGCCGGCGGCACGTCCGCTGCAACCGAGCGCGGGATTCTCCGGCCCGGGCCCGAAGATCGGCCTGCCGGACGTGGACAAGCGGCTTGTTGCTCGGGATAATAATCGGCGCTTACGCGGTCGACACGAGTCCGGGAGCTCCATCCGATGGCGCCGATCTCGCGGCGGAGGTTCGTCTTCCATTCGGCCCACACGACGATCGGGGTTTCGGCCGGGCTGGCGGCGCTGGCCGCCCACGGGGGACTGGTCGAGCCGGAAAGGGCCGGCGCGGCCGAAGAATCGCCCGGGCGCCCGGTGCGGCTGTGCCTGGTCTCCGGGTCGCTGGAGTACCGGTCCGACGAGTCTCTCGCCGCCTTCCAGGAGCACGTCGAAAAGGGGCATCCGATCCGCTGCTCCCGCGCCTTCATGCGGACCGAGAGCGACCTGCCGGGTCTGGAGAACCTCGACCACTGCGACGGCATGCTCCTGTTCACCCGGCGGCTGACGATCTCGGGCGAGCCCTTGGAGCGGGTGAAGCGTTACTGTGCCCGCGGCGGCCCGATCGTCGCCGTGCGCACCGCCAGTCATGCCTTCCAGAACTGGCTGGCCCTGGACAAGGAGGTCCTCGGCGGCGACTACCGCGGCCACTACGGCGACAAGCACAAGCCGAAGGTGAGCCTGGTCGCCGGGTCCGAGAGCCATCCGGTGCTCCGCGGGGTTAAGCCGTTTGTCTCCGCGGGGAGCCTCTACAAGAATCCCAAGCTCGCCGGCGACGTCACGCGCCTGCTGGAGGGCACGATCCCCGAGCACACCGAGCCGGTGGCCTGGGTCCGGCTCCACCGGGGCGGCCGGGTCTTCTACACCTCGCTCGGCCATCCCGACGATTTCCGCCAGCCAAGCTTCCTCCGCCTCCTGGTCAACGCCATCTTCTGGACCACCCGGCGGGAGTGACCAAATGGGGCCCATTGGGAGCACACAAAGCCCGGGGGTTGCAACCCCCGGGCTTGACGGGGTGTCGCCACTTCAACGGAACGCCACAGCAGCGCGTTCCCTACAGAAGGGAGACCGGAAGGGCTTGTCCCGGTGCTTGTGCTGGCAGCGGTATTTCGGTATCGTCAAGGGATTGTGACGGGCTCCACCCCTTCGGCTCCGGTGGGTTTGAGCCGAGTGGATAGGCAGAATCGCGCGGAGAGGTCGCTAGATACCCTATTGAGTGGAAATAACCCACCTGCGAGAGTGGTTTTCGGCCGGCCGGGGCCGTGGTGCCACCGACCTTGCCGGGCGCAATTGCCCCGGACGTGTGTCTTCGACCGCCCCGGGGAGGCGCATCACCTAGAATTGACCATGCTCAGATAAGGAAAACGAGTATGCTCACAGCACAACGGCGAATGGCACAGAGGGTCGCCTGGTTCCTGCTCGCAGCGGTCTTCGTGAGCTACCTGGCGTTGGGGGGCCGGACGGCCAGCGTGTCGGCCCAGGATGAGGGGAAGGAGGCCGCGGCGGCAGAGCCGGCGGCAGCGGCAGCGGCCGACGCCGCGTCGGAGGCGGCCAAGCCGAAGAAGTCGTATTTTCGCTTCCTCATCGAGGCCTCGGGCCCGATCGGGCTGTTCATTTTGATCCTTTCGGTGTACTTCGTGGCCACGATCAGCCGGCTGTTCTGGGAGTTCCGCATGCCGGTGGCGGTGCCGCCGGAGATCGTCGGGCGGGCGCAGGACCTGCTCGGGCAGCGGGACTTCAAGGGCGTGTTCGCCGTGGTCAAGGACGACGACGCCATCTTCAGCCGCCTGCTAAGCACCGGAATCACGGAGCTTCCCAACGGGCTGTCCGAGGCGCGGGACGCCATGGAGCGGGTGGGGGAGTCGATCCGCGTCGAGATGGAGAAGCGGATCAGCGTGCTGGCCGTGCTGGGGACCCTCGGCCCGATGATCGGGCTGGTCGGAACCCTCTGGGGGATGATCCAGGCGTTCGGCGAGATCGCCGTCGGCGGGCGCCAGCCCGAGGTCACCCGACTGGCCGACGCGATCTCCATGGCGTTGGTCATCACCCTGGAAGGCGTGGCCCTGTCGGTGCCGGCGATCTGGTTCTACTCGTTGTTCCGCAACCGGATCTCGGTGATCACGACCACGGCGGGGCTGGAGGCGGACCAGTTCCTGCGGCATTTCGCCCACGCTGCCCGCGCCAAGGCACCCGGCGCCGGCGGCACGAGCACCAAGGTTGCTCCACGGCTGGAGTAGAGGGCCATGGCGGATCTCGAGTCGGAAAGCAAGCCGAATCTCACGCCGATCCTGGACATGGTGTTCCAGTTGATCACGTTTTTCATCATGCTGGCGAGTTTCCGGGCCGTGTCGATCGAGGCGTCGCTGAATCTGCCGGTCGTCGGCTCGGCCAAGCCCGTCGACACCCAAGGCCAGAACTCCCTGGTGATCCTCAACATCGACCAGGCGGGCGACTTGAAGGTCTACGGCGAGTCGAAGCCGATTGCCTCGTACATTGCCACCCAGGCCCAGGTCGAGCTGATGGCCGCCCGCATGACCCGCGACGACCTGGCCGCCGGCAAGGAGCTGCCTACGATCGTGGTGATCCGGGCCGACCGCAGCACGCCGTTTAAGCTGCTCAATCGCGTGCTCGTGGAGTGCCAGAGGAACGGCTTCCGCCGCTTCGCCCTGAAGGCGTGGGACAAGGAACGGTAGGTTCGAGAAGGGAAGAAGCAACCAGCCCCGGGTCAGCCCTATGCGACGCTCGCGAGCCCGCCGATCGCCGGAGGAAGTGGAACTCAACCTGGCCGCCATGCTCGACATGGCGTTCCAACTGCTGGCCTTCTTCATCATGACCTTCAAGCCGGCGCCGATGGAAGGACAGATCAATCTCCGCCTGCCGCCGCCGGTGGGGATCACCGCCGACGGGACCCAGAAGCCGGGCGAGACCGTCGACCCGGCCGAGAAGCCCCAGGGGCTCACTACCCTGGTGATCAGCGTATTCGCCAATCCCCAGGGGAAGATCGCCGCCATGGGGGTGGGGGAGACCGCGATCGGCACGCTCCCCGCCCTGGAGGCCAAGCTCCAGCAGGTCTTCTCCGACAAGGGCACGCCGTTCGATCAGATCATCGTGCAGGTCGGCGGGAAGGTCCGCTACGACGAGTTGATGAAGGTGGTGGAGGTCTGCACGCGGCAGAAGCTCGCCGGCGGCGAGAAGCTGTCGAAACTGAGTTTCGTCGAAGCGCCCGACTAGCCCGCATTCCTCCCCGGCCGGGGGAGCGGGCCACAGGATGTTCCTGTGGGACGGGTTGGTAACCCGTCCGGTACTAAGGACGGATTGACAATCCGTCCTACGGCCGTGAGGAATGCGGGCTAAGGCCGTCCCATGCGGCACGATCGTGGATATCGAGGTCACTCCGCTCGCATGTTCCGCGGCCCGGAACTCATGCGCCTGACGGGGATGATCGTCCTGCTTTTGCTGGTGGGGTCGCTGATCTTCCGGCTCCGCCAACCAGACACGGTCCAGGCCCTGGAATCGATGCTGGATGCCCCGGAAGCGGCGGGTGAGGGGCCGGCGGAGCCGAGCCCCGTGGCGGAGGCCGGCGAGGCATCCGGGAAGGCAGGCCCGGCGGCCCCGCCGGGGGCGCCGGCCGACGCGAAGAACGCGGCACGCCCCCTGCCCCCGCCGACCGACGAAGACCCCGAGGAGGCCGAGGCCATCGAGTACGAGCTCCAGGCGGTCACCGATCGCACGGAATGGATCCAACCGGAGGAGATGATCCCGTACAACCGGATCGTCCAATGGGTCTTCAACCAGACGGCCGCGGAGATGGGCAAGCGGGCCCGGAGCGACCTGGAGCTGAACGACTTCATCCAGTCGCCCTGGAAGTACCGCGGCCAATTGGTCGCGTTCAACCTGAACGTCCGGCTGGTCCACAAGTGCCCGGAGCCGCCGGCCTATCCGTCGCCGTTGTTTGAGGTCTGGGGGCCCACCCCGGAGTCCGGCTCGTTCCTTTTTGCGGCCATCGTGGTCGACCTGCCCGAGGGGATGGCGGTGGGGCGGTCGCTGAACGAGCGGGCCCGGTTCGTCGGCTACTTCTTCAAGCTCCAGGGCTACGCCCCCGGGGCGGCCAAGCCCGGCGACCGCCCCCTGGTCGCGCCGATGTTCATCGGCCGGCTGGCGTGGGTCCCGTCGGGCAGGCCGGGGCAGGGCGAGGAGGCTGGCCCGTGGGGCGCAGTCTTCTTCGGATGGGGTGCCCTGGCGGCGATCGGTCTTGCCTTGGCCTTGACGGTGGCTATCGCGTGGACGGCGGCGAGGCGTCCGAAGTCTCGCCTGCACCAGCACCCGGCTGCTTCGCGGTCGGAGGCCCCTCGGCTGGAGCAATGGCTGGATCGGCCGGAGGCGGATCCCTCGCCCGGTCTTGACCCGCAGAACGAGCGATACGACAATTGAGGTAGGGGGATGGTGATGGGGCATGGGACCCCGCCGGCGGGGCCTTTGCCTCTCGTTGGAGGGTGGGTGCTGGAGCCGTTGCCATGTCAAACCCCAATTCGATGGCTGTGGCGCAGCCCGTGAGCCCTGCGATCCAACCCGCCGCGGCCCCGGAGGTTCCTGCCGCCACCCCGTCGGAAGACGTTGAGGCGGATTCGGCCGGTCTGCTGGCTCCGGTCGGCCATTGGGTCCGCACCGAGGGGGCATGGTGGGCCTCGAGCTTCGTGTTCCACATGCTCGGCATGTGCGTGCTGATGTTGTTGAACACGGCGGTGAACCCGGCGACGACCGAGGAGGCGCCGTCGTTCGACGAGGCCAAGGTGGACTCGGCGGCCCAGCCCCCCCCGGTGGAGCGCTTCGAGGTGGGCGACGCCCCGCTGGATCCCACCGAGCTGACCACCGAAAGCCTCACGCTGAGCCGGCCGCTCCAACTGGAACAGACCGAGGAGATCAACGACGACAACCCGGTCTTCACGCCGCGCGGCGGCGGGGTGACGGGGCTTTCGACCGGGCCCTCGCTGGGCGGGGCAGGGGGATTCGATATCCTCGGCATCGGGGCCGGCCTCTCCGTGCGCGGCCGCGGCGGCGGCGTGGGAACCGGCATCGGAACCGGCACGCAGCCCGGCACCGGAGGCTCCGGCACCGGCTTCGGCTCCCGCGGCACCGGCGTGCGCAAGGCCATGGTCGGCAGCTTCGGCGGGACGCGCCAGAGCGAGCGGGCCGTGGCCGCCGCCCTGAGCTGGCTCGCCCGGCACCAGAACCCCAGCCACGGAGGTTGGAGTCTTTCCACCTATCGCAGCCACTGCAAGGACGGCACCTGCACCGGACCCGGCTCCGCCGCCGCCGACGCCGGCGCCACGGCCATGGGCCTCTTGCCCTTCCTCGCGGCCGGCCAAACGCACCAGACCAAGGGCAGTCCTTACCGGAAGACCGTCAAGGACGGCCTGGCCTGGCTCATGGCCAATCAGGACCGCAACGGCGACCTGTCCGCCAAGGCCGGCCAGCCCATGTACTCCCACGGCCTGGCCACCATTACCCTGTGCGAGGCCTTCGGCTTGACCAAGGACCGGATGATCGGCATGCGGGCCCAGTCGGCGATCAATTACATCGAGTCGGCGCAGAATCCGACGACGGGCGGGTGGCGGTACGTTCCGCTCCAGGACGGGGACACCTCCGTGGTCGGCTGGCAGGTCATGGCCCTGAAGAGCGCGCAGATGGCCGGCCTGAGCGTCAACCCCAAGTGCTTCGAGGGGGCCAGGCAGTGGCTGAAGTCGGCCTCCGCGGGCAACGGCGGGCAGTTCTGCTACACTCCCGGCGGCGGCCCAACCCCCCCCATGACCGCCGTCGGCCTGTTGTGCAGCCAGTACCTCGGGGTGAGGCGCGACGACCCGATCATGGCCGAGGGCGCGGGCGTCCTGATGGCCAACCTCCCCGACAACAGCACCATCCGCGACCTCTACTACTGGTACTACGCCACGCAGGTGATGCACAACGTGCCGGGTACGGACTGGGACGCCTGGAACCGCAAGATGCGCCGCACCCTGATCGAAAGCCAGTGCAAGCAGGGTTGCGCCACCGGGAGCTGGGACCCCGACAAGCCGACCCCGGACCGCTGGGGCACTCAAGGGGGCCGGCTCATGGTCACCAGCCTGGCCGCCTTGAGCCTGGAGGTCTACTACCGCTACCTGCCCTTGTACAAGCTGGACACCGAGGCGGCGGTGAAACCGGCGGCCAAGAAGCCCGCGGCCGAGCCGAAGCCCGCGGCCGAGGAAAAGCCCCCGGCCAAGGCCGAGCCCGCCGCCGCTCCCGAGAAGAAATAGCGCAGCGCGCAGGATCGCGACGATGCAACCGACCTTTGCCGCCCCCGGCCCCTCGGGGCGGCCGAGCCCGTTTTTTCAGGCGATCGCCATGAGAATGAGTCTCCCTTGTGTTGCTCTGTTGCCGTGGGCGCTTCTGGGGGCGTTGGCCGCTGGGGCAGCCGCGGCGGAGGTCCGGCCCCTGGAGTTCATCCACGCACTTCAGGCCAAGGACTACCACGAGGTCGTCGTCGACTACCTGAACATGCTCAAGCAGCAGGAGCCGATGCCGCCCGAGGTGGCCGAGGTCTGGGACCTGGAGATGTCCAAGAGCCTGCGCGGCGCGGCGGGCCGGGCCTACGGCCGCCAGGACTTCGACCAGCGCATGTCCGACGCCCAGAAGCACCTCGATCAGTTTCTCAAGGCGAAGCCCGATCACGTCGAGGCGATCTCGGCCCTGGTCTCCTCGGCCAGCTTCTCGGTCGATCGGGCGCTGCAGTATCTCCGCCTGGCCAAGGGCCTTGAGGCGAAGGACAAGGAGGCCAAGGCCAAGTACCTGGCCGATGCCCGGACGTCGCTGGAGGAGGCGCGCCCCCGGTTCGCGAAGGCCGTCGAGCAGTTCCAGGCGAGGCTGGCAGCCCTGCCGGCGGTGGCCGAAGTCCCCGCCAAGCGGACCGCCACCAAGCCGGACAAGGCGGCCCGAGAGCGCGCGGCCCAGCGCGAACGGCTGGAGATGTCCCTGGTCAACGCCGGCTTCCAGGCCGCGTTGGTCGACTACTACATGGCTCAAACCTACGACGACCCCGGGAGCGATGCCCGCCAGGCAGCCTTGAAGAAGGCAGCCGCGCTGTTCGACTACATCTTCCAGACCAACCGGCTCACCGCCCAGAACGAAGTGAGCGTGATCGGCCTGTCCGCCCAGATGTGGCACGGCAAGGCCGTCCACGAGCTGGGCGACGTGGGATTGGCCAAAGACATCTACGAGGAGGTCCTGGTCAACGAGCGGCCGGCGAAAGTCGAGGACCCCATCCTCGATCGTTTGTTCGCCGACGTGCGGCAGCACTACTTCGCCATCCTCGCCCGCGAGAACCCGGCCCAGTTCCTCGAGGAAGCCGTGCCGTGGCTCGACGAGTACGCCCGCAAGTCGCAGCGCTACGAGGGATACCAGGCCGTGTCGCTCGAGGTGGCCAAGATGCTCCTGGGCCTGGCGGAGCAGTCGACCGGTGCGGAGAAGAAGCGGCTGGTCAACCGGGCCCTGCCCATGCTGGCCCGGATGGCCCGCATCCCCAGCCCGTCCCAGCAGGAAGCCTTCGCCCTGCATCGCAAGTACGCCCCGCAGGTGGCCACCGACGTGTCGGAAGCGAAGAACTTCGAGGAGGCGGTCTCTTTGGCGATCTCCGCCGCCGGGGCCGATCGCTGGCGCGAGGCGGCCGACGGATTCGCCAAGGCGCTCGATTTGGCGGGGAACGTGAAGGACAAGGCCCGGGTCGACAACGTCCGAAACGACCTGGCACGCTGCCGCCTGATGATGGCCAGCGACCTGCTTCAGGAGGGGAAGCCCGAGGAGGGCCTGAAGCTGCTCAGCACGATCGTCACCCAGCAGAAGGACACGCCGGTGGCCCCGGCCGCCTCGGCCCTGAGGGCCCAGGCGGCCCTGGGGCTGTACGCCGCGGTGCCCGACGGCGATGCGGTCGGGAAGCAGCGTGCGCTGCAGCGATTGCAGGAGTTCGTTGCCTTCACCGAGTCGAATTGGCCGGGCAAGGCCGAGGCCGACGACGCCCGCATGGCCCTCGGCAAGGTCAGCCTCGTCGAGCGCCGATTCGACGAGGCCATCGCCACGTTCGAGAAGGTCGACAGCCGCTCGGAGCGCTACCCCGTGGCGCTGCTCCTCGAGGCCACCTGTTACTGGCAGCGCTACCTGCTGGCCAAGACCGGCGCGGAGAAGGCCGACGCCGGGCAGATGGCCGCCGACCGCGCCAAGGCGCTGGATCTGGCCCAGCGCAGCCTCGCCGAGCTGGCCAGGAAGATCGACCCGGCCAAGCCCCCGGAGCGACACCAGATTGACACCCAGCTCCTCCTGGCCGACGTTGCCCTGGAGGGCGACACACCCCAGGAGGCGATCAAGTACGTGCAGTCCCTGGTCGATGCGGCCAGGGCCTCCAAGTCCGACTCCCGCGACGGCACGTCGTTCCGCGTCTTGTACACGGCCACCCGGGCCTATCTGGCGGCAGGCGACGCCGAGGGGGCCAGCGGCGCCGGCATGGCCCTGGCCGACCTCGGCGCCGACGTCCCCGCGGTCAACGGCGTCCTGGTCCACTTCGCACGCACCCTCGACGTCGAGCGCAAGAAGGCCGACGCCGCGCTGACCAAGGCCACCAGCGACAACGACCAAAAGGCCGTCGAAGCGGCCAAGCTCAAGCTGGCCTCCGCCCAGCAGATGATGGGCAGCCTCTTGAAGAAGCTCGCCTCGCGCAAGAACCACACCCTGGGCGGACTGATGGCCATCGCCGACCTCTGCTACGCCTCCGGCTTCACCGCCGAGGCCAGCCGGCTGTACGACGCGATCCTGAAGATCCCCAACGTCGACAAGAAGGCGGCGACGAGGGCCCGGGCCCAGCTCGTCGGCCTCTTGCGCACCGACGGGAAGTTTGAAGAGGCCTACAAGGAGGTCCACCAGCTCATCCAGGACAACCCCAAGGCCCTGGAGCCCCAGATCGAGCTCGGCCGGGTGCTTCAGACGTGGGGCGAGAAAAAGGACCCCAGGCACTTCCACGAGGCCGCCAGCCAGTGGATCCGGGTGCGCAACTGGCTCCAGCCGATGCGCAAGAAGCCGGCGGAGTACTACGAGGTCGTCTACAACGCCGCCTACTGCCTGGCCAAGCAGGCCGAGCAGGACCCGGCCAAGGCCCGCCAGCTCCTCCTCGAGGCCATCAAGCTGCTCAAAGGCACGTTGACCCTCAACGAGAAGCTCAGCGGACCCGACATGGTCGAAAAGTACAAGGCGCTCCTCGACCAGCTCGAAAAGGCCGTCGGGCAGTAGGCTCTGCCGGCGCCGTCCGGGCCGGGGGCCCCGTCAATACAGCTCGTACGTGTGCTCCCCCCCGTGGGCGGGATTGCCGATGAGCGTCCGGCTTCGGAGGTCGACGACCAAGTCGAGGTGCTCCAGGGGGATCTGGCCGATGAGAACCGGAACATCGTCGGGGACTTCCAGGACGTCCATCGTGCAAAAGCGGCCCTGGATGGTCAGCCGGACCGCGTCGTAAAGCGAAGCCTCCGCGAGGCCGATGCTGCTGGTGACCCGCTTGGTGCCGGTCTTGCTGAGGCCAAGTTGACGGATCAATCGGCTGGGGAGCGAGAGGAGCGTGGCGCCGGTGTCGGCCAGGGCGTCGGCCACCGTGACCCTCCGCACCTTCTCCGGGGAGAGGCGCCCCCTTTGGGCGTCCCATAGATCCTGGAGGTTGTCGATCGTGGCCTCCGTGAGCACGCGGCCCATCATCGCGGTCTCCATGGCATCGCCCCCAAAAAACGGTATCACGCCGCCCCGTCGCCGATATCACTATATCCGAAGCTGCGCTAAGCCGCAAGCGGCTTAGCATGTGGCCCCTCACTCCTCGAGTTTCAGCGGCCGGACCCACACGTTGCGGAATCGCACCGCCGACCCGTGGGCCTGGAGCAAAATCGGGCCGGTGGTCTCCCGGGAGTTGTACGTGGCCAGGGTCCGGTGCGTGGTCGGGCCCAGCGACGCCTTGTGGTACTGCACCAGCACGCCGTTGTGGAACACGGTGAAGCAGGCGGGCCGCAGGACCTTGTCGCCGTCGAAGCGCGGGGCGAGGAAGATGATCTCGAAGCTCTGCCACCGGCCCGGCTTGCGCGAGGCGTTCACCAAGGCCGGGGTTTGGCCGTAGATCGCCCCGGAGTTCCCGTCGGCGTAGATGTGGCTGTCGAGCGACTCGATGATCTGGACCTCGTACTTGCCCAGGAAGAGCACGCCGCTGTTGCCCCAGGTCATGGGCCCGCCGTCGGCCTTTTCCGGGGTGGCCCATTCGACGTGGAGCTGGCAATCGCCAAAGTGTTTCTTCGTGAGCAGCCCGCCGGTCTTGCCGATGTTGATGCAGCCGTTCTCGATGGCCTTCTCGCTGCCCCCTTGCCATTGGGCGAGGTCCTTGCCGTCGAACAGGACGATGGCGTCGGACGGCGGTGCGGCCGGGCGCTCGCCGGGCCCGGTGTTGCCGGGCGTGACCATCGCCGGCTGCGGGCGGCGCCGGTCGTGGACCCGCCACGGCGAATTCGGCAGAAACGGCGTGTCGTCATAGCCGATCCCGCGCTCCGCCGGCTTGGCCTCCGCAGCCATCAAGCCGCACGGGCCCGCAGCCCACAAAACCGCCAGCCCCGCCACGATCCCCAGCGCCATGGCAACCAGTCGAGAACGATTGGAGAACCCGCGTGAACCGATCATCGTACCCGCCTCCAGGATTGAGCAAACCGCGCAGTCAGTTCGTGCGTTCCATGATACAGAGGCCGCAGGCCCCCGGCAAGCTTGCACACCGCTCGCGAAGCTGCTATTGGTAAGCAAGGGAAGAGGAATCCACCCGTCCACAAGCGCCGAGGGAATCGCCCCGTGAACGTCAGACTCCGGTTCGCGCTGCTTGCAGCAGTGGTCCTGGTCGTGGGCGCGTCGCTGGCCCATGCCGACCCACGGCTACGCCGTGTGACGGCATGCCACCCAGACGGCGAGCCGGGTGGCGCGGATGCGGTTGGGTGGCATGCCCTCACGACGCGAAGCGTCGGGTGGGCATGCGCGGGGGACATGCAGGCCGCCGTGCAGGCCGCAGTCTGGGCCGACTGGGATGCCCAAGAACGCCGCCTGGGCCGCCTGCCCCACTCGCCCGAGGCCATCCAAGCGGCCGTCCGCCGCGCCGGCCTGCTCCTGGAGGACCTCCGCCGCAGCGAAGGCCGACTTTGCAGCGGCGATCTGGCGGCGGAGGCGGCCGAGCTACGCCGCCTGGAGGAGCTAGCGGGAAAGATGGCGTCGCTCGACGACCGGGCACGGCTCGATCTCTATCGGCAGGTCCGCACCGCCGCGCGCGACCTGGCGCTTTCGAACCCGCTGGTGACCTCGCAGCCGATCCTCTTCATCGAGCGGCGCCGTGCGGTCGGCTACATGCTCTACGAGTACCTCGGCTGGTACTACGCCCACGGCAACGATCCGACCAGCGGACTGAAAAACCCCAAGTTCCCCACGCCCGAGCCGGGCGGCGGCGTCTACGTACTGACGCACCCCGGCCGGTCCATGGAGACCACCGAGCTGACCGCGGGCCGGCTCCCGCCGGGGCACTACGTGACGCTGTCGCTCGGGTTCGACGCCAGGACGATCTACTTCGCCTACGCCGACCCCAAGGGCACAGACCCCTACACGCTCCCCGACTACGCCCCGCCCACGGCAATCCCGGGGCGGAGGTACAACACGTTCCACGTCTACGCCATCGAGGCCGACGGGTCGCGGCTCCGCCAGCTCACCGACGGCCCCAACGACGATTTCGACCCCTGCCCGCTGCCCAATGGGGGGATTGCCTTCGAATCGACGCGCCGCGGGAGCAAGCTCCGCTGCGGCGGCGGCAGCCCCGAGCTGGTCTACACCCTGCACCGCATGGACGCCGACGGCAAGAACCTCCGCACGCTCTCCTTCCACGAGACGCACGAATGGCACCCCAGCGTGCTGGGCGACGGGCGGATCGTCTACACCCGCTGGGACTACGTCGACCGCAACGCGGCCAAGTTCCACGGACTGTGGACCTGCAACCCGGACGGCACGAATCCGAGCATCCTCTTCGGCAACTACACGACCCGGCCCTGGGCCTGCTTCCAGGCCAAGGCCATCCCGGGCACGGACCGGGTGCTGTTCGTGGCCGGGGGGCATCACGCCAACGTGGGCGGGACGCTGGTGATTCTCGACCCGTCGCGGGTGGCCTTGGACCCCGTCACCGGCGAGGACCGGCCCGAGGCCCTCACGCGACTCACCCCCGAGGTCTGCTTTGCCGAGGCCCAGGGGTGGCCCAAGAGCTTCTTCTACAGCCCGTGGCCGCTCTCGGAGAGCTACTTCCTGGTGGCCTTCAGCCTTGATCCGCTGCCGGGTGGATACACGGGCCAGCACCGCGACTCGGAGACCGGCATCTATTACTTCGACCGCTTCGGCAACCTGGAGCTGCTCTATCGGCGCAAGGGCATCTCGGCCGTGTACCCGATTCCCCTAACGCCGCGCCCCAGGCCGCCGGTCCTGGCCGGCCCGGTGCAGCCGGACCTGGGCGACGAAGGGGAGTTCCTGCTGGCCGACGTCCGGAAGAGCCTGCTGCCGCTCGGCGCCGGACGCCGCGTCAAGGAGCTCCGCGTGTTCCAGCTTCTCCCCAAGTCCCGCACCGACAACGCCGACAATCCGCGGATCGGCCACCCGGACCAGGCCAACGCCCGCATGCTCCTGGGCACGGTGCCGGTGATGGAGGACGGCTCGGCCTCGTTCCGCGCCCCGGCCCGCAAGCCGCTTTACTTCCAGGCCGTGGACGACTCCGGCCGGGCGGTGCAGGGGATGCGGAGCGTGGTCTACTTGCAGCCTGGGGAGCGGCGCTCGTGCGTGGGCTGTCACGAGCCGCCCGGCACGGCGCCCCAGCCCCGCCCGCTCATGGCCGCGGCTCGCCCGGCCTCAATCCTCCGGCCGGGGCCCGACGGCACGAAGCCGTTCTCTTATCCCCGCTTGATCCAGCCGCTGTTGGACCGCCAGTGCGTCCGCTGCCACGACGGAACCGCGGGCAAGGACAAGGGCCCGCCGGTCCTGACCGGCCAGCCAAGCGGACGCTTCACGATATCGTACGAGGGCCTGAAGCCGTATCTCCGCTGGCCGTCGTACGACGCGGTGACCCGGCCCGGGCAGGTCGGCGCCGATCTGAGCCCCCTCTCGGCGATCCTCACCAGCCCGAAGCACCGCAAGCACGTCGAGCTGTCCGACGCGGAGCTGCGCACGTTCTACCTCTGGCTGGACGCGCACGTGCCTTTCTACGGGACCTACGAGGCGGAAGACCTCGAGGCCCAGAGGCGCGGGCTGGCCGTCCTGCCCCCTCCGCTCCAGTAGCCGGCACGAGCGGCAGCGCAATGTGCGAGAAGCGCTTGGAGTTCTCGGGCCTGATGGCGAGGTAGAGCACTTCCCGGTCTGCGAGCGGCAGGTCGGTCGTGTCGTAGACCATGCCGTTGTAGCCGCCGTAGCCCGGCGGCCGGACCCAGCCGCGAGGCGCCGGCGTGGCACGGTCCCAGCCGATCCGGTGAATGCTTTCGAAGGCGTACCGGACTTCGTGGCGCACGTCGTTGTCGCGCTTGTGCCGGCGCCAGGTCACGACGACGCGATTGGACGCCGGCACGTGCGTCCCGGTGAGCGAGTAGACCTGCTCGTCGTTCTCTTCGGCCGGCTCCCGGTAGAACTCGACGTCGTCGAGCAGGTAGTCGGCCGGGTGTCGGGCCGGAGGTCGCTCGTCCTGGATGTAGAACCGCGTCAGCGCGTCGAAGTAGTTGTAGTCGGCCTCGCCCGTGGGATGCGGCAGGTTCCCGGGGTCGTCCGCGCCGCTGTTGCCCCGGCGATGATCCGGGTGCATGTTGAGCACCACCAGGGTCCAACAGCCGAGCGCCGGCACGTTCGTCATGTGATAGTAGTGATTGCCGCCGGCCTCGTCGGACCGCGGGTCGGAGTTGGCGACACGCTTGACGTAGGTGCCGACGTTCAGGTTCGATCGGCCGTCGACCCGATGCGGCGAGGCACCCTCGGGCAGGCGAATCCAGAACCGCATCCGGTTGTAGGTGTTCAGCCGCCATTGCCTGGGGTCCTTCGAGTAGTCGCGGGCGAACTCCCGAGTGCCGGCCTTCGTGTACGGATTGAACTGGGCGTACCACGCGCCCTTGGTCAGGCGCATGCGCAGGCAGCTCCCCACGCGGGCATTCTTCCCGTCGATGCGGGCCTCGAAGACGCCGCCCTCCTTGCGCGCCCCCTGGCGACCGTCGTAGCAGGTCGGGTAGCCGTCTCCCGCCTTGTTCGCGGCAATCGCTTCGTCGAAATCGAGCAACACCATCCGTTCTTCCCCGGAGGGGGCCCGGCTCGGCGCCGCGCTGCCCGTCAAGACGCCAGCGGCACCGAGGAGAGTCAGCAGAGAAAGCGCAGCCTTCATCAAGGCCCTCGACTCCCGTGGCTGGAGGGAAGACGCCGACGGCCTGCCCACCGACGACGTCCCTTGGGTCGTGGGAAAGAGGAAGCAATGCCGACGATTATCCCGGGCTTCTCCGGTCCTCGTCAAGCCGTCCTTGCCATTCCCCACGCCGTTTCCCAATAGTTGCCATAATCCGTCGCATGCCAATATACTACGGCAAGTGGCGACAGACCCGGTGGTGGTTGGAAATCCGTTGGGGGGGATTGCCATGTGGGAATTGACGAAGCATCATCTTGTCGCAATTGCCGTTGCCGCTGGCCTCTTGGTTTACGCGGGTCTCGAGCTTGGCCTGGGCGAGTACCTTTGGAGAACGGGAGGCT
>Ga0315290_10000782_pt1 | contig 21266 bp, 18 predicted proteins | sample YL17G12_0_MG_FD_203627 | JGI IMG/M metagenome (GOLD analysis project Ga0315290, IMG submission 203627) | Sediment microbial communities from Yellowstone Lake, YNP, Wyoming, USA - YL17G12_0 | ecosystem: Environmental > Aquatic > Freshwater > Lake > Sediment | place: USA: Wyoming | collected... | reverse complement strand
AGGGACGCAGTACAGCAGTGACGCCTGGCGGCGGTTCTGCAAGTCAAACCATCTGGAGCCGAGCATGAGCCGGCGAGGCAATTGCTGGGACAATGCCGTCGCGGACATATCCGAATACATCGAGTCCTTCTACAATCGCACGCGCCGCCATAGTCATGTCGGTGGCGTGAGTCCCGAGGAGTTCGAGTCGGCTTACCGCAGGGGCCGCCGACCCGTCCACTGAATCATGGGAACTCCAGCTCACCGTTTGTAGACGGACCTGCGCACTCAGGTGCCGCTCAGAAGATCGTGTAGATGAACGGCGCCAGCGCCGAACCCTGTGCGAAGACCAGCAACGCGCCCACCATCATGAGCACGATGATGATCGGCAGCAACCACCACTTTTTCCTCTCCCTCGCGTACCCCCAAATCTGACCCATCAAGCTCGAGTTGGCCATCGCGCCACCCCTCCTAGAATTGGTTATTGAGATTGCTCCGGCCGCCCGCCGCCGTCGGCACCCAGAACCCGCCATCCCGTTCCCGGTGACGCAGCGGGTTCCGCCCAATCGCGCGCATCAGGCCGCCGATCGGGGTCAGCACGAGAAAGTATGCCACGCCGACGAAAATCGGCGCCGTCACCTTCGAGATCGCGCTCGCGAGCCGCATCCACCAGTGGTTCACGCTGCTGAGCCGGCCAGGAATCAGCACGCCCGCCAGCAGCAGCGTGCCGCCGATCGCCCCCAGGATCCGCGGGGGAAGATGATGGCCGCGCCACAGCGAGATCGCGCCCAGAACGAGGAACGCTATCCCGACGGTGAACGCGAACCGCCGGCCTTCCTGCGCCGTCAATCGAGCTGGAACTGCCATCGCCAATCCTCCGTTTCATGCCAGTCATCCTGTTCTTCCTTGTGCAACAAGTACGGGCCAAGCACCAGCGCATCAATGTGCGTCCGCATGAAACAGGTGTGGGCGTCCTTCGGCGTGCACACGATCGGCTCACCTCGCACGTTGAACGACGTGTTCACCACGACCGGACACCCCGTGAGCTTCTCGAACTCCAGGATGAGATCGTAGTAGTCCGGATTCACGTCCCGGCTGACGGTTTGCACTCGTGCGGAGTTGTCGATGTGCGTGACAGCCGGGATGTCGGACCGCACCACGTTGATCTGCTCAATCCCCCAGAGCTGCTGCTGCTCATCGCTCGCCGGGATCAAGCGTTCTTTCTTCACCGGCGCCACGAGTAGCATGTACGGCGAGTCTGCATCGAGTTCGAAGTACTCCGCGACGCGCTCGCGGAGCACGCTGGGTGCAAACGGCCGGAATCCCTCCCGGAACTTGATCTTGAGGTTCATCTGCGCCTGCATCCGCGGGCTCCGGGGATCCCCGAGAATGGAGCGGGCACCGAGCGAGCGCGGGCCGAACTCCATTCGGCCATTGAACCAGCCGACCACCTTCTCCTCTGCGAGCAAACCCGCGGTTGTCGCCAGCAGGGTCGTGCGTTCCAGCTTGTGATAGACGGCGCCCACCTTGTCGAGAAAGGCCTTGATGTCACTGTCGTTGAAGTGCGGCCCCAGGTACGCTCCCTTCATCCCGTCCGTGCGGCCGTCCGCTGTTCGCGGCCCATCGAACCGCCGGTGCCAGATGAGCTGCGCAACGCCGAGGGAGCAGCCCGCGTCCCCAGCCGCCGGCTGGATCCACAGGCGCTTGAATGGTCCCTCACGCAGCAACCGTCCGTTCCCGACGCAGTTCAGCGCGACCCCGCCAGCGAGGCACAGATTCTCGAGCCCCGTTTTGCGATGGACGGTGCGGGCCATGCGCAGCATGACCTCCTCGCACACTTCCTGCACCGAACGAGCCAGGTCCATCTCCTTCTGGGTCAGCTGGGACTCGGCCTGGCGCGGCGGACCACCGAACAGTTCGTTGAACCGCCTGTTGGTCATGGTGAGGCTGTCGAGATAGCCGAAGTACTCCTGATTCAGCCGGAACGAGCCGTCTTCCCTGAGATCGATGAGATTGTCGTAGATGAGCTTCACGTACTTCGGCTTACCATACGGCGCGAGCCCCATCACCTTGTACTCGCCCGAGTTCACCTTGAAGCCCGTGTAATACGTGAAGGCCGAATACAACAGGCCGAGGGAGTCCGGCCACTTCATCTCGCTGAGGAGCTGGATGTCCGAACCGCGTCCCACACCGTAGGAGGCGGTCGCCCATTCCCCCACTCCGTCGATCGTCAGGATCGCGGCTTCCTCGAAGGGGGACGGAAAAAATGCACTCGCGGCGTGAGACTCGTGGTGCTGCGAATAGAGCAGGTCGCCGGCGTAACCGCCGAGCTCCTGCCGCAGATTGCGGTCAAGCCAGATCTTGTCCTTGATCCAAAGGGGACCGGCCATCAGGAACTGCCGAAATCCGCGGGGTGCCACGCCAATGTACGATTCGAGAAGGCGCTCGAATTTGAGGATCGGCTTGTCGTAAAATCCGACGGCGGCCAGATCTGCAACTTTCACGCCGCCTTCCTGCAGGCAGTACGCGACTGCATTGGTCGGGAATCCCGGATCGCCCTTCTTCCGTGTGAAACGCTCCTCGGAGGCAGCCGCGACGATCTCGCCGTCGCGAAGCAAGGCTGCGGCGCTGTCGTGGTAGTAGGCTGAGATGCCGAGGATCGTCACAGGCGCCATCTTGGAAGTCACTCCGCAGTCCAGATTTACTGCCCTTTTCGTAGGGCATTCGTCCAATTTAACCATACAATCATTGCGCTCGGCCGCGAACGATTGAAGGATTCCTGGATATCGTCGACCGGTACTCAATCAGGCGCCGGCAGGTGAACGAAGATCACCTTTTGACGAAATGAATATGTCAACCTGACCGCCCACCGCGTCTGTCGGGCTTGTATTCTGGAGCTCGTAAGACAGCGACCGGCGAGCGGCGAAAGCGGGACAGCGAGCCATCATGGTCACCGAAATCAACCGCGGAACGCTCACGCCCTCGTTTGACGAAGACGACCCGGCATTGGCGGCGCGTCCCACGCGTCTTAGCTGCCGAAAGGCTTACTATCACCTGATAAACGTGGAGGAGCACCCGGAAGTCCTCCCGTTGGCCTACGACCTCGCAGGCAATCGGCTGGACATCGCCGCGAGTCGCATAGGAGATCTCGGCACCCAGTACTCCTCCGTCGTCGGAGTTCGGGATCAGCTGGCCCGAGTGCTCGACCAGCTCGGAGAAAGGCGCGCGCGGTTCTCTCGTCCATGGCGGACCGCGAGTGGTGATCTGGCGCGTCGACAGGTTCTCCACTACTTCGTGCAGTACATGCCCGCTGCGCTCGTTGACGGGTGCTGGCTCCAGTGTGGCCTGAGGGTTGCCACGGCCCACACCCAGGTTGGCGCGTCGTTGACCGGTCTCTACCAGCATCAGGTGCGCGCGTTCGTGGCGGATCCGGGACGGCATTTCGTGGCCGAATACCGGACCGTGTATGGCCGCCTCGGCGCTCCCTTGGAAGAGGTGTCATCCCACTCCTTCGCGGAGCGCTCAGACTTCCTGGAGCCGAGTCTCGCCCTTCCTGTGTTCCTGCTCGCCATCGCACAGTTCACCCGGACCTTCCCGTTCGAGATTCTCGGGCTGAACCTCGCCTGGCAGTTCCTCGGCCTCTCAGCGTTTGGCCCGGATCTCATCCGCGACACCTGCGAAGCGTATGCGCTTCCGCTCCTTGGCGACGATCTCGGCGACCCACAGCACCTCGAAAAGGGACGTGAGATGGCGCGCGATGCGGCGGTCCGTCTCCTGGAGGACGTGGGTGAGCCAAACCGGGGTGAGGCGTGGACGCGGCTGCTTCGCGGCGTTGCCGCCGGAGTCGAGGTCTGGACCGAATGGTTCGATGCGACCGAAGCCTCGGCGCCCGCAGGTCCACCTGACCCGCGGCAGGAGATGATTGACCTCCTCTGGCGAAAAGCCCCACACGCTTCGGGCTACCACGGCGACAAGAGGCTCGGGTCCCGGCGAATTGACGATCATCTCGATCCCAAGACGTTCGACGGCCCCGCGGTGCTGGAGGCCTTGGCCAGCTCGCCATGGGTTCGGCCAGGCAAGGCTGACAAGAGCGCGCTGCTGAACCGGCTCATGGGGTTCGGTGGGCCGATGATGGCGGTGTTTTCCCCGGCCGAACAGCAAATCATTCAGAGATGGATTGACAGCCTGTCCCCCAAGGATGCACAGCTCGACCCTTCAGAGATGCGCACCCGCTCCGAAGCGGCCCCCACCCCCACCGGCCCCTCGATGCGTGAAGAGCAATTTGTCACAGGCCGCGGCTGGGAAGCCGGTGACTTTCGCCGCCGGAGCCAGCGCCTCTACGGCAAGTGCAGCGTCCGGGAGCTGTACCACTACCTCGTCAACATCGAGTTTCATCCCGGGATCCTGCCGATTGCAGAGCGCTTTGCCCACGATCGTCTCGAGCAATCCATGGCTATGCTGTGGAAGGGCGAGCGCCCCATCCCTTCCCGCCAGTACGATCCCGCGGCACTCGAGGGATGGGTGTACAAGAAGCATCGCGAGCAGGTGGACTCGTACCGCCCACCGGACGTGCGGCCGGAGGCGCCCAAGGACGCGTTCGTCGAGGCCACCGTCCAGCTCGCCCCCCTGATTCTCATTGACGGCGGCTGGCTTCAGGGAATGGCGTCGCCGGCGCTCATCCACACGACCGTTGGCAGGATGCTCTTCCACGTGTTCGTGGAGGAGCTCGGCGAGGGCAACCTCCAGGAGCACCATGCCAACATCTACCGAGACCTGTTGAAGAAGATGGGCGAGGAGCCTCCGCCGGTGGACACCTGGGAGTTCGCACGCTGGCCGCGGCTGCAGGACGCCTCGTTCGACGTGCCGACCCTCTGGCTCAGCATCTCCTGCTTTCCGCGGCACTTCCTTCCGGAGATTCTGGGTCTGAACCTGGCGGTCGAGCTCGCCGGAGTCGGCGGCCCGTACATGGAAGCGCGGGACACGCTTCGCCGTTTCCGCTATCCAAGCCTCTTTGTGGATGTCCACAATGCTGCGGACAACGTCACGGCCGGACACGCGGCGTGGGCAATGAATGCCATCAAGCGACATCTGGACGAAGTGGCCGAGCGCGATGGTCCACACAACGTCGATCGCATCTGGCACAGGATCTGGACCGGCGTGCGGGCAACACTTCCGCAGATCGGCCGCGTTCACCTGATGACTCATCGCATCCGCAGGCGGTTCTTCGGCGAGGACCCAACCCTCGTTCCGCTCATCTTCCCTTCCTGAGGCAGATCACCTTGGTCGTCGAGTCGCAGAGCTCCCGTCCGTAGCCAGGATTCCTCAGCCTCCACCTTGACTCGACGCCGTTGCTCCGAAGCACCCTGTAGCAAACCATGACTTTCGTCCCGCTACACGGTTCGAAGGATAATCTCCCGGCACTTCAGACGAGGAAGCCTGGTCAACCCAATCCGTATCTCGTCGGCAAGAAGGGTGGTGGGCTCGCCGAGGCGCGCGTAGATCATACGAATTGAGGCGGGGGGCGAGAGTGTTTACGGGAACGCGAACGCCGGGGCCTTGCGCAAACTGTGCAAACTTGTGAGCATGCACTGGATGCTGACTGGCGACAGCCTGCAGTCGCTCGGGCCGGAGCAAACGGCGAACATCCTTGCCCAGATTCGTGAGCGCCTGCACACGCGCTTCAAGCTCGGTGGACTATGACTACGCCACAACCCCTGCTGCGTGCTGCGTTCGGCGAACTGGTCGAGACAGCCCTGCGTCTGGCGCTCGTGGCCGTCCTCCTGGTCTGGTGCTACCGGATCATCGCCCCGTTCCTCGACCTGCTCATCTGGGCTGTCGTTCTCGCGATCGCGTGCCGCCCGCTGCACATCCGGCTGACCGTCGCGCTGGGCGGGCGGGCCGGGTTCGCAGCCGTCCTGGTCGCGGTGCTGCTGCTGTCGGTGCTGGTCGTCCCGGTGGTCATCTTGTCGTTCTCCGTGATCGATGGGGCCAAGCTCGTATCCCAGGCACTCGAGACCGGCGACGTCCACATTCCGCGACCGGGCCAGGCGCTTGCCGACTGGCCGATCATCGGGCAATTGCTGCACCGCGTGCTCGACAACTTCGCAACCAACACCGAGGCAATGCTGGTCAAGCTGGCGCCGCAGATCAAAGCGCTCGGCGCCACGGCCCTGGGTGCACTGGGACGCGGCGGACTCGCATTGCTGCAGTTTGCCGTCGGCGCCATGGTTGCGGCGGCGTTACTCGTCAATGCCGAAAAACTGACGGCCCCGCTGCAGGTGCTCGCGGCGCGCATCGCCGGGGCACGCGGCGAGGCTTTCCTCGCCCTTTCCACCGCGACGATTCGCAGCGTGTTCAAGGGAGTCATTGGCGTTGCCGCCATCCAGGGACTGCTTGCGGGTATCGGCATCTTTGCAGTGGGCGTGCCCGGTGCGGGCCTGTGGGCGCTGCTGGTGCTGATCCTGGCCATCGTGCAGCTGCCACCGCTCCTGGTGCTCGTCCCGATGATGATCTGGGCGTTTGCGACGGTCGATACCACGCCGGCGGTGTTGTTCACGGTCTGGAGCGTCATGGTCAGCATGAGCGACGGCTTCCTGAAGCCCGCGCTGCTCGGCCGCGGGGTCAGCGTGCCGATGCTCGTCATCCTGGTCGGCGCCATCGGCGGCATGCTCGCTGCGGGCATCCTCGGATTGTTCATCGGTCCGGTGGTGCTGGCGCTGGCCTATACGGTGTTCACCGCATGGCTCGCCGAGCAACGTGAGGCAGGGGACCCGGTGACGTTGAAACCGGAATCCACGGGAATACCGCGACTGCCTGGCTGAAGCCGTCGGCGAGCTGGCTGCTGCTTTTCATCCCCGGGCGATCGCGCTCGATCGCGTGCCGGGCATCAGCCCGCCGCTGGTGTTCTTCGCCGCGGCCCTTGCGATCATCCCCGTCGCGCGCCTGCTCGAGCGCGGCACGGAGAACCTGGCCACCTGCACCGGCGACACCATCGGCGGCCGGCTGAACGCCACCTTCGGCAAACCTGCCCGAACTGATCATCGCGATCGTGGCCTTGAAGGCCGGGCTCTAAGCGATGGTAGCGATGGTCACGGACAGGAACGGACAGGACGGACAGGAATTTCAAACGGGCTTTTCTGTTGCGAGGTAGGCGCGCGGAAGTGCGGAGTGTGCGCGAGCGGCCTATCAGGTGGGCGTGTTGCGCGCGATAACGACGCAACCCTTTTGCGGTGATATGTGGCACCTCGGCCGGTGCCATCAACGCGGCGGCCCTGGCTTGCAATGCAGACCACTTCGACCAAGCGGTGCAGGGCGTGGTCGACGTCTGGACTCATTTCAAGGCCGAGCATGTCTATGGTGCCGATTCGCTCGGGGTGATTCGCAGGGGTGCGCGTTGGCTCACCATGCTGTCCAGCGGCTGGGTGTTGGCACGCTGGCGCCGGGCGCGTCCGCGCTCGCTGCAAGGCAGGCACCTGCGGCCGCTGATGCAACGTGCGGCCCGGTGTCTGGGTTGACCGTGGAAGCTATTGCTTGTCTGGTCTGGCGCAAGCGCGCGCGCTGAGGTCCAACTTCAAACCGAAGTGGACTCAAACTCCCACAGCAGATGGCTGAGATGGCCCTTGCGCCGGTAGTTCAGTCGCCGCCAGCGTTGACGAAGGGTCGGTGAGCGCGCGGGCTCCAGCGCATCGTGAAACACCACCCACTCCACGCGCAGGGCTCGGAAATGGCCGATAAAGCCGTACATGCGCGCCATCGGGGCATCGCCAGTGAAGTACAGGTGGGTCCGGTCGGTGATGATGTTGACGTGGGTGGGGTCCTGAAAGGCCTCGGCTGCCGGGTAGCAGGGCGTGACGGCGTGCAGCCGCCCGCCCGGCACCAGCACGCGTGAGATCTCATTCATCAGTTCGACAAAGGGCAACCGGGTCGATAGGCCATCGGTGGTAGGCAGGACACGGGGCACGTGCTCCAGGAAGTCGTAGGCCGAGACGCCATCGAAGTGCCGGTCGCCAAACGGAATCGGTTCGACTGCCAGATTGGCCTGCCGTACCTGCCCGGGATGTGAGTTGCCCCGCGGCGCAATGTCGATGCCATGAAGGTCGTCGAAACAATAAGGGTTGCGAGGGCAATCACCACAGCCCAGATCGAGGTGACGTGTCGGTCGAGCAGCCATGACCCTATCCCTTGTGGCGAGACGACCGGCGGCGCGCCAGCCAAAGAAGGACTCGTAGGCGAAGCGTACGGCGATCTCGCAGTCCCAGGTGACGGCGCTTGCCTAGAATGAGCTCGGCAATGTCCAACTCGCCGGAGTCGATCAGGCTGCGGCACAGGTCGTGGCCGTCCCGGCCTCTCATCATGGCATCCGGCAGGCCAGCCACTCGTTGCCGCAACTCGCTCGGTGCGAACACCCGATGAAAATTGAACAGGCCGTGGAAGCCGAAGGTCGCCCCGACCGGCGCCATCCGTTCGAAAGCGAACTGTTGCGCCAACTCGGGCGGCGCGAAGCTCAGCCCGTGAACTTGCTCGAGCCGTTGTCTATGTTGCTCACAGATGCAGACATCCTCCGGATGGGTGGGCTCGATGGCCGGGTCTAGCAAGGCGTCCAGCAAACGCCTCGAGCGCAGCGAGAAGCCGCCATTGCCCACCGAGCGTTGCGGCGGCCGGTCGTGCCAGGGCGCACCAATGTAGTCGTAGCGAAGGAACTGCTCCTGCCAGGCTGCGGGGTCGAGAACGAAACCGTCCCACTGCACGACCAGGAGGTGCGAGCTGTGCAGGTGTTCACCCAGGCTGCGCAGCATGAAGCGCGAGTATTCGGATACCGAGGCAATGCGTACGTCGACGATGCGGATACCTGCCGGCGCGACAGCGACCCGTGCCGCTTCAGTGAACAGGACGGCGTCGGCAAACCGTATCCCTTCCCTGCATCGCTGCATCGCATCCAGAGCCAGTTCCGGCGTGCGCGTGTCCACACAAACCAGCGTGACGTCGGGCAGATACAGCGTGGGGTGAACCCGGGTCATCTCTGCGGGCCGATCAATTCAAGATAGAGCGCCAGGTACTGGCTCGCGCAACGCTGCCAGGAGAACCCCAATGCATGACGCCGCACCGCATCGCTTCGGTCAGGTACGGAGTGTGCGCTCAGGCCATGCTCAACTACAGCGCGCATGGCCTGGCCGTCAAACTCATCGAAATAGAACGCAAGATCGCCGCCGATCTCGGGCAGGCTGGTGCGACGCGACAGGAACACCGGTTTGCCAAAGTACATCGCTTCGATGGGCGGCAGCCCGAAGCCTTCGGCCAACGACGGAAACAGGAAGCCCTCGCAATGGGCGTACAGCCAGGCCTTCTCGGCCTCTTCAATATCAAGGCGGATGCGTACATTGGTCAATTCGCGTTCGGAGACCCATTGCCGCACCGTGTCGGTATAGCTACTGGTGGCGCCGACCAGCAACAGTCGCATTTCGGGCCACGCTGCCGCAAGATCGAGCAGCGCCAGGATGTTTTTCGATGGTGCCATGCGACTCACATGCAAGAGGAACGCGCACTGTTCCGCCTCGGGCACGGCCTTCCGTGCTGCCATTGTCAGGTCGGTGGCGCCGTTGTGAATTACGCGCACCGGTGTGTGCAGCGGTGCGAGCTCCGTGACGATGTCATTGGCAACATAGTGGGTGATGGCCACCGCGGCTTCGCACTGCGCCAGATGATGGCGCAGGCGCGCGCGGTAGCGCTCCACCTTGGCCGCGCTCTTGGTGTGCAGGAAATTCAGGTCGTGCACGGTTTCCAGCCGATGCTGCACGCCCAGCGGTGCGCGCAGGCGGTTGTGCTGGTGCAGGTTGTGCCACAGAGCGAATCGGCGCGCGCGCAGATGGCACCAGCGCTGGGTGGTGTGCGTGCCCAGATACCCGACCTCCGGGCCGAATACGCCGTGCCAGCGCGAAGGAAGATGAAAATGCAGCGCAACGCCTTGCTCGGCGCGCAATTTTGGCGCCTGCACCGCCAGGGCGTGACCGAGTTGGCGCGAAAATTCACCCAGGCCGTCGTGCCACAGACGCAGTCGGCCCAGGCCCAGGCCGATGTGGCGCAGTTCAGTCACAGGCCTCAGCCGCGCAGACGCGCATCGACTTGCGACAACACATCATCGAGCTCAGGCCAGGACGGCCAGCAGCGAACCACCCCCATCTGCGGCCCCCAAGGGGCCCATTGCTGCGGCTTGGTGGCCCCGGCACGCTCAGCACCGGCGCGTGCGTACCGCAGCGGCAAAATGGGCCGGGCAGGCCACCACGTTCCGACCAAGCGTCAACAAGCGGCGAGTGAAGGCAGCGAAATCCGGCCAGGTCTTTTCCTGCTTTTCGAACAAGCCACCGGCAAAGGGACAGATGACCAGGAAACCCGGGCGGACGCTGTGGCGCTGCAGCAGGTCGTCGGCCTTGATATAGCTGCAACGCCGGCACGCCGAGGATGACATCGCCAACCCAGTTGCGCAGCCGAACGATCGACGGGCGGGACGTCATGGGGTCAGGATCAAAGCGCAGCGAGGCGGCAGCGCGATAGCAGGGATAATTTGAGTCGTCATTCTGCCATCCGACCCATGACCTTTTCGCCACCGGCCGCCGCCGGCATCATCGCCTTTCACGACCGGCTGCTGCGCAGGGCCTGCCTTCGCTCTTCGTCAATCGTACACCCGAACCGCGGTCTGCCGCCGCCGTCGCTACCGCGAATCGGTCGAAGTACACCTCGTCCGGTGTCCGATAGTCGAGGGACTTATGCGAGCGGACTGAATTGTAAAATGCGAAGTAGCGGGTCAGCGCCGTCCGCGGCAATCGTGTTGCCACCGAAGATCGCCGCCGCGTTCTCCAGCAGCTGGCTCTTCGAGCTCGTCACCTGGTTCGGGTGGACCTCGTACCTCCGGTCACGTTGGCGCCCGGTCCGAAATCCACTGATACCCGTGTCCGAAAAACCGGAGCCACCTCTCCTCGTGGAGACCTGTGGTTCTATATGGAGATGAGGCTTTGCAGTTCAGTCCAGACCTGGTCGGGCCCGATTCTCACCAGGCAGGGATGCCCCGGGGTGAAGCAGCGCGGCTTGAAGCAGGGAGCGCAGGGGATGCCATCCTTCCGCAGCCCCCGGCTCTTCGGGCCCCAGGGGGTGGAACCACCTGGATCCGTCGCGCCATAGATGGCCAGGGCAGGCGCGCCACAGGCCGCCGCCAGATGGCTCAGGCCCGAATCGTTGCCCAGCACGGCGGCGGCACCGCGCATCCAGGCAGCGGCCTCCTTCAGGGTGGTCTTTCCGCAGAAGTTGAGGCCCTCGGCTCCGGCCACCGCAGAGCAGGTCGCGGCCTCGTCCGGAGATCCCAGCACGACCACAGCGAAGCCCTCGGACCGCGCCTTGAGCAGTAGGGCCCGGTATTGATCCACGGGCCATGCCTTGGAGGGCCAGGCGGAGCCGGGCATGAGGCAGAGGTAGCGCTCGCGGGGCTTCTCGATGGGAACGCCCGGATCAAAGTCGGCGTAGGGCATGGGCGGAAGGTCCGGCCAGCGCTGCGCCAGCACGGCGTGGTAGCGGAGAACAAATGGGCCATCCGCGTTCCAGAAGGGGCCGCTGTGAGTGTTGAAGAAACCCGCCAGGCTTTCGTCAACGCCGATACGCTCAGGCACCCGGGCCAGCCAGGCCGCCAGGGCGGGGCGGAGGGATTTCGGGAAGTGGATGCTCCGCGCCGCCTTGTGTTTCTGGAGGATGCGGGCCAGGGCGAAGGGGCCCAACTTGCCCTCGTCTGGAAGTGTGGCATCGCAGAACCAGGTGCCCTCCACCAGGCCCACGGTGAGCATCGGCCCCCATACCACGATGGGACCGACCTTGATCTCCCGCAGCAGACGCAGCACCGGCAGCTGCATGGCGGTGTCCCCGACAAAGCGCGGGAAGCGCACCCAAGTGGCGTGTTCTGGAACTTCGACCCTGCTCGTCATCAGGCCTTCCCGGTGTCTGGATCAGTATCTTGGGTCTCTACCCTGCTCGTTACCCCATCCCGCCCGAACCCCTTCCCAAGCCGGGCCCAGCAGAACCCGGCGCCCCCCGGGAAGATCCGCTTCTGGAGCAGGTAGAGGCCGAAGATGAAACGAGAGAGAGGTGGCTCCGGTTTTTTGGACACGGGTATCAGTGGATTTCGGGCCGGGTGACCTCGACCCGTACTCATCTCCACCGCTGATTCTTTCAGATTTGATGCTGGCGCTCATGAGGATACTCCGTGCACGACGACGGTGCCGTTGCAGCGGCACGAGGACTCGGTTGTCGGTAGCGGCCGCGTTGCGATACGTCGAACGGAATCCCGTGCGAGCCGAACTCGCTGCAGTTCGCCAGTTCGCGCATCGAGTTCATCCCAATGCCCGAGGCAATCCGCCCGAATTTCCGGTACTTCACCGAGGCTCGCATGCAAAAGCCGTGCGGCGCGGGCTATGCTCAGCCCTTCACCTCGATCGAGGACGGCGTGGGCCGCTACGTGGAAAGCCATCGCGCAACTTCTGACCGGTACCCGTTGAACCGACCCCGCCGTACGCCGTGCACGTCCGCCACCTGATCCTGGACCGGGACGGGGTCCTCAACGAGGAAGCCCCGGCCCGGGGTTACGTGACCGGACCGGAAGGATGGCACTGGATTGCCGGCTCGCTCGAAGCGCTTGCACTATTCGCCGGCGCCGGTATCCGTGTCTCGATCGTGACCAACCAGTCAGGGGTCGGGCGCGGGTTGATGACCCCGGAGGACCTGGACGCCGTCCACGGGCGCATGATGCGCGAGTCGGAATCCGCCGGCGGCCGTATCGACGCGCTATTTGTCTGTACTCACGCGCCGGACACCCACTGCAGCTGTCGCAAACCGGCTCCCGGGCTGATCGAGGCAGCTGTCGGCGCTTCCGGTATCCCGGCCGCGCAGACGCTCGCCGTCGGCGATGACCAGCGCGACATCGAGGCCGCCCGCGGAGCCGGGGTTGCGGCAGCGCTGGTGCTGACCGGCAAAGGTCGTGCCGCGGCCAACTCGTTTCCCCGGCACGGAGTCCCCGTCTATGATGACCTGATCTCCCTCGCGCGGGCGCTGCTCGCGGACAGTCCGGGCATTGGAAACGAATGACCGTGAAGACGATCAAGAAATCCTTCGAGGACCACGCGCATGTCATGGCGGACGCCGCGACTGTCCTCCCGGCAATCCTCGACCGTGTCGCGGCCGACTTGCACGCCTGCTTCGCGCGCGGCAACAAGTTGCTCGCCTGCGGGAACGGCGGTAGCGCGTCGGATGCGGAACACCTTGTGGCCGAGCTGGTCGGACGCTATCGGGATGAGCGACGTGGACTGCCCGCGATCACGCTCGTGTCCGGATCGGCCACGGTCACTGCCCTCGCCAACGATTACGGCTACGAAAGAGTTTTCGCCCGCCAGGTGGAAGCACTCGCGCGGCCGGGGGACCTGTTGTTCGCAATCAGCACGAGCGGCCGGTCACCTAATGTCGTCGCGGCGGCGCGCGCTGCGCGCATTCTTGGGTGCGGTGTCGTCGCCTTTACCGGCGCCATGGAAGGGCCGCTTGCTGCCGAGGCGGACACCGTTATTGCGGCCCCGTCCACCACGACTGCGCGCATCCAGGAAGTGCATGCGCTGTGCATCCACGCCATCTGCGAATCGCTGGATGCGCGGCTGCGGGCGAGCATGGCTGAGTGAATGATCGACACGACGCAATCCGCCGAGCATTACAAGCTTTCCGAGATACTCGATCGCTGTCTGGGTCGAGAAGTCTGGGTCGTCGGCGACCTCATGCTGGATCAATACGTTCAGGGCGCTGTCGAACGGATTTCCCCGGAGGCGCCGGTGCCGGTCGTTCTTGTCCGCGACGTCGAGTATCGCCTCGGCGGTGCGGCGAACGTCGCGCAGCAGGTCACCGCTCTGGGAGGTTGCGCAGTACTTGGTGGCGTCATCGGCGATGACGACGCAGGCAAAAGGTTTCTTGAGAACTGCGCTCGCACAGCAATCGATACCCGCGCCGTGCTGACCGAAAGCAGCCGTACCACGACCCGCAAACTGCGAGTGCTGGGGCATGGACAGCAACTTCTGCGGCTCGATTGGGAGGACGCGGTGCCCGTCCCCGACCCAGTATCGCAACGACTGTTTCAGCAGCTGTTGTCGGGCCCCGAACCGGAGGCGATTATCCTTAGCGACTACGCCAAGGGCGTGCTTACGGACCACATGGTCGCAATGCTGATCGAGCGTGCGCGGGCCGCGGGTGTCATGGTGCTGGTCGATCCCAAGCGGCAGGATTTCGCGGCATACCGCGGTGCGAACCTGCTGACGCCGAACCTGAAGGAACTTGCGTTCGCCGCAGGCAGAAGCCTTGATCCTGACGACACCGAGGCGATTGCCGCGGCAGCCCGGCCACTGGTTGCCGCCGCGCAGCTCGATTGGATGGTCGTTACGCTGGGGGACCGCGGCATCCTGCTGGTTCCCGCCGACGGATCGCCACAACACATACCGGCCTTGCGCCGGGCCGTCGCCGACGTGACAGGCGCAGGTGATACGGTTGTTGCCGTGCTTGCCATCGCACTGGCCGGCGGCGCAGATGTCGGGCAAGCTGCGGAAATTGCCAACGCGGCCGCCGGCATCGCCGTCGGCGAGGTCGGCGCCGTAGTGGTCCAGTCAGCCCAGATTCGTGACGCGCTCTCGGGCCGACATGGCGGCAAGGTTCTTGACCGGGCAGAGCTCGCGGCGCGCGCCAATTCCTGGCGCGCCGCAGGCAAGCGCGTGGTATTCACCAACGGCTGCTTCGACCTGCTGCACGCAGGTCACCTGTCGCTGCTGCACCAGGCAGCGCAACTGGGCGATTTGCTCGTGGTTGCCATCAACAGTGACGAGTCGGTGCGCCGGCTGAAGGGCCAGGAGCGGCCTATCCTGCCTGCCGCCGAACGCGCCGCGCTGTTGGCGGCTCTTTCCTGTGTCGACGCGGTCACAATTTACGATGAGGTCACGCCGCTGGAAGTGTTGCACATCGTCCGTCCTCGCGTGCTGGTGAAAGGACAGGATTACAAGCCCGAGGACGTAGTGGGTCGCGAGCTGGTCGAGTCCGCGGGCGGGCGCGTGGTGCTCGTCCCGTTGGTTGAGAGCAGGTCCACCAGCACCCTGATCCAGCGGATCCGCCGGGACGAGTAGACCCGCCAGGGCGGTCCTCCAGGCGCCGTTCGTCTGCACCCAGCACTGTTACAGGTTACGGCCGCGCCCCGATCGAACGGCAGTCTAGGTAGCGCGCGACCCAAAGTGGATTCGGCGCCTACGTTGCTGCAACAGAACGCCTCGAAACGATGTCGGCGCAATCTCTGGCCACCTCTTGCGGAGTCATGCCGTTCACAATCATCGCCACATCTTTCGGCCCGATCGGTCCGAATACCGAGGGATGCGTCCGGTTGAAGAACGCGATGGTGGGTACGCCCGCTGCACTGGCAAGATGCATTGGGCCCGTGTCAGCGCTGAAAAACCCGCTGACATGCGAGATCGTCGCTGCGAGCATTCGCGGCGAAGGGCAGTGGACGGTGGCAAAATCGCTGTTGACCGGCGGATGGCTCGCGCTCGGAAGCACCTCTAGCGGCGTAGTGTCCGGGCGCACTTCAAGGTAAGCCTGCCAGAAATCCCGCCACCACTGCATCCCAAGGTTTTTCTGGCCGCGCGCACTGGCGAAGAATCCGATGACAGTCGAGCCGGCGCTCGGCTGCCTGGCGGCCTGGCCCAGGCGTTCCGACATGAGTTGCGCGCCCAGCTCGATCTCCCGGTCACTGTTCGCGACGCGCATGCGCGGCTTTCCCGGCTCGACTTCGTAGCCGAAAGCCTGCTGCAGCAGCGCGAGAGGACGCAACACTTCATGGCGGAGTTCCGTGGGCAGCTCGGCCGCAAAGTCGAGGTGGAGCCACTGTGTCTCGCCGCCGAAACCGAGACGCCAACGAGTCCGGCACAGGCGCAGCGCGATGCGTCCGCCCAGCGAATTTGGCACCGGGTCGATCGCCAGGTCGTACTTTGTCGCGCGGTAGGCTCTGAGGACTTTCAATGACTCACCCAGTCGCCGCCAACCCCTGTTCGAGAGGACCATGACGTTGCCGAGGCCCGGTATGCCAGGCAGGAGATCGCCGGCATCCGCATAGGTCGTCAGCACGTCGATGCTGGCGCCCGGCATCGTTTCGTGCAGGGCGGTGAGCAGCGCAGTCGTTGCCAGCGTATTTCCCAGGCGGCTGTTCATACGTACGACCACGATCTGGCGGATGGACGCCGGATCCAGGCGCGCGGGCGTGCCGGTGCGGGTCGCGCTGCGACCCGCAAGGGCTTGCCCAATCATCTTGCGAAAGCCGCCGCGCAGGCGTCTTTCCAGCTTCCAGAACGCGTTTCGCAGCGCGGCCATGGCTTGACTCCGGTTTCCCGTGGCGCGGCCCCTGCCGCGACCAAGCACGGAAGTCTATCTGGTGGGCCCGCTGGGATTGGAACCCAGGATCAGGGAATTCACGTAACGCCGTCGTTTTCGGCGGGCATGGACTACAGGTATGGACATGAGGATGCTGGTCATGTTTGCCTCAAGTTTTTCACCTGGGTCTTGCTGCGTTGTCTCAAGACCTGGTCGAGCTTGCGAGTCACATCGGGCGGCTGGATCAGGTCCATCACGCCTGGCTTGTCAATCTTGGTCGTCCAGGCGAGCTCGCTCGCCGGCCGGCCGAGAAATTTCTGCGCCGCCGCATCGAATTGATTCACGCACCACGAGCGGCTCAGGTACGGGCCGCTGCGCTCCGGGTTGGTGGCCGCATAGAGCCCGATCACGGGTGTCCCAGCCGCAGTGGCCATGTGAACCGGCCCCGAGTCCGGGCTCACGAGTACGTCGGCGCGTTCGAGCAGGGCGTGCATCTGCGGCAAGGTGATGCGACCGATCAGGTTGAGCAACTGCGCGTTGACCGATTTCTCGATCTCCTGGCCCATCGCACGCTCCGACGCACTCGGCCCTCCGGTGAGCACGACGCGCGCGCCGTGGACGCGCGCCGCGTGATCTGCGACCTGGGCGTAATACTCCGCCCGCCAGTTGCGACGCGCGTGACTGGAACATGGGCTGATGACGACCGTGGGACGCCGATCGTTTACGATATTGGCGGCATACTCGCGCGCGTCCTTCGGGAGCGCGATGTCCCAGCGCAGCACCCGGGCATGAACACCAAGCGCTTCGGCAAATCCGAACAGGCCGTCGAGCACGTGTTCGCGCTCGCGCGGCGCAATGCGATGGGTGGTGAACAGCCATTGCAGCTCACGCGCCCGTGCCCGGTCGAAGCCGAGCTTGACGCTCGTTGGTATACGCGTGCTCAGGAGGCTGGCGCGGATGGCGAGTTGCATGTGCAACAGCAGATCGAAACGCCGCTCCGCCATCAGTACGCGAAAGCGGCGCAGTTCGCGAAGATTGTGGAGCTTGTCGAAGATGATAAATTCGATGTCGGGGATGAGCCCGAGCAGTTTGGCTTCGACCTTGCCGATGATCCAGGTGAAGCGCGTCTGCGGCCACGCCTGCTGCAACGTGCGCACGACCGTCAATACATGGCATGTATCACCGATGGCCGAAAGCCTCAGGATGCATACCTCGCGCGGGATCTTGGAAAGAATCACTGGAGTCGAATGACCGCCGATGCCGCTGTGCCCGGTTTGCTCACAATTGCTGTGCGCCGCGCGCCGATGCAGGACGGCGCCATGCTATATGACGCTTTCCGGCTCAGCAACGCGGATCCGGCGCTGTTCGATACCGCTGTTCGATACCGCAACTGGATCGAAAAGGGCGCTGACGGACAGGAATTTCAAACGGCCTTTCTGTTGCGAGGCAGGCGCGCGAAGGTGCGGAGTGAGCGCGAGCGGGAAGCGGCTGCGCATCTGGGTGCGCGTAGCCGACGCCTGGAATGGCAGCGCGGGCGGTAGCGGGGGCGGGTCGCCGGCCCGCTAGGTCTGGCTCAGGACAAGTCCAGGCATGGGCCTCACTTCCTGGCCGCCTTGAGGTTTGCGGCTTCCCAGGCACGCACCTGCACCCGGGCCTTGTCGAACAGCCGCTCGTAGTTGCCCTTGAGAACCTTCTGCCTCGCCTCAGGCGTCAGCAACTGCCACAGGGGATCGTACTGGCGATAAATCCGCAGGTACGTGGCCTGGTCGGGTGGCGCCACCTCATCGGTGCCGAACAGGAAGCGGTCGGGAAAGCGGTTGATAATGTCTGCCGCCCGCCGCGTGGATTCGGGCGTCGCGACGATATGCTTCGCGACCTCGCTCCAGGAGATGTCGAAGTACAGGTTCCGGAATTTTGGCTCGTCCAGGATCTTGCCGATGATCCCGACCTGGTTCGTCGCGCGTTCCGTAACGCCGGCGCTGGCCTCCGACTGCACCGGGCGCACCACGCGGCCGAGACCCACATGGGCCCAGATGACTGTGGCATCCGGATGGCGGAGGAGAAGATCCCGCATCTGCTGCAGGTAGACGGGCATCGCACCCTCCTTGGCGAAGGGGACGTCGACGTCATTGTGAATCAGCACGACCAGGCCCGACTCGCCCGCTAAATCGAGGATGCGGTCGAGCGCCCGGTTGGCGAGGCTTGGTTCGCCGCCGGCTACCTTGGCCGAGACAAACTCCTTGTGGATCGTGAATTCGCCGATGCCGCTGAACACGCCGGGAAAGGTCTGCAGCACCCGCCTGATATGGTCCGCGGCGTACATGTCCGCCGGGTTAAAGCCCGTGATCATGGGATCGAAGCGGGCCCGGTCTGCCTTGCTGAGTGACAGGTAGGCCATGGCGATCCAGGCGTCGGTGAACGAGTAGTAATAGAGGGGCGCGTCCGTCTGCAGGTAGTAGGTCGGGGCAAACTCCGCGGAGTTCTCGTAGGACCACATCTGCTGCAGGGGGATGCCGAAGAGCGCCACGCGACCCACCTTGTCGCCCATGATCTCCAGAAACCGGTGGATGTCCGTGCCTTCCTGGATGTAATTGGTCAGGTGGAAGTGGGAATCGTTAAGCTCATAGACAGATTCAGCCGCCATGGCCCTGCCGGCGGCTGATAACAGCGCGACGCAAGCCGCCACCACCGCCACCGCCATACCCAGAACCGGGCGTTGCCTGAGAGTCATGGATTCAATTCCTCGCCACTGAAACCATTTAGTTGATTCTCACACGCCCGTGCGACGGACACGCCGCCCAGACCATTCGAGTCCCGTAGCCGTCGGGAACTCAGACAAGGTGCAGCCAATAAAAGACTAACTGCGGTTGCGCAACTTGCTCTTACGCATGCTGTACGCAAAGTAAATCAACACGGCGACAGCGATCCAGATAAAAAACGTGTGGTAGGTGGCTGCTGATAGATCTTTGAGTATGTATAAGCACGCAAGAACGCTTAGCCCCGGTATTAAATAAGGACCAAACGGGATTCGAAAGCCCGCTGTTTCCTTGCCGATCTGTTTGTGGCGCAATACCGGCACCGCAATAGAAACCACGATGAAGGCAACCAAGGTGCCCATGCTGACCATGTCCCACAGGAAATTGGAGTCCACCGAACCGGCGACCAGTGCCACCATGATGCAGACAATAACGGTATTGCTGACGGGGGTTTTGGTTCGCTTGCTGACTTTTTGAAAAGACTGAGGGATCAATCCGTCCTGACTGATGGCAAACAGGATACGGCTCTGTCCATAAAGAGTGACCAGCGTGACGCTGAACACCGAAATGACCGCACCGGCAGACAGAATCAACGCCGGCAAGGCTTTACCCGTTACGTTTTGCAAAATGACCGCCAGCCCCGCCTCCTGCCCTGCAAACATGTCCGCAGGTTGGGCGCCAATCGCCGTGATGGCGACCGCCAGGTAGAACACGGTGACGATGACCAGCGCTGCCATGAGGCCTAAAGGCACATCGCGCCTCGGGTTCTTGGCTTCAGCCCCTGCTGTCGCGATGGTGTCAAGACCGATGAAGGAAAAGAACACGGTACCCGCCGCTGCGGTGACACCTGCCATGCCCGCCAAGCCCTTGCTGTTGTCGGTATTGAAAAATGGCGTGAAATGTTCGGCATTGAAACCTGAAAAAGCAACGACCGCAAAAAACAACAAGATGGCGAGCTTGATCAAGACCATGATGGCGTTGACCGTGACCGATTCTTTGGCGCCGCGGATCAGCAGAAAGCAGCATGTGGCCACCAGGATCATGGGGGGCAAATTAAACTGATTGAAGTGCACTTCGGCGCCGTTTTCGCCCGATACAATCATCGGTGCGCGCAGCTCCGCCGGAATCTGCCAACCCATGGCGTTGCTCAAGAAATTATTCAAATAATCAGACCAGCCGATGGCAGTCGCACTGGCCGCCAGGCCATATTCCAGCAACAAACACGCAGCAACCACAAATGCCAGAAACTCACCCACGGTCGCGTAAGCAAACGAATAGGAGGAGCCGGAAGAAGGAATTCTTGATGACAGTTCGGCGTAACAAAGTGCCGTCAGCCCCGCAGTTATTGCGGCGATGATGAATGACAATATGACCGAAGGGCCCGCTTTGGGTACCGCTATGACCATGTTAAAAAAAATGCCGGTACCAATGGTAGAACCGACGCCTATCATGGTCAGAGAAAACAGCCCGAGTGACCGGTGCAAACTGTTTTCGCCCGGCTCGTGAGTTAAATGCGCATCGCTATCGATGGGTTTGGTTCGAGTCAGTTGTTGGGCAAACGTTTGGAGTGTCACAGCTTTCCCCGTGCCATGGATTTGATGCGATTCGTCGGCAGCCTGCGAGTATAGGCTTGATCGACGGACAGGATGTTCAGACGGCCTGTTCTGTTGCGAGGCAGGATCAGTTCAAGGGCTGAGCGAACGCGAACCCGGGTGTGCCGACCCGGTCAGCCTCGAGCTCGGGCTGGGCGCGGGCGCGCGGGGCGAGCACTGGCGGGGTGGTGGGTTCCCCGAGGTGCGCGAGGATCAGCACACAGCTCCCGGCGGTCGCTACTTGCGCTGCTCGAGCCAGATGGCGTGTTGACCGAAGTCAATCAGCAGCATGAACCGCCGCAGGATGCTGGGCCCGATATTGACCTCGCCGGCGCTGTCCTGAGTATCAATAGCGGCGCGCACGTTTTCGAAGGTAACACCGCCGACTTCCAGCGTCTCGAGCACGGCTTCAGCCGCGCCGCCATTGATCGACACTGGCAGGAAGAGCCGGTTGCCGCGGACGATAAGGGCTTCTGGATCAGTCGTCTCGCCCGCCGTTGCGACGGCAAGCGCCAGCATGCCGGCG
>Ga0315290_10000780_pt1 | contig 21294 bp, 20 predicted proteins | sample YL17G12_0_MG_FD_203627 | JGI IMG/M metagenome (GOLD analysis project Ga0315290, IMG submission 203627) | Sediment microbial communities from Yellowstone Lake, YNP, Wyoming, USA - YL17G12_0 | ecosystem: Environmental > Aquatic > Freshwater > Lake > Sediment | place: USA: Wyoming | collected... | reverse complement strand
TAGGTGAGTCCGGCATCGATCTCGAGATTTTCCAGCAGGCTCAACACCTCGATCGAGGTGCGCGAGAGAATCGTGAATCTCACATCCGGGTGCTTGGCGCGATACGGCGTGGTGATGATCGCGCACATGGCGAGTGCGGTCGGGATCGCGGCAATTTTGATATGGCCGGACAAGCCATGCTTCAGCGCGTCGATTTCCTGACGCATGGCGCGCGTGTCGCCGACGATGCGCCGCGCCCAGTCGAGCACGCGTTCGCCTTCCGGCGTGAAGCCCTGAAAACGCGAGCCGCGCTGCACCAAGAGCACGCCCATCGTGTCCTCGAGTTTCTTGATGCCCGCCGAGAAGGTCGGCTGGCTCACCCCGCACGCTTCCGCCGCATGGCCGAAATGCCGCTCTCTGGCGAGCGCGATGATGAATTCGAGTCTATCGATCATAAGGCACCTGGCGGCGTCTCTCGCCCCGCGACTTTAGCAGACCGGGTTGGAGCAATTGTGATCCGGCACCGCAATCCTAGCAAGGGCGTCAATGGTTCATATCCGAAGCATGAGCCCGCTCCATGGCCAATCCTCCGGAGAGGTCGGCGAGCACAAGCCCGGCTCCGAGCACAAGCAGCGTCAGTAATGTGACGGCAGAGATTTGAGCTGGTGTGGCGCCGCCGGTCATCGACATGGTGTCATGCGACCTTCTCCCGTGGACTTTATGAGCAGCCTTCTTCAGGCGCGACCGCGTGCCCGGTTTCAGATGCGCCGGCATCTCGCCCGATATGTCCTTTATCCGCGCGGCTTCAGCCTCCATGCTGTGACCGCCGGCGCCAAGCGCGCGCACGCTGCCCATGCCGTGCTTCAGTCCGACCGCGACAAGCCACACATTCACCGGATAGGCGATGATTGCGCCCACGAGAGTTGCCAGCGACATGATCCCCCAGAAATACATGGACGAAATTTCCATCGCTTTCATGTCTCGGCTCATCAGCGTGACCATGACCGGGATCATCCCCGCCATCACTGCGTTCATCGACAACCATTCTGGTATGAAGGAACGACGCACAGCAGCCACATAAGAACCGCCGAGCATGTCGCGCATGAACAACGCCTGAAAAATCAAAAGCCCGAAGCCGAAGCCGAGCAGATATTCACACGCGAGATCAATGGGCATCGAAAGTCCGAGCGAGGCGGTGACGGCGGCGGCGAAAATGATGCCCGTCGCGTCGCCCGCGAGACAATGCACGGTCGAGCCGAGCGCCTGCTTCCAAAGCGGCTTGATGAACTCTTCATGTTGATAGGGTCCGGGCTCCTGGCAGGAGAGCACATAGAACGCGGCGGCCACCGGCCCGGCATAGAGGGTGACGAGCACCCACCCATATTTCATCACGGTGAGCTCGGGGTTCCGCGTGAACGCGTCCCAAGCGACGTAGACGACGGACAATCCCGTCAAGACGAACCAAGCGATCAGCGCATATTCGAGCATGGTCTGGCTTCAATTCCGGCCATTTCCGGCCATGGTTGGTTGTTAACCGGTTCCGCGACCCGGAACCCTTGGTTCGCCACTTGAAAGCAAGTGGTGGGCTTCGCAAAACTCTAAATTGGGGTTCTGCGTTAGGGGTACTGGTAGCATTTCAATGCAAAGGTCCTGGCGGGCAAAGTCCCGTCGACCTAACGCGAAAGGAATCAATAAATGCTTAGAAAACTCACGGTTATTGCCGCCATCCTGGCAGCCCTGGCGATCCCGGGCGCGGCCATGGCCAAGCATGGCGGTGGCGGCCATCATGGCCATATGGGCGGCCACGCCCACTGGAAAGGTGGCCACGGTCATTACGGTCATTGGAATAACCGCCATTGGCGTGGCAACAACAACTACAGCTGGCGCGGCCACGGCCGGTCTTGGCGCGGGCATTGGTACGCCTATGGTGTCGGCTCGTGCTGGCGCGTGGCGCCGGGCGGCTGGGTGTGGGTCTGCAACTAGACTCTAACGCCTCGTTGCCAAGCTAAACTCACGACAAGACCGAGCCGCTGGTTTCGACTGGCGGCTCGGTCTTCAAAAAGTTTCGGGCTCGCGCTCTTCGACTAATCGGCTTAGGCTGACTGCTGTCGCACTCGCCAGGCAAGGAGACGGGATGTTTCGACGGTTCTCACTGATCGCAGCATTTCTGGCCGCCTTCATGCTGCCGGCCGGCACCACCATGACCGTGACGATGTTCTCGACCGACGCCGTCGCCAAGAAGGGTCACGGTGGCGGCAAGAGAGGCCAACATGCCAAACGCGGAGGCCGCGGCGGCCATCAGGCGCGAGGTCATCGTGGTGGTCGCGGCCATTACGCGCGTGGCCATCGCGCCAATCGTGGACATCACGCGCGTGGACATCGCGTCAGCTACGGTCACTACAGCCGCCAGAGAAGCTACGCTCGCGGCCATTACAGCTACCGGTCTTACGCCTACCGGCACTATTCCCACCGTTATTACCGGAACCACCGCTCCTATTGGTATTACGGCCACCGGCGGCACAATTACTATTATTCCAAACCCGACATTCGCCGGTCCGTGTCGCATTGGAACGGGCGTTGGTGGGATGGGCGCTGGTATGCCTATGGCGTGGGCTCGTGCTGGAGCCTACAGCCCGCCGGAATCTATGTCTGGGTCTGCGTGCCTTAGAGCATAATCCCGAAAAATTGCAGACTTTTCGGACAAGATTATGCGTCAAAGACTGGTCGCGCTCTCCATCACGAGCGCCTAATGGTCGCCATGAGCCTCGCCGTTGCCCATCTCCATGTCTTGCATCATTTCGTCGTGGGTCATGGGAGCGCTTTTCACCAGAGCTTGGTATTGGTCAGCGTTTAGCTCCGGCAGCTTCCGCAGGAACGCCACCACATCCCAAAGCATCTCGTCATTGTGCGTCACGCCCCAGGCCGGCATCCCGGTCATCTTGAGACCGTGTTTCACCACCCAAAATTCCTCCACCGGGCTGAGATCGCTTCCGCGGCGAAGCTCTGGCGCTCTCGGGTAGAGGCCACGGCTGATCTCGGTCCGCTTCATGCCGGGTGCGAGATGGCAGGAACTGCACATCTCCGCGTATTGCCCAGCACCCGAAGCGATGCGCTTGGGATCGGCGAGATCGCTTGGAGCAGTTATGTCTTGTGCGCGCATCGCGACCGACCGTTCCTGTACTGTGTTCATCAGCCAGAAGACTGGCTGGCTGTGCGGGCTGTCAGCGGCGATATCGAAGGACCCCATATAGATGAGCGAGGCGGCAATTGCGGTTGCCAGCAGGAAGCTGACCGCTAACGCCGCCAACACCCAACGCATTGCCGAACCAGACGCGTTTTCATTCGAGACCGATTTGGGACGCATCTACTTCTCCGTGGCCTCCATCGCGTTATGCATATGCGACATACAGGCCTCCATGTCCTTCTTGGCCATCATGTCTTTAGCCACTTGCATTTCCTTCATAGCCGTCGTCTTGGCGTCTCCATCATTCATCGCCTGAACATCAGCGGTCATCGCGTTCATGCTCGCCTCGGTGCATTCCATTTTTTCGTCGCCGTGGGCGAAAGCGACGTCCAGCGGAGCGCTGCCCAGCGCGGTCAAACTCAGAATCCCGAAAACAAGCTTGGCGGTGCAAATGTAGTTACGCATGACGGTTCTCCTTTGGATTGCTTGCCCTTGCCACAGCGCCAACAGGCTCGGGTGGAACTTCGATCTCGATGGCATAATTGCTCCTCGCGTCTAATGGGGATCGGGGTGCTTCATGCCCTTCATGTCCATTCCGGGCATGTCCATCTCGGGCATTTCTTTCTTGGGAGAGTCGCTTGCGCCAGGTTGCCGTCGCGGCTCGCCGGCATCGGCGACGTTCACCTCATGGGCGACAGTGCCCGGCGGAAACTGATACGGCCCAGGATCGGTATAATCGTTCGCCGCCAAACCCTCGCGCACCTTCATCACCGTGAACATGCCGCCCATCTCGATCGGCCCGAATTGACCGGTGCCGGTCATCATCGGCAGCGTGTTGGTTGGCAACGGCATCTGCATCTCGCCCATCATGGCCATGCCGTCCGACCCCATCGCCATGGTGGTGGGCGCGACGCTGTTGACGACCTTCGACAGCGCGCGCTCAGGCACGCCGATCAGGTTCACCACGTTGTGGCCCATGGCGTTCATGGTGTGATGCGACTTGTGGCAGTGGAAGGCCCAGTCGCCGGGCGCGTTGGCGATCACCTCGATCGCCCGCACGGCGCCGACCGGCACATCCGTCGTCACCTCCGGCCATTGCGCGCTCTCCGGCACCCAGCCGCCATCGGTCAGCGTCACGCGGAAATCATGACCATGCAGATGGATCGGGTGATTGGTCATGGTGAGATTACCGATCCTGACCCGCACCCGGTCGCCGAGCCGCACCGGCATGACATCGATGCCGGGGAAGACGCGCGCATTGAAGGTCCACAGGTTGAAATCCGTCATCTCAGTGACTTTCGGCAGCGACGCGCCGGCCATGATGTCGTAGGCGCTCAGAATGAAGACGAAATCGCGATCGGCGCGGTGCAAATTGGGGTCCTTGGGATGCACGACGAACGAGCCCATCATCCCCATCGCCATCTGCACCATCTCGTCGGAATGCGGGTGGTACATGAAGGTCCCGCTCTTCGTCAGTTGGAACTCGTAGACGAAGGTCTTGCCCACGGGGATGTGCGGCTGAGTGAGACCGCCAACGCCGTCCATGCCGTTCGGCAGCAGCAGCCCGTGCCAATGGACCGTGGTGTGCTCGGGCAGCTTGTTGGTGACGAAGATGCGCACCTTGTCGCCTTCCACTGCTTCGATGGTCGGGCCCGGCGTCTGGCCGTTATAGCCCCAGAGATTGGCGGTCATGCCCGGCGCGAACTCGCGCGCCACCGGCTCCGCAACCAGGTGAAACTCCTTCCAGTCGCCGTTCATGCGCCACGGTAGCGTCCAGCCGTTCAGGGTGACCACGGGCTGGTAGTCCTGGCCGTTCTGTGGCGCCAGGGGCGGCTGCATCGCGGGCGACGTATTCACCGGCGCCTCGGGGATCGCGGCGGCTTGCGCCCGCCCGCTCACCGCCGAAACGCTGGCCAGCGCCACCGCGGAGCCTTGCAGAAAATGTCGTCGTGACAGCATGGTGTTCTTCCTACGCATACTATTGTTCCGTACCGCGATCGGCGGCGATCAGGGGGCTGAGGTCGCTTTCCGTGAGATTGCCGCCGCCCAGAATGGCGACGGAGAGATCGGTTGATGCCAACCAGAAATCCTTCTGCGCCTCGATGCTCGCCAACTGAGCCATCCGTTTGTCCTTGGCGGCTTGGATCAGGGCGAAGGCGTCGAACTGCATGGCGTTATATTGCAGCTCGGTTTCCTGGGAGATCGTCTCCCGAAGCGGGAGCACCTCCGTCTCGTATTTTCTGGCGATGCCGAACGTGGCTTTATAGGCGGCATAGGCTTGCCGGGCTTCCGATGCCGCATTGACCACTTTCTCGCCGAGAAGATTGACCGCTTCCATATAACGCTGCTCCGCCTCTCTCACTCGGGCTCTGCCGAAATCGTAGATCGGAATCTCGAAGGCGATCTCGAAGCCGCCGCCATTGGCATTCGGCTCGCCTGTGTCCTTCTGCGTCTTGGACACGCCGGCCGCATCGAGCACGTTGACGAAGCGCGTGGTTCGCGTCAGCCCATAGGATTTGGCGAGCGCCTCGACTTCGAGCCGCGCGATCTGCAAATCGACTCGCTTGTCCATCGCCTCTTGCTCGATCGCGCGTAAGCCGCGCAACGCTTTGGGCAGAGGCGGCAGCGCGCTCGGCAGCACTGAAGCAATATCGTAATGCCAAAGCCCCATCAGGCGTGTGAGCTTCTCGCGCTCCGTGGTCGCCTGCTGCCGGGCCGCGTCCAATTGCGCTTCGATCTCCGCGGCCACCACCTGTCTTTGCGCCTGCTCGAGCTTGTTGACCGCGCCGGTCTGGGTGAGATGTCCGGCAAGTGCTGCGGCGCTTGCAGCCTGGCTCTGCACCTCGCTTAAGGCCGCAACTCTCTGTCGCGCCGCCACTGCCTTGAAATAAGCTCGCCGCGTCTCCGCCGCGAGCGACAAGGTTTCCAGCGCCGCGCGAAGTTGCGCCTGCTCGAAGCGCATGCCGGCGATCTTGGCCCGCGCCGGCAAGGTTACGATCGAAAGAATGCTACCGACGATCTGGCGCTCGATGTCGAGTTCAAGCGAGGTGGAGATGCGCGAGATCGAGAATCCGGGCGTGGGCGGCCGGCTCATCTGCACGAAGACGGCTTCCTCCACGCCGAGCTGATTATAGGTGGCTTGCAGGCCGAGATTGTTGAGGAGCGCGATCTGCACGGCCTCGTCCGCGCTCAAGCTTTGCTGCAAAAGCCGCGTGACGGCATTCTGCGCGCGCGCCGCATCGTCCGCGGAGCGAATGAGCACCACGTCCTTGTTCAGCTCCTGGCTGGCGACGGCAACGATCGTCCCCATCCCACCGTCGGGAGAGAGTGAGGCGCAACCGGAGAGGAGCGCGAGAGCCAACACGGCAAACAGCCGCGAGACCCGAAGGCAATTCGACATGATCGTCCCTTGTCGGTCGACGAAGCTACTGAAAGCGGGCACAGGTCCCGCGACGCAAGAGCTAGACGGACAGGGAGGGAATCGGCGGCCGGTCGAGCCGTTCAAACAGGCCGGCGGCAGAATTGATTTCGCGTGTGGGGTAGGCGCCCGAGCTTACAAAGATCGGATCGAGCGCCTGCTCGCTCGTCGTTACCGCGCTCAAGCAGAACAGGCCGCAGCAGGTCGATTTGTGCTCGCTCGCCGGCGTCTGATGCTTGTGATCCTTATGCATGTCCGCGACGCGCGTCATGCCGTGATTCACGGTATCGGCTTTGGACAGGCAATGCGCGGCAGACTCGCCGTGACCGAAGGCGATCGCGGCAGGGGGCATGACAAAAGAGATCGCCGCCAACAGGGCGAAAACCGCCGCCAAGCGATTGAAAATCCCCGATCTGAGCGCTCTCAGCATGGGGCCGAGCCTACTGCCCTGACCTCTAGCCCGCAAGCCTCGCCGCCGATCACAATCCGCGTTACCAACGACATTCCAGGCTTTGCGGGGGTTGCGGTCAGTTTATTCATCCGCCCCACGCCCGTAAGCATCCTCGAATCGGACAATATCGTCCTCGCCGACATAATCGCCAGCCAGCACTTCGATGAGAAAAGCGGGCTCCGCCCCGTGATTGGCGAGCCTGTGCTTCTTGCCGATGGCGATATAGGTGGATTGGTTCTCTGCCAAAACTTCGACCTTGTCGTCCTTGGTCACTTCGAGCGCGCCTTTGACCACGACCCAATGCTCGGCGCGATGCTCGTGGCTCTGGAGTGAGAGCGCGCCGCCCGGCTTCACCATGATGCACTTCACCTGATAGCCGGCGCCGCTTGCCAATGTGTGATACCAACCCCAGGGCCGATAGACGCGGGCATGCGCGAGTGCCGCGGCGGCTCCCTTGGCTTTGAGCCGCTCGACGATCGCCTTGACATCTTCGGCGCGATCCTTTGCGGCGACAAGCACCGCATCCTCGGTTGCCACCACCACGATATTGTCGAGACCGACCAGGGCAACGTGACTTCGATCGCTGAAGGCAAGCTCCCTTTGGTCGCTTCGAACAGGATCTCGCCGTCGCCTTGCGCGGAATTGCCGGCCGCGTCCTTCGGCAGCGCATCGGCGATGGCCTGCCACGAGCCGACATCGCTCCAGTCCGTGCCGAGCCTCACGCAAGCGAGATTGTCCGCCTTCTCGACGATGGCGTAGTCGAGCGAGATCGAAGGCGCGTTTGCGTAACTCTTGCCGAGAACGAGAAAGCCGAGATCCTCAATCGCTTCATTCAAGGCGCGGCGGCAAGCATCGAGAATGGTCGGCGCATGAGTCTCGAACAATTCTAGCAGCGTCTTGGGGCGAGCGAGAAACAGCCCCGCATTCCAATAGGCGTTGCCATCGTCGAGATAGCTTTGCGCCAGCGCGCGCGAAGGCTTCTCCACAAAACCCGTCACGGCACGGGCCGCGCCGTCCGCTTCTGCGGTGAGGACATAACCGAAGCCCGTATGCGGATGGTCCGGCGTCACGCCGAACAGGACCAGCGCGCCGGCCTCGGCCGCCTCCACGCCGCTGACAATTGCCGCCTTGAAGGCGTCGGCGTCGGCGATCAGATGATCCGATGGCGCGAGCAACAGCAACGCGTCCGGCTCCTGCCGCATCGTCATCAATGCGGCGATGCAAGCAGATGGCGCGGTGTTTCTCGCCTCTCGCTCCAGCACGATATTGGCCTGCTCGATCCCAATCGCATCGAGCTGATCGGCGATGAGAAACCGATGCTTGCGATTGGCGAGGATCATCGGCGTCCCGAACGGAGCGCCACAAAGCCTGAGACAGGTTTCTTGAAACAGCGTCTTCGAAGCCGCGATGCTATGAAATTGCTTGGGGAACGCCTCGCGCGACAGCGGCCAAAGCCTCGTGCCCGCCCCACCGCACAGGATGTAGGGCAGCAATTTGCGCATTGAGCATTTCGCCTATTTGAACTCGACCTTGATCACCTGGTAGGACTTGCCGCCGCCGGGCGTCGAGACTTCGACGACGTCCTTCTTGCGCTTGCCGAGTAGGGCGCGGGCGAGCGGCGAGGTGATTGAGATCTTGCCCTTTTTCACGTCGGCTTCGATCTCGCCCACGATCCGGTATTTGGTTTTCTCGTCGGTATCCTCGTCGATCAGCGTGACAGTGGCCCCGAACATCACCAAGTCGCCTTTGAGCTTGCTGGTGTCGATAATCTCGGCACGCGAGAGCTTGTCCTCCAGATCGGCGACCCGGAATTCGGTAAGGCCCTGCTGCTCCTTGGCGGCGTGATATTCGGCGTTTTCCGACAGGTCGCCATGGGTGCGGGCATCGGCAATCGCCTTGATGATGCGCGGGCGCTCGACGGTCTTGAGATGCTTGATCTCAGCCTCGAGCGAAGCATGGCCCTCCGCAGTCATCGGCACTTTGTCCATCTATCGAAGCTCCCTAGGACCCCCCTGGATACTGTCCAGGAAATGCCCAGTCTAAGTCAAGAATCGGTTGAAATGCTGAATTCCTAGGCTCTGCGCCGCGAACTACCCGCGTTTGCCCACATATTCTTGGATCGGCGCGACTTTCAGCCCGCCGGCCCGAAGCGCCTTGATGGCCTCGGTCACGGCAAGCGCACCCGCTAGCGTTGTATAATAAGGGATGTGGTAGAGCAAGGCCGAGCGCCGGATCGAGAACGAATCGGCCAGCGCCTTCGCCCCTTCCGTCGTGTTGAAGACGATATCGACCTCGCCATTGGTGATGGCGTCGACGATATGCGGGCGCCCCTCCAGCACCTTGTTGACCCGCTCGCATCCGATGCCATTTGCGTCGAGATGCCGCTTGGTCCCGCGCGTGGCGATGATGCGGAAGCCCATCTCGCTGAGCTGGCGGATCGGCTCCACCACCTTGTTTTTATCGGAATCCTTGACCGACACGAACACCGTGCCGGCGAGTGGTAATATCGAGCCGCCGCCAATCTGGCTCTTGGCGAAGGCGACCGCGTAATCGCGATCGATGCCCATCACTTCGCCGGTCGAGCGCATCTCCGGGCCGAGCACGGTATCGACACCGGGGAAGCGCGCGAAGGGGAACACGGCTTCCTTGACCGCGATATAATTGAGGGTTTGCCGCCTCAAGCCAAAATCGGCGAGCGGCTTGCCGGCCATGACCTCGGCCGCGATTCCTGCGATCGGCAAGCCGATCACCTTTGCGACGAAGGGCACGGTGCGCGAGGCGCGTGGGTTCACTTCCAGCACATAGATCTCGTCGTTCTGGATCGCGAATTGCACATTCATTAGCCCGACGACATTGAGCGCCAGCGCGAGCTCTTCCGTCTGCCGCTCCATCTCCGCGATGATGTGAGATTTGAGCGAACGCGGCGGCAGCGAGCAGGCCGAGTCGCCCGAATGCACGCCGGCCTCCTCGATATGTTCCATCACGCCGCAGATGAAAACGTCCATGCCGTCGCACAGCGCATCGACATCGACCTCGATGGCGTCGCGCAAATAAGAGTCGATCAGCACCGGACTCTTGCCGGAGACCACGACGGCCTCGGCGATGTAGCGAGCGAGCTGGACCTCGTCATGCACGATCTCCATGGCGCGCCCGCCCAGCACATAAGAGGGACGGATCACGATCGGGAAGCCGATCTCGGCGGCGATGGCATGCGCCTCCTTCGCCGAGCGGGCGATGCCGCTCCGCGGCTGCGTCAGCCCGACTTTCTCGATCAGTGCTTTGAAGCGGTCGCGGTCCTCGGCGAGATCGATCGCGTCTGGCGAGGTGCCGAGGATCGGAACGTTCGCCCGCTCTAGCCCCTCGGCAAGTTTCAATGGCGTCTGGCCGCCGAATTGCACGATCACGCCTTTGAGCGTTCCCTTGCTCGACTCGACGCGCACGATCTCGATCACGTCCTCTTCGGTCAGCGGCTCGAAATAGAGCCGGTCGGAGGTGTCGTAATCGGTCGAGACCGTCTCCGGATTGCAATTGACCATGATGGTCTCGAAGCCGGCGGCCGAGAGTGCGAACGCCGCGTGACAGCAGCAATAGTCGAACTCGATGCCTTGGCCGATACGGTTCGGGCCGCCGCCGAGAATGATGATCTTCTCCTTGTCGCTCGGTCTCGACTCGCAAGCTGGAGGGCCGGCAAACGGCGCCTCATAGGTCGAATACATATAGGCGGTGGGGGACGCGAACTCCGCCGCGCAAGTGTCGATGCGCTTGTAAACCGGGTGAACGTCGAGCGCCCTTCGCTTCGAAGCGACCTCGCTTGCCTCGAGGCCGGCAAGCTTGGCCAGCCGCTCATCGGAGAATCCCATCGCTTTCAGGGCCCGGAATTGTCCCGCCGTTTCCGGCAATCCGTGTTGCTTCACGCGCTCTTCCGTCTCCACGATGTCTTGCAGATGCCGGATGAACCAGGGATCGATGGCGCAAGCCTCGAAGATCTGTTGCTCATCGAAGCCGAGCCGCAAGGCTTGCGCGACTTTGAGCAGCCGGTCGGGCGAGGGCGAGCCTAGTGCGGCACGGATCGCGTTCTTGTCGTCGCCTTGGCCAAGTCCCTCGAAGGCCAAGTCGTCGAGACCGGTGAGACCCGTCTCCATCGAGCGCAGCGCCTTTTGTAAAGACTCCGGGAAGGTGCGGCCGATGGCCATGGCCTCGCCGACCGATTTCATCGAGGTCGTAAGCACCGGCTTCGAACCCGGAAATTTCTCAAAGGCGAAACGCGGAATCTTGGTGACCACATAATCGATGGTTGGCTCGAAGCTGGCCGGCGTCGCGCCGCCCGTAATGTCGTTGGCGAGCTCATCCAGCGTGTAGCCGACCGCGAGCTTCGCCGCGATCTTGGCGATGGGGAACCCGGTTGCCTTCGAAGCGAGCGCGGAGGAGCGCGACACGCGCGGGTTCATCTCGATGATGACGAGGCGACCGTCCGCCGGGTTCACCGCGAACTGCACGTTGGAGCCGCCGGTCTCCACCCCGATCTCGCGCAGCACCGCGATCGAGGCGTTGCGCATGATCTGATATTCCTTGTCGGTCAGCGTCAGCGCCGGCGCCACCGTGATCGAGTCCCCGGTATGCACGCCCATCGGGTCGATATTCTCGATGGAGCAGATGATGATGCAATTGTCGTCCTTGTCGCGGACGACCTCCATCTCATATTCCTTCCAGCCGAGCACCGACTCCTCGATCAGCACCTCGCAGGTCGGTGACGCGTCGAGCCCGCGCTCGACGATCTCCAAAAACTCCTCGCGGTTATAGGCGATGCCGCCGCCGGTGCCGCCGAGCGTGAACGAGGGTCGGATAATGGCGGGGAGCCCGATATCGGGCAGCGCTTCGAGCGCCTCGATCAGACCCTTCTCGATATAGCGGCGCTTGCGCGCAGATTCGCCCGCGGCCCATTCATGCTCGAATTTGGCCAGTGCTTGCGCTCTCGCATCCTCATCCGAATTCTCCTCGGTGAGGCGCGCGACCTCGCTCTTGTATTTGTCGCGGTCGGCGCGCTTCAGCGTGCCCGCGTCGGCCAGCCGCGAGCGCGGCGATTCCAGCCCGATCTTGGTCATCGCCTCGCGGAACAGCTCGCGGTCCTCGGCCTTGTCGATCGCCTCGGCGCGTGCCCCGATCATCTCGATCCCGTATTTGGCCAGCACGCCCGACCGCTCGAGACTGAGCGCGGTGTTGAGCGCGGTCTGCCCGCCCATGGTCGGCAGCAGTGCGTCCGGCCGCTCCCTCTCGATGATCTTGGTGACGAATTCCGGCGTGATCGGCTCGATATAGGTGGCATCCGCTAATTCCGGATCGGTCATGATCGTGGCCGGGTTCGAATTCACCAGAATGATGCGGTAGCCCTCTTCTTTCAGGGCCTTGCAGGCTTGCGTGCCCGAATAGTCGAACTCGCAAGCCTGGCCGATCACAATCGGTCCGGCACCGATGATCAGGATCGACTTTATGTCTGTGCGTTTGGGCATCAGCGCTTTTTCTGGGCTTCCATCAGCGCGACGAAACGCGTGAAGAGGTAGTGGCTGTCTTGCGGGCCCGGCGAAGCTTCCGGGTGGTACTGCACTGAGAACACCGGTTTGTCCTTCAGCTTGATCCCACAATTAGAGCCGTCGAACAGCGAGACATGGGTCTCCTCGACATTTGCCGGCAGGCTGTCGCGATCCACCGCGAAGCCGTGATTCATCGAGGTGATCTCGACCTTATGCGTGGTGAAGTCCTTCACCGGGTGGTTGGCGCCGTGATGGCCCTGATGCATTTTGCCGGTCTTGCCGCCGAGCGCTAGAGTCAGCATCTGATGGCCGAGACAGATGCCGAACACCGGCACGCCGGACGAAACCAGCTTCTTGATCTCAGGTACCGCATATTCGCCCGTCGCGGCGGGATCGCCCGGACCGTTGGAGAGGAACACGCCGTCGGGTTTGCGCTCTAAGATCTCCTCCGCCGTCGCCGTCGCCGGCACCACGGTGACGCGGCAGCCAACCGTCGCAAGCTCGCGCAAAATATTCCGCTTCAGCCCGTAATCGATGGCGACGACATGGAAGCGGGGATGCTCCTGCCGCCCGTAACCTTCACCCCAGCGCCACGCGGTCTCATTCCAGCTGTAGCTCTGGCCACTCGTCACATCCTTGGCGAGATCGAGCCCGACCATGCCCGGGAACGCCGCCAATTCGCGCTTCAGCGCCGCAAGATCGAAGTTTCCGTCAGGCGCATGCGCGATCACCGCGTTCGGCATGCCCTTCTCGCGGATCAGCGCGGTGAGCGCGCGGGTGTCGACGCCGGTGATGGCGATGATGCCGCGCGATCTGAGCCAATCGTCGAAATCCTGCGCGGTGCGGTAATTCGAAGGCGCGGTGATCTCCGCGCGCAACACGCAGCCGCGCACGCCAGGCGCAGCGGCGAGGTTCGATGTCTCGATGTCTTCGTTGTTCGTGCCGACATTGCCGATATGCGGGAAGGTGAAGGTGACGATCTGGCCCGCGTAGGACGGGTCGGTGAGCACCTCTTGGTAGCCCGTCATCGCGGTATTGAAGCAGACCTCGCCGACGGCGACGCCCACAGCGCCCGCGCCCTTGCCCTCGATCACCGTGCCGTCGGCAAGCACGAGCAGCCCCGTCGGCCGCTCCTCCGCCCAAGGCTTGGTGTCGCGCGCGCGCGTCGTTGCGGCCTGCTGGCCCAGGGTCGAAGTCTCGGTCATCATCTCTATCTGTCGGCTGGTCGGCTTCAGCTAGGTTGCAAGTTCGTGTGCGAGGTCCTTGCCGTCAAGGCTCGCAAGCGAGCGACCGTCTATGCGGGGCGAGACGGACTCTTAGGCAAGGAGACGCGCGAGGTCAATGCAGTCGCAAAAACATTTTCCTGTGAAAACAAAGATTTAGTCGGGCAAATTTGCTTGCTTGGAGCAGGTTGCTCGGATAGTTTCGAAACTTCCTTCTCGAAAACGCACCCCTCACCATGCGCGAGACCATCAATGCCGCCTTGAGAGAGGCGACCAAGGCGCAAGACAAGCGCCGCATCTCGACGCTGCGGCTGATCTCTGCCGCCATCAAGGATCGCGACATCGCCGCGCGTGGGCAGGGCACGGGGCACGCGACCGACACGGAGCTGCTCGACCTTCTCGCCAAGATGATCAAGCAGCGCGAAGAATCGGAGAAGATCTACGCCGAGAACGCCCGCCCCGAGCTCGCTAAGCAAGAGGCCGAAGAGATCGTCATCATCCGTGAGTACCTGCCGAAGCAGCTCTCGGACAAAGAATCGGAGACGGCGATCGAAGCTGTCATCGCCGAAGTCGGCGCATCGAGCATCAAGGACATGGGCAAAGTGATGGGCGCGCTGAAATTGCGCTACGCCGGACAGATGGATTTCGGCAAGGCCGGCGCCGTGGTGAAGGCGAAGCTGGGCTAGAAAACGGGCACATGGCTATTTGCTGATCACATCGCGATTGCATTCGTCTTTGATTCACGCTGTCACGAGAATGACATCCGTCATCCGTGCACGATCTGAAAATCAAATCGCTCATTCGGAACATCGCTGCGGCGCGAGCGCACGCGGCCATTTGTCAGTGCGCTGCAACATAAACCCGTCACTGCATTGCACTATTGATTCGGCCATGGGGCACGGAACGGTTCCGTGCTCGAGCAAGAAGAGGCCAATCATGTTTGCACTCACTCTAAATAAGAAACTCAGCATCTCGGCTTGCGCTGTGCTCGCGATCTTCGCAACCGGCTGGCCCGCGTTCGCCGCCGATGCGGCGCGCAAATCCGTCGGGCCCAACGAGCCGATCATGACCACGGTCGGCGGCAAGCGCGTGCTCGCCTTCTACGTTCCCGCGAACGGAGGCTGCGCCGTGAGCGCGGTGGTGTGGGACATGGATGCCAATACGGGGACGAGCCCCTATGCGTCCTCGCGCGTCAGGATGGAGCTTAACCCGGGTCAGTCGATGGAACTCGATTCCAGTGGCAATGAGTCGCTCGGTCTGAAATGCGGCGCTGGCGGCACCACGCTGACTCTCAGCAACTAGCGATCTTCTCTTCTCTTCTCTTTGGCGGACCAGGCCGGCCGCGTTTCGGAGCAATCCGGGCGCGGCCGGACTTATTTTACCTCTCTCCAGCGGGGAGAGGTCGCGCGCATTGGCGCGCGGGTGAGGGGGAAGTGGAAGGTTCTCAAGAAGCCCCCCTCACCCTAGCCCTCTCCCCAAAGGAGAGAGGGAATCGCGCCGTGCTCGCCTCGCTCTTGGACACCGTTCGTCTTTTGTTCTATAGTGGATACCGTTGATGACCTCAAGCCGCCGGTGGCTTTCGCCTGAGCGGTAGCGCCCACTCCAACCCATGAAGTTCCCCGATTCGTTCCTCGAAGAAATCCGCGCCCGGCTTCCCGTCAGCCAGGTCGTGGCGCGCCGCGTGAATCTGAAACGCCGGGGCAGGGAGTTCGTGGGCTTAAGCCCCTTCAATAAAGAGAAGACGCCGTCCTTCACCGTCAACGATCAGAAGGGGTTCTATTACTGCTTCTCGAGCGGCAAGCATGGCAGCATTTTCGACTTCGTCATGGAGACGGAAGGTCTGAGCTTCCCCGAAGCCGTCGAGAGGCTCGCGGGCGAGGCCGGCGTGCCGCTACCGAAGCCGGACCCGCAATATGAGCGCGCCCAGCAGCAGCGTCTGGGGCTTTACGATGCGCTCGAAGCCGCGGCGCGTTATTTCGAGGATGAGCTCAGGAGTAAAGAGGGGCGAGGCGCGCTCGCTTATGCCGAGCGGCGCGGACTGCTGCCGTCGACGCTGAAAGAGTTCCGCTTCGGCTTCGCGCCGGCCGATCGGGGATCGCTGAAGAGCGTGCTCCTAGCGAAAGGTTTCAGCGAGGCGCAACTCCTCGATGTGGGACTCTTGATCAAGCCCGACGACGGCCGCGAGACTTACGATCGTTTCCGCAACCGGCTGATCATCCCGATCCTCGACTTGAAGGGGAGGGTGATCGCCTTCGGCGCGCGCGCCCTCGATGATTCCGTCCAGCCGAAATATCTGAACTCACCGGAGACCTCGCTGTTCGACAAGGGCTCGACAATTTACAATTTCGCACGCGCGCGAGGGCCGGCCTTCGACAAGTCGGAGCTGATTGTGGTCGAGGGCTATATGGACGTGATCGCGCTTGCCCAGGCCGGCTTCGCCAATTCGGTCGCGACGCTCGGCACCGCCTTCACCGAGCGGCAGATGGAGCTGCTCTGGCAGCTTGCGCCCGAGCCCATCATCTGTTTCGATGGCGACCGCGCCGGCGAGGCGGCCGCCGCGCGCGCCATCGACCGCATGCTTCCAAATTTGCGCGAAGGCCATTCCTTCCGCTTCGCCTTTCTGCCGCAAGGTTCAGATCCCGACGATCTCGTCCGCAATGAAGGCAGCGGCGCCGTCACCGCCTGTCTCAACGCCGCCATTCCTCTGATCGATGCGTTGTGGTTCCGCGAGATCGGCGCGCAACCGCTCGACACGCCGGAGCGCCGCGCCGCGCTCGAGGAGCGCTTCAAGCATTTGCTTGCCACTATCGCCAATGCGCGTGTCGCCGATCACTATCGCCGCGAGGTGCGGGACCGGCTCTTCGCGTTCTGGCGCGGCAAGGGCACCCAAAAGACCAAAGCCCCTGGCAAAGCGCTGGCGATATCTCAAAAGGCGCCCCGCCCCGCGCGCCGCGCCACGCCATCGCCCGCGGGCTTCGCCACGACGGTGATCTTGGCGCTGATGCAACACCCCTGGTTGCTCGACCGCTTCGCCGACGAGGTCGCCGATCTCGAGATCAAGCAGAAGCCGCTCGCCGATCTGCTCGGCGTTTTGATCGCGGCCGTCTTGGAGCGGCCCGGCATCCGCAGCCAGGCTTTGGCCGAGACGCTCCGCGCCGGCAGCCACGGCAAATTGCTTGCCCGGCTCGACCAAGCCTCCGCCTTCAAGCGCCTCGCCTTTCTGCAAGCAGACGCGGAGCCCACCCTCGTGGAGGAGCAATTCGTTGAGCTCTTGTTTCGCTGGAAGTCCTTGCCGGCCTTGCGGCGCGAGATCGACGATATCGCGCTGGCGCTGGCCGACGTCACCCCGGCCGAATTCGAGCAATTTGCACTTCTACAACAAGAGGTTGCACGAGAGGGCGTCCATCACAAAGACGACTTCACGCCAGAGCGCGAGTCGCAAAAGCGCTTTCAAGAGACCATCGCCAGACAGAGCGCGAATGTTTCCGGCCACCGCGGCCGCCGCGTGCAACGCTAAAGCCAAGGGCGCCGGCGCGGCACCCGTCTAGCATGGCGGCCTTCGGGCCAAGACACCGGGCGAGGAAGGCAAAAAATCATGGAAGGCGCGGCGTTTGCGGCCTTGACTCTGGGTGCCATCCTCGCCAATTCCATAGGACACGAGCCTGAAATAAGGCAAGCTGCGAGGCCTCGCCAGGGGGTACGTGGCATTTGGGTTTTGAGCTTGCCGCCCGCGACGGTAGCGAGGCGGCAGAAGGCGTTGGACTGAACGGGACTTATTTCACGGAATGAGACGTAAGTCCGCCGCTATTGCTGGCTCATTCCTGATCGCCCTTCGGGGCAAGTTTGTTCGGGGAGCGTTTCGACAGTCGGGCGCCCGCGCCTGAAAGAGTAAGACGCGGGCTTTTGCTGGTCGGTCGCTCATGCTTAAGCGGCGGTTAACGGGAACGATGTTAATCGCCATGAATGCCCGCGTCGGATCGGGTAAGCGGTCGCCGGACGGAGCCGTCGGGCGCAATCGAGATTAGAGATTTCGGAGAGTAGCTGAATGGCAACCAAGACCGCTGAAGCAGAAGAGCAAGTCGAGACGCCGGCTGAGACCCATGACGGTCCGGTGCTCGACATGTCGGATGCGGCCGTCAAGAAGCTGATCAAGGTCGCGAAAGCCCGCGGCTTCGTCACCTATGATGAGCTGAACGAAGTGTTGCCGTCGGAGGAAGTCTCCTCCGAGCAGATCGAAGACACCATGGCGATGCTATCCGACATGGGTATCAACGTCATCGACACCGACGAGGCCGAGGAGCCCGCCGCAGTTGGCGAAGAGGACGCCGCCATAGCCCGTCCCGTCTCCACCGTCACCCCGATCGTCAAGGTCGACACCCCGGCCAAGGAGCCGACCGACCGCACCGACGATCCGGTCCGCATGTATTTGCGCGAGATGGGCACTGTCGAGCTGCTCTCCCGCGAGGGCGAGATCGCCATCGCCAAGCGCATCGAGGCCGGCCGCGAGGCGATGATCGCGGGTCTCTGCGAAAGCCCGCTCACCTTCCAAGCCATCATCATCTGGCGCGACGAGCTGAACGAAGGCAAGATTCTGCTCCGCGACATCATCGATCTCGAAGCCACCTATCAAGGCCCCGACGCCAAGCCCGCGCCGAGCCAGCCGCCGCCCGAAGGCATTAGCGGTGCCAACGGCCACGGCGCCAATGGTCATGCGGTACCCGGCCAGCATGTCGCCCCGCAAGCCCAACCGCAACGCGGCGCCGCCGACGAAGAGGCCGAGCCCAAGCCCGAAGAATTCGACGACGACGAAGACGACATGGAGAATTCACTTTCGCTCGCCGCCATGGAGGCCGAGCTCAAGCCGAAAGTGCTCGAGACTTTCGACCTGGTTGCCACCAACTATAAGAAGCTGCGCAAGCTGCAAGACCAGGTGGTCGAGCGCGCGCTGAAGAACGACCAGCTCTCCACCGGTCAGGAGAAGCGCTACAAGGTCTTGAAGGACGAGATCGTCGCCGAGATCAAATCGCTCTCGCTCAACAACAACCGCATCGAGTCCCTGGTCGAGACGCTTTACGACATTAACAAGAAGCTGATCGGCTATGAGGGCCGCCTGCTCCGCCTCGCCGAATCTTATGGCGTCAAGCGCGAGGACTTTATCGAGGAATATCAGGGCGCCGAGCTCGACCCCAACTGGCTTCGCCGCGTCGGCCGCCTGAAGAAGAAGGGCTGGGCCGATTTCATCCATGATGAGCGCGGCATGGTGAAGGAGATCCGCTCCGAGATTCACAATCTCGCCGCCGAGACCGGCTTACAGACCATCGAGTTCCGCCGCATCGTGCATATCGTGCAGAAGGGCGAGCGCGAGGCGCGCCAAGCCAAGAAGGAAATGGTGGAGGCGAATTTGCGCCTGGTCATTTCCATCGCCAAGAAATACACCAATCGCGGCCTGCAATTCCTCGATCTGATCCAGGAAGGCAATATCGGCCTGATGAAGGCGGTCGATAAGTTCGAATATCGCCGCGGCTATAAATTTTCGACCTACGCCACTTGGTGGATCCGGCAGGCCATCACCCGCTCGATCGCCGACCAGGCCCGCACCATCCGCATTCCCGTGCACATGATCGAGACCATCAACAAGATCGTGCGCACGTCCCGTCAGATGCTGCACGAGATCGGCCGCGAGCCGACCCCGGAAGAGCTCGCCGAGAAATTGGCGATGCCGCTGGAGAAGGTGCGCAAAGTCTTGAAGATCGCCAAGGAGCCGATTTCACTGGAGACCCCGATCGGCGACGAGGAAGACAGCTATCTCGGCGATTTCATCGAGGATAAGAACGCGATCCTGCCGATCGACGCCGCCATCCAGTCCAATTTGCGCGAGACCACGACCCGGGTGCTGGCATCGCTGACCCCGCGCGAGGAGCGCGTGCTTCGCATGCGCTTCGGCATCGGCATGAACACCGACCACACGCTGGAGGAAGTCGGCCAGCAATTCTCGGTGACGCGCGAGCGCATCCGTCAGATCGAGGCGAAGGCGCTGCGGAAGCTGAAGCACCCGAGCCGCAGCCGGAAACTCCGCTCCTTCCTGGATAACTAATGGGACATGGGAAAACTCCTTTTCGGGTCACGCCGGCAGCAGCACGCCAAGGGCCGGCGCGCAAACGGCGTGGACATGGGGCAAGGCAGACACGGACGCCTCTTCGAAAGCTCATCGGCTGCCCGCCAAATTGCCGCGAATTGTCGCGATGTGGCGGACGAGGCCCCGGTCTCCCACCCCGTCATTCCGGCGCAAGCCGGAATCCAGCACAAGACTCAACGGGCTCTCCTTGCGGCAGGCTTTTTTGTTTTTCGCTGGATACCGGCTTTCGCCGGTATGATGCCCGCAACTTTTCGCGGGCCACCGGCGTTGCGGAAGGGTAAAATCGAATCTCAATCAAAACGGAGGGAACATCAGATGCGCAGCTCACTCCTCATTGCTCTCCTCATTGGCGCTTTTGCGCTGCCCGCCACCGCCGCCGAGCCGGTGAAGGGCGTCGTCAAAGGCACAGGCACGGCGGCCAAGGGCGTAGTCAAGGGCACGGGCCAAGCCGGCGCCGGCGTGGTGCGCGGCACCGGCACCGCGGTCAAGCAGACCGGCCACGGCCTCCGCTGCATCTTCACGCTCGGGACCAGCTGTTAATCCAAGGCTGAGCATCATTCCGGCGAAAGCCGGAATCCAGCACAAGACTCAAACTGACTCTCCCTTTGCGCCGACGTTTATCACCGTACCAAACGGAAAGTCGCCCTGCGCGGCCTCAGAGATCGCGAGCTTCATCAGCCGCTCGTCTTCTTGCGTCGCTGGCGACTGCACGGCTCTGGCGAATGCGCACGAGGCGATCGGCAGCGTCGCGGCGCCAATTACGATGCTGCGCCTGGTAATCAACGTCTGCCGTCTCTGTTCACCACGCATCGATTGATCTCCTTCTGGGAAACGCTCGGGCATAGCGCACATTGCTTCAGGATTCGTAAGTTAGCTCGCTGCCGCGCCGGGGGGTTGCGTCGGATAGGTCGGCCCCGGATGCAGGATCGAGATGGTCGCATAGGCGCCGACGAACGAGCCCGCCGCCGCGAACAGCACATAGGCCCAATGATGGGTGTAGTTGATGACGGCGAACGACGACAGCAAATACCAGACGCTGCTCCAGCTCGCGGCCGGCAGCCGCCTGTGCTTGATCACCGCGTTGGTGAACATCACGTAGACCGCGTCGGTGCAGGCGGTGGCGGCGACGACGGCCGCCGCGATCAAGGGGTCGATTGCGAAGTCGGGCATGGGCTTGATCCTTGGGCTGGAAACGGCATCAGGCGATGCCGTGGATCATAGCCAATAAGACCGGGAGCCGCCGCTCACATCACGATGGTGAGCCGCTTCGCCGCGCGCGTGATGCCGGTATAGAGCCAGCGTTGCCGGCTCTCGCCGAAGGCAGAAGATTCGTCGAACAGCACGACATCGTCCCATTCAGAGCCTTGCGCCTTGT
>Ga0315290_10000779_pt1 | contig 21295 bp, 24 predicted proteins | sample YL17G12_0_MG_FD_203627 | JGI IMG/M metagenome (GOLD analysis project Ga0315290, IMG submission 203627) | Sediment microbial communities from Yellowstone Lake, YNP, Wyoming, USA - YL17G12_0 | ecosystem: Environmental > Aquatic > Freshwater > Lake > Sediment | place: USA: Wyoming | collected... | reverse complement strand
GGTTTGTTTGATGAAGAATTGGTACGAGATCAGGATGACGAATTTAATTACCGATTGCGTGAGCAAGGTGGACACGTCTTGCTCTCTCCAGCCATTCGTTCGATATGCACTGTCCGGAGCACACCGTTTGCATTGTGGCGGCAATATTATGGGTATGGCTTTTGGAAAGTACGCGTAATGCAAAAACACCCGCGCCAGATGAGCCTGCGCCAGTTCATCCCCCCAGCCTTTGTACTAGCTTTACTAGTATCGTTAATTATTGCTCTGTTCCCTGTCACCCGTCCTTTGTCTTTCGTCATTCCCGTGCTCTACCTTTTCGCCAATCTGCTTGCTTCACTCTGGACTGCTTTAAAACGCGGTTGGCAATGTTTACCTTTTTTACCGATTGTTTTTATTATTTTACACATCGGTTATGGTTTGGGGTTCCTGGTTGGTCTGGCAAAGTTCTGGAATCGTTGGGGAGATAAAATCGGCAAAGTGCCTGTGTGGTCTAGTGAAGCCATTGGATGACATTGCCAGGTTGCGGAAAGAATATGAAGACCGGAAACGCCGTTTGGCTGGGAGCGATTTGTATTCACTTTTCAACCCTACTCAGCTTTTTTCCATTCAGCAACGTCAACGAGACTTGTTGAAATGTTTACGGTTTAATGGTTTTTTTCCTTTAAGCGGGCGACATATTTTGGAAGTAGGATGCGGTGGGGGTGGGGTTATGCTCGAAAGCCTGGGCTTTGGCGCTTTGGCGCACCAATTACATGGCGCGGACCTGCTATTCGACCGTTTAGAGACAGCTCATGAAATCAATGCAAGCCTGCCATTGACCTGCGCTGATGGTCAGAATCTTCCTTATGCTTCACAGTCCTTTAACTTAATAATGCAGTTCACAGTTTTTTCTTCCATCCTTGATGATAAGGTGAGAGTCAATCTAGCACGCGAGATGCTGAGAGTGATCCATCCCGGCGGTCTGATCATATGGTACGATTTTTGGCTAAATCCTATAAACCCACAGACTCGTGGGATACGTCCAGTAGAAATTAAGCGATTATTCCCGAATTGCGGTTTCGAATTTCACAAAATCACTCTGGCTCCGCCCATTGCGCGTAGGGTTGTACCAGTTTCCTGGGGCTTGGCGCTCTTCTTGGAAAACTTGAAAGTTTTCAACAGCCATTATTTGGTGGCTATCAAACCACAAGGTTGATGTCTCAACAATGACTATGCTAATCAGTTTTACCAACGCATGGGTTTCAAATGTTCAAGGACATTTATCACACATGAAGACCGGGAAATGAACGAATATGTGAAAACCTTATGAAGGAAACCATTTTCATTCGCTGGCTGCCCGTCATTTTATGGGCGATATTTATCTTCATCACTTCTGCCAATCCTAATCCATACCGGTCTTTGCCAGCCAGTTGGTCCGCACAGTCAGCGCCGGTTCAGGCGAACCCTGGACCGAAGAGAATTACCTTCGATGAGCTGTTGGGTCGCTTTTTACATGCCGCTGAATACCTTGTGCTGGCTGCTTTAATTGCCCGTGCGCTGGTCGGGCGAGGTGACCTGCGCCTTGTGTTACTGGCGATGGCGTTTGGGCTTTCCGCCCTTTATGCCCTATCAGATGAGATCCACCAGTTGTTCGTGCCGGGGCGCGCTTTTGAATGGCGCGATCTGTCACTGGATTTCGCCGGTTCTACCCTGGGAGTGATTGCATTCGCATTCCTCTTTACAGCTTGGCGACGGAGAGCGCGGTGAAAATAATAAAACAACCATATGTTGGGGTTAATAGATCAATCACTGGTATAACTAAAGACCTTAAGATATATATTTAGGATTTTGCACTTTGAAAAACGAGGGGGATGCCTTAGCCTTATACAGCAGGGTCAACTACAGTATAAGGAGGCATCCCATGTTTAAAGTAACCTTTTTCAACCAGAGTGTCAAGCGGTTTAAAGGCGAATTGCAGAAGGCTTATGCGCGAGGAGACCTGCGCAGCGTACGGCGTCTGTCGGTGCTGATCATGATCGGCGAGATGAAAAGCATGGAAACCATTCGGGCGAGTTGGGATATTTCCGAGCCGACCGTCTACCATTGGCTGAAGGAGTTTGTGGTGGCAGGCTGGAAGAGTTTGGTATATGGGAAAATGCCTGGCCGTCCGGCGCGCTTGAGCAAAAACGCAAAAGCGCCAGTTGTCGGGTTGGATCAAAGCCGGGCCGGAAGTGTGCGGCTATCCGACCGGTTGTTGGACAAGTGTCTTGATCCAGGATCTGATCTATAAGAAGTTTCATGTGCTCTACAATCGCTTTTACGTGTGTGAGCTGCTGCATACCCTGGGCTTTTCTCACCAGAAGGCTCGTTTCGTCTCCGACCACCTGGACGAAGAAGCCCGCCAACGCTGGATGAAGGAAAAGTGGCCTGAAATCCTGGTTCAAGCCAGGAAAATCGGGGCGCCCATCTTCTTTGGTGACGAAACCAGTTTTGCGTTGTGGGGTTCCCTGGCCTACACCTGGGCGCTCATCGGCCAGCAACCGCAAGTCAAGACCACCGGCCTGCGTAAAGGCTACAAAGTGTTCGGCGTTATTGAATTCTTTAGCGGACGCCTGATTTACCAGGGCCTGGAAGAACGCTTCAATAGCGCTAGTTATCAGGCCTTTCTCCAATCTCTGCTGGCCCAGTTCTCTGGACCCATCCTCTTGATCCAGGATGGCGCCAATTATCATACCAGCCAGGCTGCTCGTGAGTTCTTCGAGCAACATGCTGACCGCCTGATCGTTCACCAACTACCGTCCTACTCTCCCGACTTCAATCCGATCGAATACCTCTGGAAGAAAGTGAAGACCAAAGCAACCCATAACCGCTATTTCGAAGAATTCGCCAAATTGATCTGCTCCGTTGAAGACGCTCTGGCTGTTCTGGCTACCCAGGCCGATGAGATCAAGCGCCTGATGGGCGTTTATACCAAACATATGGCTAAGCCTCAGTTTGCTTGAACGGTTTTCTAAATAATTATCTTAATGTCTATAGTTAGCAGACCGTATGGAAAACACTGAAACCCAAGAGAAGATCCCGACCGCCCGGCCAGTATTTATACAAACCCGCCCTCACCTTGCGCGTGATCTGATCAAACGCGTCTTCGATATTTGCATGGCGGCCTTTGGATTGCTGGCATTATCCCCTTTCTTCTTGTATGTCGCGCTCCGCATCAAGCGCGAGAGTCACGGCCCCATCTTTTTTAGAGGAAAACGGGTGGGCAAAGGTGGAAAGGAATTCGGCATCCTCAAGTTCCGCACCATGGTTGAACGTCCCGAAAGTTACCGGGGCGCACGTGTAACGGCTCGCGACGATGACCGCATCACTCCGCTGGGTCGCGTTTTGCGGGATACGAAACTCAACGAACTCCCGCAGCTCTGGAATGTCCTGGTGGGCGAGATGAGCCTGGTGGGCCCGCGCCCAGAGGACCCTGAAATTGTGAAGGGCTGGCCGCCGGAACTGCGTGCGGAGATCCTTTCGGTGAGACCCGGCATCACAAGCCCGGCCAGCGTCACTTACCATGATGAAGAGAAGCAGTTGAGCGGCAGTAACCTCATGGATGACTACCTGGAAAACATCCTGCCGGATAAACTGCACATGGACAGCCTGTACGTGCGACACCACACCTTCCTGACGGACCTCGATACAATTTTCTGGACGGTGATGATCCTTTTTCCCCGCTTGCGGCGCAACAAAGTCTCCGAAGGCTGGCTGTATGGCGGTCCCTTTGTACGTTTCAGGCGCGATTACCTCGACTGGTTTGTGACCGATTTTTTGATCGCCTTTCTGGCGATCGCCATCTCAGGGGTGTTGTGGCGGTTATCCGGCCCGCTGGACGTGGGCGTGGGTCTCTCGGCGTTTCTGGGTGTGCTGCTGGCAGTTTACATCAGTATTTTCAATTCGGTTCTGGGGCTCAAAGGCGTCTCCTGGAATAGGCCGGCGGCTGAAGATGTGTTCAAACTAATCGCCTCCTGTGTGTTGGCGGCGCTCGCTTTTATGTTCACGCATCGCCTGTTTATGACCATCCCGGCCCTGCCCGATGGTTTCGTCCTGACGGCGACCCTGGTTGTGCTGGCCGGTTTTATCGTAGTCCGTTATCGCCTGCGCCTTGTGACGGGTCTGGCCAACCGCTGGACGCAGTCACGCCGCAAAGGGTATGGTCTCGGAGAACGGGTCCTGATCGTGGGTGCCGGGGAAGGCGGGGATTTTGCCTCCTGGGTGCTCTCGCGACCCGATTTCCGTGCGCATTTTTTTGCAGTAGGTTTTGTGGACGATGATCCATCCAAGCAGGGTTTGCGCTTTGATGGTCTTAAGGTGCTGGGGACTACCGGTGATATTGCAACCCTGGTGGCGCGTCATGATATCGGAATCATTTTTTATGCCATTTCAAAGATATCCTCGCAGGATAACACCCGGATCTTGTTGTTGTGCGAAAGAACAGGCGTGCCGGTCGTAAATATCTCAGATGTCATGCAAAATTTGCGGCACCTTATTTCGAGAAATTTGCATACAAAAGGTGACACAATATCAGGAGATCCTTCGTAGACGCATCTTTCTGGAAAGATAAAAGAATCTTGATAACTGGGGCTGGCGGCTTCATCGGCAGCCATCTGGTGAAGGAACTCGTCGCTTTAGGAGCCGGTGTGCGCGCCTTTGTTTGCTACAACTCGCGCGCGGATCCCGGTCTCCTGCGCCAATTGGATGGTGATATCCTTTCCCGGGTGGAGATTGTGTTCGGCGACCTGCGGGACCCGAACGCGGTTAATTCCGCCGTGAAAGGGGTCAGTTATGTCTTCCATCTGGGTGCATTGATCGCCATCCCATATTCCTACCTGCACCCGGTCGAAGTGGCAGAGACTAACCTCATGGGCACGTTGAATATTCTGATGGCCTGCCGCGAGCAGGGTGTCCAGCGATTGATTCACACTTCCACCAGTGAGGTTTATGGCACCGCGCGCCAGATGCCCATCAGCGAAGCGCATCCCTTGCAGGCGCAATCGCCTTACTCCGCCAGCAAGATCGGCGCGGATAAACTGGCTGAAAGTTTTTACAATTCTTATGATCTGCCCGTAGTCACACTGCGGCCTTTCAATACCTATGGCCCTCGGCAGTCGTCCCGCGCGGTCATCCCCACCATCATCACTCAGGCGCTTACCCGCCCGGCGGTGCGCCTGGGCAACCTGGACGCTATCCGCGACCTGACCTATGTCAGCGACACCATCCAGGGATTTATCAAAGTTGCCGAAGCCGATAACGTTTTGGGTGGTACGTATAATCTGGGCACCGGTCAGGAGATCAGCATTGGTGATCTGGCCAGGCGGATCATTTCCTTATGCGGGCGCGATGTGCCGATAGAAGTTGACGAGACGCGCCTGCGGCCGGAAAAATCGGAGGTGATGCGCCTGATCTCGGACAACCGGCTGGCGCTCGATTCCTTCCAATGGTCGCCGCAGGTAAATCTGGACGAAGGGCTGCAGAGGACTATCGCCTGGGTGCGCGAACACCTGGACCATTTCCGTATAGGAATCTATGAAGTTTAGGAGCAATAATGAAGGCAGTTGTATTAGCGGGTGGTAAAGGAACACGCCTCTGGCCTTATACTCGGGTGATTCCCAAACCTTTGATGCCCATCGGTGATATGCCCATTCTGGAAGTTCTCCTGCACCAGGTCAAACGCGCCGGCGTGGATGAAGTGATCCTGACGGTGGGTCATATGGCTGAGCTGCTGCGGGCGTTTTTCCAGAATGGTGAAAGATTGGGCACATCCATCCGTTACAGTTATGAGGATGTGCCACTGGGTACAGCCGGACCTTTGAAATTAATTACCGGGTTGGATAAAACCTTCCTGGTGTTGAATGGCGATGTGCTGACGACCCTTGATTTTGCAGACCTGCTCCGTTTCCACCACGAATCACAGGCCATGGTGACGATCGCCATGCACTGCCGCAATGTGAAGATCGATCTGGGTGTTCTACAATTGGACGGTGATCATCGAGTCACAGGCTATATTGAGAAACCAACGTATGATCTAAATGTAAGTAAGGGAGTGTATGTCTTTGAACCCTCCGCGTTGGATTACATTCCAAAGGATCAATATTTTGATTTTCCAACCCTGATATTGAGTCTTATTGAGAATAACCAAAAAGTCGCCGGGTACCCTTTTGATGGCTACTGGCAGGACCTGGGTCGTTCTGATGATTACGAACAAGCCGTCCAGGATTTTGAGCAAATGAGAGCGCAATTCCTGCCGGAGGGTGAGTGACCATGTGGCGGATCCCATTGTTTGACCTGGACTATGGAGAGGAGGAAGAGTCGGCGGTTCTGGCGGTTTTACGCAGCAAGTGGCTGACCATGGGCGAGGTCACCCAAAAATTCGAGCAGGCATTTGCCGATGAAATCGGTGTGCGCCATGCAGTGGCGGTTGCCAATGGCACGGTGGCACTGCACCTGGCGTGTGCAGCGGCGATTATCGAGCAGGGGGATGCAGTGATCGTCCCGGCTTTGACCTTTGTTGCCACTGCAGCTGCCGTCCGTTATGTCGGTGGGGTGCCGGTCTTTGCGGATATCACCGGTCCGGACGACCTTACCATTTCGCCTGCCTCGATCGAATCGCTGATCACCCCCAGGACGCGCGCCATCATGGTGATGCATTATGGCGGTTATATGTGCGAAATGCAAGCCATTATGGAGATAGCCCGTAAGCATGGTCTGTTGGTGATCGAAGATGCTGCCCATGCGCCTGGCGCAGAACTCGACGGCCGCAAGGCAGGCGCCTGGGGTCTGGCTGCCGGGTTCAGCTTCTTTTCGAACAAGAACCTGGCAACCGGCGAGGGAGGTATGGTCACCACCCATGATGATGCGGTAGCCGCTAATCTGCGTCGTCTGAGGTCGCATGGCATGACCACTCTTGCCCTGACCCCCAAAAGCTGATCCAACTTTTATGTTAGGATCGGGGAATGGAGACAGGAAGTTATGCCAAGAAAGCACTTTACCACCGAACAGATCATCAGCAAACTGAGGGAAGCGGAAGTACTTTTAAGCCAGGGAAAGACAGCCGGAGAAGCCTGTAAACAGATCAACGTGAGTGAACAAACCTACTACCGCTGGCGCAAAGAATACGGTGGGATCGGGACAGACCAGGCCCGGAAGCTCAAAGAGCTGGAAAAAGAGAATGGCCGGTTGAAGAAATTGGTGGCGGATCTGTCTCTGGATAATGCCATTCTGAAAGAGACGGTCCGGGGAAACTACTAAGCCCGGACAGGCGCAGGCAAGCCGTGCAAAAAGCTCAGGAAGTGTTTTCTGTCTCTGAGCGGCGTGTGTGCCGGGCATTAGGACAACCTCGTTCCACGCAACGCTATCAGGGAAGAAAACGCCAGGATGAAGAACTGCTCGAAGAGCAGGTGGTGGTACTGGCCAGCCAATATGGGCATTACGGCTACCGGCGGATCACAGCCCTCTTGAGAATGACTGGCTGGCACGTCAACCATAAGCGCGTAGAACGGATTTGGCGGCAGGCAGGGTTGAAGGTGCCCGCTAAACAGCCCAAGCGCGGCCGGTTGTGGCTGAATGATGGTTCCTGCTTGCGTCTGAGGCCTGAGTTTCCAGTACATGTCTGGAGCTATGACTTCGTACAGGAGCGTACTCATGATGGGCGCGTTTTTCGGATCTTGAATGTGATCGATGAACATACCCGTGAATGTTTGGCTGTCCAGGTTCGCAGGCGGCTGGATCACGAAGATGTTCAGGAGTGTCTCACTGAGCTCTTCTGCTCCCACGGCGTGCCGGTCCATATCCGTTCCGATAATGGACCCGAGTTCATCGCGAACATGCTGCGCAAGTGGCTGGGAGAATGGCTACGTTGAGTCTTTCAATGGCAAAATGCGGGACGAATTGTTGAACCGCGAGATCTTCTATACCCTGAAAGAGGCACAAGTATTGATCGAACGCTGGAGAAAGGGGTACAACACCATCCGACCACATAGTTCCCTGGGTTATCGACCTCCGGCACCACAGACCTGGCTGCTATCTACCCCTATTCTGCAGTCTGGACTAACTTAACCACTGGTACAATCTCTGGGGGCAGGTCGCTTACCGGAACATTGATATCGACCTTACCAATTGCAACGAGATGCATAATGGCACTAGCCGTAAAGGTTTTGGTGACCGAGGCAACCATGAAAAGAGTATCCTTGTCAACGGGCTGAGGTTTACCAATATTCGTTAGCCCAAAGGAAGCGAAAAATTCCTTTCCTTCAAAATAAACGGCAACAGATATACCAGGAACGTTGAATTTTCTAGCCGCTGCTGAAAGTAGACCGGATAGCTTTTCTATCGATGCGGAGCCTTTTGAACCACGGATTCTTTCAATGATTGTCTTGATAAATTTCGGCAGCGGAATTTGTGACATTTTGATCTCCTGTTTTTGTCTCACAAATATTTTCTCTCAGAAATCAGGCTTAAAGATAAACAGTAGTCCTCGATCGAACAAATCTAAATTTTACCAAATCAAAACCCAATTGCAAAATACCCTAAAACTGCTGCGCCCGCAGGGTCCACCCAACGCCAAGTTTAAGACCGACAATACCGACTTATTGGTCGTTATTGCGGCTTAACTTGATGTTAGGTTTCTCTGTTCCTAAATGGGACTTTCAACGAACTGTATCAAATCCCTAACAAACTCATTTCGAACATCATCCTGTATCGAATGGCCTGCGTTCTCATAGCAAATCAAACGAGAATTTCTATTCCTCTTTTCCATTTCAACTAGGTTTTCGGTCTTGCAGGCCCATGTTTTGCCTCCATGAAGCAATAGTGTCGGTATACCGATTCTCTCCCATTCATTCCAATAATCTCCAGCGAGACTACTTTCAGATTGAAATATATCGTCATACGAGAATCTGAATGACCAATTAACTCCGTCATAAGTCAAACTTTCCATAAAGTACGTCGATAGCGGACGGCCTCGCTTTTGAAATTCTTCGTTAACCTCTGCGACCGATCGAAAATACTTCGGAAAATTGTCAAAGAACTTTCTCGGATGTGGAACCTCAGTGCCAATGTCTTCCACAATCAATCTGACGACGTCCTTTTTGCGAGAAGCGAACTGAATTGCATTTATCCCACCAAGGGAGTGTCCGAGAAGTATGAAATTAGAAATTCCAAGTTTGTCGATCATGGTTTCTAGGTCGGAGAAATAATCATCTCGCGTATAGCTAACTGTGTGATCGCTAAACCCATGTCCACGTTGATCGAGGAGTATTAGACGATCTTTGTAGTAGTTTTCGAGAAAACTGAACACTGACCCGGTACCGTAGTGACCGTGCAGGCAAACTAGAGGAACCCCGCCTTTTTCATTGTCGAGATAGGAAACTTTTCTTCCAAAAATATCAAGGGCTTTTCGTTTCACGACTCTACCTCCAACTCGCAAATGTATGAATGGAAAACACTAAGGACGTACCCCCAATTGATCTGATCTAATGTAAACCTAACGTCCAGCGGGTGAGCTGCAAGGCGCGCTCGATCCGCTTGTTAGGCAGACGTCAGCTGCGAGCGCATCAGCAATCGAAGTACACCACGCCGCGCGTGCCGGTGTCGATATTCGCCACTGGACCCAGCTGGGCATAATCTATCCGGTGGGTGTCATTATCGATGTTGGTCCAGGTCGCGATTTGCGTGCCATCCACCCAGAAGGTGAACACCCCGTTGTTGGCGCCTGCGGCTGTGGCCGCCTGCCAGTTGAACTCGATGGCATGCGGACCGTCGGTGATCGGTACCTACGGGGTGGTGTTCCAGCTATACGTATCGCTATAGGTTTCCGGCCATACCTGATAGTCGCCATAGGTGAAGCGCAGTTCGACCCACACGTTGACTGTCCCATCCGGGTTTCCGGCAGAGAAGATAAGGAATCTACAGACCGATCGGTCAGACCTTCGCCTTTTTACAAGTTCAAAAAGCCGATAATCGCCTTGCTGAGGGTTAACAAAAAACCATAGCTTTGCGAGCTATGGTTGGTGAAAAGTAGCGGGGAGTGGATTTGAACCGCTGACCTCCGGGTTACCCAGCACCTGGCGGTGTTGGACAGGTGTGAGTCCCAATCCCGATTTCGCTGACTTTTGCATAAAGCTCGTGTTTTCGTCGTACTTTCGAACCTGTGATTCAATAGAACCCGAAGAACTGTGATTGGCTAATAAAAGATGCCTTCAGGTCCGAAAAGAACAGACGTTCTTATTATACCACTGGCTTTTGAAATCCCTTTCATTTTTCAGTCCTGTGTTTGAGATTCCGTTGTCAGATTTCGTGTGCCTTTGAGAAACAATTCGCAACTGAGAATTGAAATTGCGTTTTTACGCTTATTTTCCCGATGCAGTATCGGAGTAGCAGAAATTAGAAATAATTATTTGCACACCAATTCCCAAAAATAACCCAAAGTGGACGGTATCCATAAACGTGAACACGCACGTCACTAGATCTAAGACAGTAATACTAAAATCCAAAAAAACTTGACGGATGAAGCAAGAAGCCAGCACAGAACTCTTTGATATCTCCACCCAGTAATTCATTGCGCTGCGTCTGACCCCCGACATACTGCAGAATTCCGACCACCTCGCTGCCAAGTGTGATGACAACTTTGGGTCTTGCCAGCTGCAGTTCTTCGAGAATCAATTCATACCCTGTTCGGCAAACAATTCGAACTCACTGCGCGTCTCACGTTCAGACCAGGAGCATCCCAGCCGGCAATACTTGGAAAGATGGCCGTGTTGAAAAGAAAGACACGGACAAGATCTGTAAAAACATCTTACGGCAAGGTGGCCACTCGCCGCGGTCTGACTTCGCGCTTCAGACGTTCTCCAAGCGTGTCACTGGCCACATCCAGATCATATTCCGCCTGCAGGCCAAGCCAGAACTGCGGGGATACCCCAAAATAACGACCCAAACGCAAAGCAGTATCAGCGGTGACGCTGCGTGTCCCAAGCACAATTTCATTGATGCGCCGCGCATCCACGCCAATATCAATCGCAAGCCGGTTCTGACTTAAACTCATTGGCTTCAAGAACTCCTCAAACAATACTTCTCCGGGGTGGACGGGATTCAATTTTTCAGACATTTTTACCTACCTGTTTAATGGTAATCGACGATTTCAACATCGTAAGCATCGCTGCCCTGCCACTTAAAGCACACGCGCCATTGGTCGTTGATGCGAATACTCCATTGACCTTCTCTATCTCCGCTCAATTTTTCTAACCGATTGGCGGGTGGCACGCGCAAATCAAGAGTGGTGATTGCATTGTTTAACATACGCAATTTGCGCAATGCAACCTGCTGAATTTCAGGTGGCAATTTACGCGAACGCTGGCGCTGATAAATTTTTCGAGTCTCATCATCCCTGAATGTTCTTATCACAACTTGATTATATAGCGCAGCGCGCTTAGTGTCAAGCACCTAAGCCTTGACTTACCAGATAAGTGCTTGATTTCACAAACTAATAATGTTACTATCTGCGTAGATGTTTGGATAACTTTATAATCGTCGAAACAATAATCCAAGACTCAATCATTGTTCAATACTCTCTAGGATAATGTCTTGGCATCCACAGAAGCGAAACCGTCGGCAGGTAGTTTCGCTTCTTAAGTTTTACATTTGAGGTGGTACAACAAATCAGCTTAGTCAAATTCGTCTCATATTGCTGTACGAATACCGTTCTGTCACTTGTACAAAGGAGAAAGACCATGAAGAGATTCGTTTTTCTCGCGCTCATCATGATGTCTTCTGTAATCCTGACCTCTTGCGCAAATGAAACGCCACAACCTGCCAACAAGCTGATCAACCCGGGGGATAGAATTGGAGATTTTCTTATTACCACGGGGAATAGCGAAGACGTTGTCTACGTGACGAAACTTCACTGCCCTTACGATACCAGCACGAGCACAGAGACTTGCGAACAACCTATAAATACAAAAGTAAATGTCGGTATAGGTATTTATGGAGATAAAGGGAAGTCCGTCGACGAGGTCTGGTCGGAGCAAATCCATGAGATGACGATTGAGGGTCACCCTGTCAACCTGCAGGCTTTCGGAACCGTGGATTTTGAGCATTCGATGGTGGGCATAGTTCGTGTTTGGAATGTAGTTGTTGTTACCGACAAGCCGGGCACCATCACAGCCCATTCAACCGGAACAGTAAGTGGTGAGCCCCTAGACTATACGGCAATTATTACATTCTCCAAACCGTGATCGATAACTCTCACACGAAGTAATATCTTCCCTAATAGGATTAAATTCAAATGAACAAGTAACCGGGTGTATGGTGGAGGATGTAAGCAGGAGGGGCTGTCGACCCTCCCGGCCGACCTCGGTGAGCACCTCCAGACACAAGGATTTCGGTTCTTTGTCCGCGCACCCGGAATGGCCGCTGACCTGCAGGAATTGGAACTATCTCCGATCGTTCCCAGCAATATTATCACTGCGCCGGTCAAAACCTGTGACCAGTTCAGACAATGGGTGAACATCCTGGCAAAAGTTGACGAACAAACCGACGCGCTGAGAGATGGCTTTTATCAAATGTTCGAAGGCCTGGGTTTCAGCCCATGTGGCAACAGCCAACTTTTGTTGGGGTTGGAGGATGGTCGAGCGGTCGCGACCTCGCGTTTGTTCTTCGCGGGCGGGGTGACTGGCATCTGGCACGTTGCTTCTCTGCCGGAAGCACGCCGAAAGGGCTACGGGGCGGAAATGACCCTCTCCGTCGTGCAGGTTGGCTGCGAACGAGGCTATTGTTTCGGCGTTCTGTACGCCACCGCTGCAGGGTAAGGCGTCTATCGCCGCGTTGGATTTCATGAATATTGCCAAATTGATGTCTACAAGTCACCCAACCTGGAAACTCAAGAACGGCTATGAATTAGGAGAAACGGCCATGATCCAGAATAATTCCCCTGAGGGAGACCGAATCTATGATCTTTACACCGGGGTTTACACACCCCATATCATCCGCATTGCCCTGACATTAGATATCTTCTCTCCACTCGACGCAGCTCCGGCAAAAGGAGATGCCATTGCCAACGCCTGTGGATGTGATATGGAGGGTATCCATTATTTACTGGACTACCTGACCAGTTTACATCTCCTGATAAAGGAGAGCAACGCATATTCCCTGTCTCCTGAAGCAGCCACTTTCCTAGTGCGTGGAAAGAAGGCCTATGCAGGTGACCTGATCAAGGATTTCACCGGTCCTGTCCCATGGGATACCATCCGCGAGACCATTCGCAGCGGTTCGCCACGGAGCTTTGAAAAGGAGATCCACTTTGCCCAAGATGCCTGGATCGAGAGTTATCGAAGTGCCCGTACGCCAGGGAGCCTGGAGTTGTGGGCTAAAGCTGGGATCATCCCTGAGAGAACCACTCAACTGCGGCTACTGGATATCGCCTGCGGTTGTGCGATTAAAAGCTTGGTCCTAGCGCAGAAATCACCTAAGGTGGAGGTGACCTGCCTGGATACACCGCTTGTGCTGGAGGTGGCGCGCGACCTTGCAGAACGGTGGGGCATATTCTCTCAGGTGAAGTTTTGGCCGAATAACCTATTGGTCTCTGAGCTGGGGAAAGCACAATATGATGCCTGTTTGATCGGCCAAGTTACGCATTACCTGACCGAGCAACAAAATGGTGATCTCTTTCGCCGTATCTGCAGGTCATTGGTTCCGGGCGGCATGCTTGTTTTGGACGTTCCGATGGAAGTGACACAACCCAACCCGAGCACCAGTTTTTTGTCATTAGTATTATGGGCTAATTCAGGAGGTCGTGCCTATACCTTCGAGGAATATCGAGCCTGGTTGTTGGCTGCCGGTTTCACAATCGTCCAGCAACTGAGCGAACGGCTGTTATCGGCAACTCGATTAGAATAAAATCCTTGGGAGCAGCCAATGTCCGCTGAAACCAACAGAGCCAGTGTACGACGTTTCTTTGGGGAAGTGTATAACTACCGGAACCTGGGAATTCTAGACGAGATCCTCGATCCGGATGTTGTAAACCACAATACCAGAGTGCACGGATTGGAAGGTGCTAAGCTGTACATTGCTTCCATAAATGCTAAATGCCCCGATATACTTAGTACACTCACAGATACCGTTGCAGACGGAGACAAGGTTGTTGTGGGTGGGAGTACCAGTTTTACCCACCAATCCGATGGTAAACAGGTGTCACTTTCATGGATTGAGATTCTGCGATTAAAACACGGCAATATTGTCGAAGCCTGGTTCGAAGCAGATCCGAGATTTTTTGCAGATCAACCGGCGAGCGAATAAGAACGGAATTACTTCATGAGCACTCAACCTGATTTATCGCAAGAACCGCCCCCTCCAGACACGCTATTAGATTTACTCCTGGGGACAGTCGCAGACCCGCTGCTCAAACTTCCAATCCTGCGCGCTGGAATAGAACTAAAGGTGTGGGCTAAGATATCCGAGGGTAACCAGACCGCCAGCGAGATCGCTTCAGCAATAGGAGCGGATCCAGGCGGTATGCGCCGCCTGCTGGATGCTCTGACCATGATGAAACTATTGGAGAAGGACGCTTCGTTTTACCGCCTGCCAGACTGGGCGGAATATTATTTGCTGCCCAACAAGCCAACCTACTTCGGTGATTTTGTGCTTGAATGGCTGGCCTGGGAAGGACATGGAAAATTGGCGGATGCTATCCGCACCGGTAAACATCCGATCCTTCCTGACGTTACACATCCTGAGTCAGTGAAGCATTTCATTCCATTCTATGCGTACCACGTGTTGGCGCCGCAACGTTCCATCCACCGGTATGATGGCTATTGGCAGGCGCTGCAAGTAGAGCCGCGCCCGGGTTTGAAGGTTCTTGACCTGGCCTGCGGAGCAGGGATCGCCTCGCTGGCACTGGCGATACAGCACCCTGGAATTTCCGTAATGCTCCAGGACTGGCCTGCAATGCTTGAGATCGCGCAGCAAGTAGCCCGAAAGTTAGGGGTGGAACAGCAGATCAGGATGCTTCCGGGAGAAATGCTTACAGTGGATTATGGCGAGGATAAATTTGATATTGTCCGGCTGGGATTCATTACCTACTTTTTTGGAGCGGAAGATCTGGTAAAGCTGTTTTGCCATGTCTACACAGCCTTATCCCCGGGCGGTATGCTGGTGATCGAAACCCCCTTGAGCGACGAAGGTCATTGCGAAAACGAAGATGCGGTGGTTGATGGTCCGTGGTTGTATGCTGTTTCTGCCAAAGGTGATGTTTACACATTTTTTGATTACAAAGGTTTTCTGGAACAAGCCGGGTTTAAAAGCGTAACCCAAGTCAAGGAGGATCTCATCATGGCAGTACGTATCATTTAGCTCGCTCGTTATGATTGCAAACCCGTGATGAGACAACCATTTCTGGCGCAGACTAAAAGGAGTAAAACCATAAATAAATCAGATGCAGTCCCCACTCAACAAGGCCAGTTCGTGGGAGCAAATGGACTGAAAATGTATTATCAAGAATATGGGAGCGGCAGGCCGCTGATTTTGCTGCATGGTGGAACTGTCACCTCGAATATGTGGCAACCATTCTTACCTCCCTTTGTTCCACATTTCAGGGTCATATCACCAGACAGCCGCGGGCATGGAAAGACAAACAATCCAAACGATGTGCAACTCAGCTATCATTTGATGGCTGATGATATATCCGATTTCATTCAGGCTTTAAACCTGACCAAGCCACTTGTCTTCGGATACAGCGATGGCGGCCAGATTGCCCTGGAGATCGGAGTGCGGTATCCCGGTCTGGCCGGGGCCATCGTCCTGGGCGCTACTACGGATAAACTTTCCGAGACATCCACTGCCTTTTTTAAAGCATTAGGCTTTGAAAAAACTGGCGTGGTGAATATTGAGCAAATAAAAAGAGATAACCCGGAGTTGATCACGCTTTTACAAACGGAACATGTTCGCGCCGACGATCCTGATTATTGGAAGACCCTGCTGAAACAATACTCCGTCCTGTGGTGGGCACCGCTTGACTATACTGCTGACGACTTTCATAAAATCACTGAACCAACCCTTATCCTACAAAATGACCGCGACGAATTTGTGGAACTCGAACAGGCAGTGGAGATGTATCGATTCATTCCGAACGCTGAGTTGGCGATTTTGCCAAACAGTAAGCATTCTTCACCCAATTCTAAATTATTTACAGAAACGGTACTCGACTTTTTGTTACGTCAAGTCACAGCATCCGGATGACCTGACCCAGAAAACTGGTCCAAGGGTGTGCTTAGCTGCTTCGAACCATCGACCAAGCGATTATGAGTCGCAAGGTCCTTCGGGTTAATGAAAAACCATAGCTTTGCGAGCTATGGTTGGTGAAAAGTAGCGGGGAGTGGATTTGAACCACTGACCTCCGGGTTACCCAGCACCTGGCGGTGTTGGACAGGTGTGAGTCCCAATCCCGAATCCGCTGACTTTGACACAAAGCTCGTGCTTTCGACGTACTTTCGGACCTGTGATTCAATAGAACCCGAAGAACTGTGATTGGCAAATCAGAGACCTCTTTAGATCCGAACAGAACGAACGTTTCTATTGTATCACTAACTATTGATAACTCTTTCAATTTAATGGCGATGCCCTAATTATTTTTTTACAAAGACCTTCGGCCTGAAGCTTTCAAACAAGGCATCTGGTTTTACAGAATGGGGAGCCTTAAAGATCAGCCCGTTCTCGTGATTTAATTCAATGACGTATTTTCTCGGTTTAGCTTGGCTTAGTGAGTATCAAAACTTCCAGGGGAGCAAGTGTGACATGTCCTGCATAGTTCTTGCCACTCAATAAGTCGAACCACAGACCATCAAGGGCAACTTCCTGTGCTTCATTGAGATGATTGAGTACAAAGAATAATCTTTTTTTACCCTGCCAGCGCTCAGTGATTTCGACATCTGTTGGGGCTTCAATATCTCCCCTGATCCCTTTTTGTTTTAATAACCAACCAAAGAAGGCTTCATAAAAAGCATCGCTGCCTATTGCACCCACGTAAATCGCCTGACCTTTGCCAAATTGGTTACGGGTAATAGCCGGCTTGTCAGCATAATAATCATGAGTATAGCGTGCAATCACTTCCGCACCTTGTGGCAAAAGTATGTCACACCAGGTTTGGACAGGAAGTGACTGTCCGGTTAATTCATCCACTTTAAAAGTAATCGCTTGCGTAAGATCAGGCGTGATGGCATCATACTCTTCCACAATGACTCCGCACACATCCGCGAGTAGACCTGGCAATGGCTGGTTGACCACCACATTATCAATATTTTTAACCCCTGTGCGCGGTGTGACAATCAGAGTGCCGCCTTCATGCACATACCTTCGCAGGTTGACAGTGATTTCATCCGTTAGCACATGCAATGCCGGCGCGATGACCAGGTCGTAATTAGACAATGCTGCAGTTGGGGTTATCACATCCACGCTGATGCTCCGCTCCCATAACGCGGTATAGATCTGCGCTAGATGCTTTTCGAAACTAAATTTATCGCTGTTGCCTTGCACTTGAAAGGCAAAACGCGAATCATATGATTGGAGAATGGCGACTCTGGATTTAGTCTCAGTGCCGAAAATTTGTTCCCCTACCCGCTTCAACTCTGCGCCCATTTGCTTGATCTCTTTATAACGACGTCCTGCCCGCCCATCATGCTCGAGCAGCCCGTGCCAGTATTGTTCCGCCCCAAAACGCGCCGTGCGCCAGCGGAAAAATACAACTCCATCTGCGCCATGCGCAATAGACTGATACGCCCACAGCCGCAAAACACCTGGCCTGGGAGTAGCACTAACTGTTTGCCAGCCAGTCGGTCCAGCCTGCTGTTCCATCACCCAAAAGTTTTTGTTTTTCAACCCACGCATGGCATCATGGCTGAGTGCCGGAGATGCAGGGGCATAAGCCCATCTATGCCAAAAACCGAAGGGGTAGTTGTTCCAACTAACAAAGTCCAGCGGCTTCGCCAAGTTAAAGTAATCCAGTCCATCGTAGCCAAAGCCCATCATGTCGTGCGTGACAAAATGAGACGGGCATACGGAACGTAGGATGTCAACTTGCTCTTGTTGAAATGATGCATAAGTATCAGAAGCAAAGCGCCTGAAATCGAGCGCCAGAGATGGGTTGGGAGGTGCCCCAAGAGTTGAAAGTGGCAATGGAATTTGACACCAGTCGCTGTAGGTGTGGCTCCAAAAAACTGTTCCCCAGCGCGTATTCAATTCATCCAGCGTAGAATAACGATGTTGAAGCCAGGTTTGAAATTCTTTCCGACAAATATCACAATAACAACGGTCCCCAAATTCATTATCGGTCTGCCAGCCGATTACAGCGGAGTTCCCGGCAAAGTGTTCCGCCATCGCGCCAGTAATACTTCGCGAGCGTTCCCGGTAAATCGAATGGCTGGGGCAGTTCTTGCGCCGCGAGCCATATTCCACGCGTAAACCATCTTCTCGAACACGTAAAATGTCCGGGGTTTTATGAACAAGCCAGGGCGGGGGAGATGCGGTTGGCGTACCCAGGATGACGGAAATGCCTTTCTTATGAAAAATCTCAATGGCACGATCCAGCCAGTCAAAATTAAAAACTCCTTGCTGAGGCTCCATCTTTGCCCAGGCAAATTCTGCGAGGCGCACCACGTTGAAGCCTGCTTCAGACATCAACTGTGCGTCAACTTCCCAGTTCTCCTCGGGCCATTGTTCAGGATAATAATCAACGCCAAAACGAAACATAATGGTTTCCTATGCTATGTGGGATATTTGAATGATGATGAATGGAATTAGCCTTTGACAGCACCTGCGGTTATGCCTTCCAGGAAACGACGCTGGAAAATCAGGAAGATGATCAGCAAGGGAATAAGGCTGATCACAGAACCCGCCATTTGGATATCGAAAACCGTGCGTCCAACCGGACCGGTCAAGGAACGGATCAAGAGAGGCAGCGTGAAGTTCTCCGGTGACTTTAGATAGATCAAAGGGGCTTGAAAGTCATTCCATGACCCCATAAAAAAGATGATGCCCAGACTGATCATGCCCGGCGCTATGATGGGCAGGATAATCCGCCAGAAGATGGCGAACTCGCCCGCGCCATCGATGCGAGCCGCATCCATGAGTTCATCTGACACGGATGAGATGTACTGGCGCATAAAGAAAACACCAAAGGCATTGGCCGCACCCGGGATGATGAGCGGCAGAAATGTATCAATCCACTTCAAATCACGCATGATGAAATAGAGCGGAATCAGGGTGACGGCGGTCGGGATAATCATTGTTCCGAGCAGGAAGGCAAATAATGCGTCCCGACCCGGAAATTTGAATTTGGCAAAACCATAACCGCCCAGGGAGCAGAAGAACAATCGCAAAATCGTTGCGCTCAAAGCAATGACAAATGTATTCCGGGCTATATCCAAAATGTGGTATTGCTGGATCATGTAGAGATAAGCATGCAGATCCGGATGTGCAGGGATGATGATGGCGGGAATGGTAAAAATCTCATCGGCGGTTTTGAACGAAGTAATGAGCATCCACAAGAAAGGGAGAAGCATAAAAGCGCTCATAGCGATGAGGAAACCATATTTCAATCCATCCGAAGACAAATTGGATATCCGGCGCCTTACTGAGGACTGGAATACTCGACGATTGAACATGTGCTCCTCCTCAGTCTGCTTTTTGCCCGAAATAACGAACCTGGATCAGGGTCAGGACGAAAACGATAATGAAATAGACATAAGCCATCGCCGAGGCATAACCGTAGCGAAAATTGGTAAAAGCCTGGTTGAAGATGTCGATGATCGGGGTGATGGTGGCGTTCATCGGTCCCCCGCCGGTGAGGGTGTAAACTTCGTTAAAAAGGTTAAAACTTCCCATAGTGGAAAGCACCAACGAAAACAGGATCACCGAGCGCATGAGTGGGATGGTGACCAGGAAGAACGCCTGGGTCGGGCTGGCACCATCAATCATGGCCGCTTCAGTCAAGTCGCTGGGGATGGTTTGCAGACCAGCGAGCATGAGCACCATGTTGTAACCCAGCCAGGCCCAGATCACCAGCAAACACAACGAGACTCGCCCTCCCCATATACTTTCCAGCCAGGGGACGGGCGGGATGTGGAATGATCCCAGCATGAGGTTGACCAACCCGTATTTCTGATTCAGCATTAATCGAAATGCAAAACCGGCCGCAACGATATTCATAATATAGGGGATGAAAAGGATGGTACGGAATACCCTAAAACCGCGGATGGATTTTGAATTCAAAATTACTGCCAATACCAGCGCCAGGAACGTCATCAGCGGCACGTACAAAATGAATAATATGACGCCATTTTGCAGGGACTGCAGGAATACTTTGTCCCTTAGAAGAAGCTCAAAGTTTTTGAAGCCGACATATTTAATCGGCCCCAGCCCTTTCCATTCGGTAAAACTCAAATACAGGGAAAAGAATGTCGGATAGAGACCAAAGATGAGGAAGAGCAGGTAGAACGGGGAAATGAAGAGATATGGCCACCGGGCTTTCCAAATCTCCTTCTGAAGGTTGCGAGACGGCTTAAACTTGGCCGGCGGGCTTTTGGCAGTGGATCCTATCATAACAGACCTCCTTCAATCCAACAATCCAATCCGCGGGACTCAATGGGGGGGGGAGGTTCCTCCCCCCCAACACCTTTATGACGAGAATGGGATGAACAGTGTTTATGGCATGCCCGTCTGTGACCGGATTGCATCAGCCGCTTCCTTCAAGGCATCCGCTGGCGTCATTGCGCCAGTGGCAACTTTCTGGATGGCGGTAGCAACGTAACCATTCATCTGGTTGTAGTTAGGACCATAGACATACCCTACCGGGATGATGTTTGCCGCATCGATATATGCCTTGCGGGTGTTCTGATTATCAAAGAAGGGGTCAGGCTCGTTGAAGATAGGATCCGTATAAGTCGTTTCCAGGGAGGGGAAAAAATCACTAGCCTTGAAAATGGCAACCTGGCTATCCGTCCGGCCTAATAACCACTCTGCCAAAGCCCAAGCAGCAGCTTTATTCTGGCTCTGTTCGGGGATAACGAGATTTGAACCACCATTGTTCGAGGAACGCGCCTGGCCGGCGTTCATGGCCGGCATTTGAGCGACACCCCACAACCCTTCCGTTCCAGGAGCAATCCATCCCTTCAGGTAGGCGCCCATCCAGGCGGCTTCAACCAAGGTGGCTACAGGTTTCTCTGCCACGGTGGCTCTTGCCATTTCAGCATACCAGCCGTCGGTCCACTCCAACTGGTCGGAGACAAGGTTG